>Ga0316209_1001020_pt1 | contig 34491 bp, 25 predicted proteins | sample 6monopyrite_MG_FD_204945 | JGI IMG/M metagenome (GOLD analysis project Ga0316209, IMG submission 204945) | Microbial mat bacterial communities from mineral coupon in-situ incubated in ocean water Damariscotta River, Maine, United States -... | ecosystem: Environmental > Aquatic > Marine >...
CGGTGTGGCGGCGATCAATAATGATACGTTAAATTTATCGTCAATGACGATTACCGTACAAGCCAGCGATGGAACGAATACCACGAACGGCAGTGATGTGAGTAATATCACGCGGGTTAACGATAACACACCGGTTATTACCGTGACCGCGAATGATGTCACGGAAGAATCAGTTGCCGTGAATCAAGTGATCGCGAGTTTCACGTCCAGTGATCCCGATGGTGATGCGTTAACGCATACACTACAAAACGATCCCAATAATTATTTCCAATTGAACGGGAACAATGTTGAATTGACGGCAGCCGGTGTGGCGGCGATCAATAATGATACGTTAAATTTATCATCAATGACGATTACCGTACAAGCCAGTGACGGTACGAACAGCACGAACGGGAGTGACGTGAGTAATATCACGCGTGTGAATGATAACGCACCGATTATTACCGTGACGGCGAATGATGTCACCGAAGAGTCGGTGAGTGTGAATCAAGTGATTGCTTCGTTTACCTCATCGGATCCGGATGGTGATACTTTAAGTCATTCATTGCTGAATGATACGAATAACTACTTCCAAATTAATGGTAACAATGTTGAACTCACGGCCGCCGGCGTGGCGGCGATTAATAATGATACGTTAAACCTAAACAGTTTAACGATTACCATTCAAGCGAGCGATGGCACAAACACTACCAATGGCAGTGATGTGAGTAATATCACGCGGGTGAATGATAACGCGCCGGTGATCAGTGTCACCGCGAATGATGTCACCGAAGAGTCTGTTGCAGTGAATCAAGTCATTGCTTCATTTACGTCATCCGATCCGGATGGCGATACGCTCACACACAGTTTAGTGAACGACCCCAATAACTATTTCAACATCAACGGTAACAATGTTGAACTCACCGCGGCCGGCGTCGCCGCGATCAACAATGATACGTTAAACTTATCGACCCTCACCATCACCGTGCAAGCCAGCGATGGCACCAACACCACCAATGCGAGTGACGTAAGTAACATCACCCGCGTAAATGATAATCCCGTTGTGTTAATTGATAACGATAGTACGGCTAATCAAGTCAACGAAAATTCAGCAACGGGAACCACTGTGGGAATCACCGGATTAGGCAGCGATGCTGATGGTGCTACGACTATCACTTACAGTCTTGCCGATACGGCTGGCGGTCGTTTTGCGATTAATGCAACAACAGGAGTTGTAACGGTCGCTGACGGAAGTCTGCTTGATTATGAAACGGCAACTAGCCACAGCATTAGTATCACCGCTACTAGTAGTGATGGTTCGGTTACAACAGAAACATATGCAATTAATATTGTAAACGTGAACGATACTGTTCCGACTATTAGCATTAACACTGTTGCTGGCGATGATGTGATTGATGATAGTGAAGACAATAATATAACGATAAGTGGTATAACAACGTACGCTGAAGAAAATCAAACTGTTACCATTTCAATAGTTAATCCGAGTGGCGCCAGTGTTTATACAGGAACGGGTTTAGTTTTAGCTAACGGTAGCTGGAGTGTAACGGGTATTGACTTAAGCGCTATACCTGACGGTGCTAGTTACACAGTGAGAGCAGATGTTACTGACGTTGCAGGCAATCCAGCAGTACAAGCAACGCGTAATATTAGCACGCTTGATACCACTGCAGCTGAAACCAATGCAGTTACCAGTAGTGGACTAGAAGATGCAACAAGTATTGCTATTACATTAAGTGGAAGTGACGATAATGGCAGTGTTGCAAGCTTTAATTTAAATGGTTTACCGACTAACGGCTCACTCTATACTGATAGTGCTTTAACAACACTTGCTTCTGCGGGTGTGGATTACACTGCCTCGGGTGATCAAGTGACACTTTACTTTGTGCCCACAGCTAATTGGAGTGGTAGTACTAACTTCCAATATAGCGCCAACGATGCAAATGGTTTGGTCGATTCTACACCGGCAACTGCAACGATTAATGTTACTGCTGTAGCGGATACTCCTAATCTTCAAGTCACGCTTAACGAATCTGCGGATAAGGTTATTTTTAATGATAACTTTAACGACGGTCATGCAGACGGCTGGAATTATATTGGGTTCAATAATCGCAACTCTCAATGGAGAGTCGATAATGGAACACTTATTGAACGAAGCAATAGTGCCCGTGGATTTTTCGCATACGATACTAACAATGCCGGTACAGATCTGGATACTCTTGATAATTATTCAATCTCTGCTGATGTAGGAACGGCTCCGAATGGTTCATCATCGAGTAATGATGCAGTGGGTTTCATTTTTGGTTATTCCGATACCGATAATTATTACATGGTTCGCTGGAATGATTTAGGTAGCAACTATTCAGGTAATTCAACCTACCGTGATTTTGAATTGGTAAACGTTGTTGGTGGTACCGCTACCGTTCTAGACATGTTGAATCAACAGACTCTTCCAGTTTCATTTAATTTAAACGTTTCCGTCACGCAGTCTGGTGGTATTCAGGTCTATGTCGACGGTACACAAATGCTAACGGCTGCATCTGAAATGCCAGCCATTGGTACCTTTGGTTTATGGACAGACAATAATGATAACGGGGTATCTTATGACAACGTCAGAGTCACTGCGCTGGCGGATGGCAATACTGATGTTATCGCCTACGAAGGCGTTCCACTCGACTTTAACGTAACAGCCGCTCTGACTGATCTTGATAACTCTGAAACTCTCAGTACCGTTGTTTCAGGCATTACTGTTGGTGCGACACTAAGTGACGGAACGAATAGTTTTATTGCAACGACTGGAAACACCTTTGTTGATATCAGCAGCTGGAATCAAAATAGTTTGAGCATTAGCGGTTTGTCAGATGGTAACCATTCACTTACGGTTACTTCAACCAGTACGGAACAAAGTAATAGCTCTAATGCATCAAGCATACAAACTCTCGACATCGAAGTGATTAGTGTGAATGCACCGGTCGCATTAGATGTTGTTGACAGTGTTAAAGAATCTGTACTATCTGATGGTACGGCACCAGATACGAGCGAGTTAACTACCAGCGGTAATCTATTGCAGGGGCAAGCGGGTAGTAGCTTAGTAGAGGTCGATGGTAATACGGCAGTTGGCGGTGTTATCACAATTCAAAGTACCACCGGAACACTCGAAGTATTTACTTTAGCGGGTACCTATAACGGCGTTAGTCGTAATGCAGGTGACTACAGTTACACATTGGAAAATTCAACCACCGATGGATTAAATGATACGGATCAGTTTATTTATACTATCGATAATGGTTTTGGAACCCAAACAACAGGTTCTCTGGCAGTTAATATCGTGGACGATGCACCCATTGGAACGGATGTTACCGCTAATATAGTCGATAGCTCGGCAGCAACCCAAACGACCAATCTGGTTATTGTCCTCGATCGTTCCGGCAGTATGGGCTGGGATCTTGAGGGTGACCGACCCGGTAATAGCAATTTCAATGCTAACCAAGTGCGTATGGACATTGCTAAAGATGCACTGCAATCCATGTTCGATTCTTTTGATGATTTGGGAAATGTGAATATCAAGTTTGTAGACTTCTCCAGTTCAGTCAATGAATCGCAGTGGTATGTAGACGACAAGAGTAGTGCGAATGGCTACCTTGATGGTGTGACACCGAATGGTGGTACCTATTATGACTCAGCATTGAATGCGACTATGAGTGGTTATAATCCACCAACAGCGGATACCACGCTGGTTTATTTTATATCTGATGGCGAGCCATCAAGTGGTCGTGCCGTTGATGCCACTTTAGAAACGAACTGGGAAAACTTTGTTCAAAACAATAATATTGATATTTCTTACGGTATCGGTATTACAGGTAGTGTCAATCTTAGTTCACTACAACCTATCGCTTTCCCTGATAGCAACACTAATGGGGATGTTGAACCTTACGCAATTCAGGTGCTTAATGCTATCGACTTGAAACAGACATTATTAAATACTGTTTCCGAAGGTATTGTGCAGGGCGATTCTTCGATATTGACTGGATCGGGTACGAACGGAATAATTCTGGGGGCAGATGGCGGTTATATAGAATCTATTATGGTTGACGGTGTGCTACACAGTTACAATTCAGTGAGTAATGTTAGCGAATCAATTACCACGACGCGTGGTGGAACCATGGAGATCAACTACGAAACAGGTGAGTATATCTACACTATCAATCCCAAGAAAACGATCTCGGGCGAGCAAGAAACTTTTCAAATAACAGGCGTTGATGGCGACGGCGATACCAAGGAGATTGATCTAGTGATTAACCTTGATTATGTCGCTAATATTGATGCCAACCGTGACAATGTCATCACTAATGCGTCAGCTAGCGAGAGTATTGACATTGATTATGCTGCCTTAATGGCGAATGACGTTGTTACTAGCACGATGAATGTTTCAAACGTCGTCGCGACAGGAGCGACATCTATCTCATCCGACAGTGATTCAGTCACGGTAAACAACGTGGTTGATGGTGATTCGTTTAGTTACGATGTATCCGATGGAACTGTTTCTGATACGACGCAAGTAGATGTGACTGTTGTTAATAGTGATACTTTGACTGGCAGTGATAACGACGATATCTTAATCGGTACGAGAACGACGAATTCGTTATCAGGTGGCTTAGGAGATGACTCATTACTTGGTGGTTCTGGCGTCGATATTCTCACTGGTGGTGCAGGTAACGATACTCTTACTGGCGGTACAGCTAATGACACCTTTGTTTGGGAAAATGGTGATGCAGGTACTACCACCGTACCGGCTAAAGATATTGTTACCGATTTCACTTTAGGTGCAGGCGGAGACGTTTTAAATCTGGCTGACATGCTTCAAGGTGAAACCACTAGCAATTTAACCGATTATCTTAATTTTCAAATTGATGCTAATGGCAACACAGTCATTAATGTTGATACTAATGGTGGTGGTGTATTTGAATCTTCTCAACAAATCACCTTAATGGGAGTTGATGTTTCGTTTGGCGGGTCGCTTACCACTGACCAACAAATCCTTGATGGCCTGCTAGCCAGCGGTAACTTAATAGTGGATTAAAGTGTTGCTGAATCGAAAGGTGTTATTAGGTTATTTTTAGTTGCTATGGCAATAAATAGATGTGGATTAGTCGTCTAAAAATGCCTGTAGAGCTGATATATTTTGAGAAAACAGCCTAAAATCTCTTCACTTTTGGCCATTATCTAGTACAATGCGCACCTGTTCGAAAATTCGATTGTGTAGAGATGTGGTCTGCGCAAGGATTTTCATTTCTTGTTTTAAATCGAGGTAGAAGAATGGTAGTCATTCGTTTAGCACGTAGCGGTCAAAAGAAACGTCCTTTTTATCATATTGTTGTTGCCGATAGCCGTAACAAACGTGATGGTCGTTACATTGAACGTATTGGGTTTTTCAATCCTAGCGCGACAGGTCAAGAAGTTCGTTTAAATTTAAACAGTGATCGTATTGAGCACTGGGTGAAATTAGGCGCTAAAGCTAGCGACCGAGTTAACACACTTATTAAAGAAAGTGCTGCTGCATAAATTGTACGGTACTTGTGAATCTGTTTGGGCACGTAATCGTGTCTGAAAATACAGATTTAACCCCCTCAGATAATGAAAAATTAGTTGTCGGGGGTATTTCGGGTGTGTTTGGTGTAAAGGGCTGGGTTAAGGTCTTTTCTGAAACAGATCCGTTAGAGAATATATTAAGTTACTCGCCATGGTTTGTAGAAATTAATAAACAATGGCAATCGTTTAAGTTAGTTAACGGTAAAAAGCATGGTAAAGCGATTATTGCCCAGTTAGATGGTGTGGATGATCGTGACCAAGCCGAAGCGTTAAAGCGAGCTAGAATTGCTATCGATGCAACACAGTTAGCAGCAACTAATGAAAATGAGTTTTACTGGTGTGATTTGAAAACATGCCGAGTTGTAAATACGTCAGGTTTTGAATTTGGCCAAGTAGTTGATATTTTAGAAACGGGTGCCAACGATGTTTTGGTTATTCAGTCTAAAGAGCTTGAAGAGTTACAGCCTAATAAAGGTAAAACAGCTAAACCAAAGGAATTTTTAATTCCATATATTTGGGAAAGCGTTATTTTAAAGGTGGATCTTGATGCAGGCTTGATTGAGGTTGACTGGGAACCGGATTATCTAAACGATTTAGATTCGGAATGATGAATAAATAGGGACTGGCTGAGTGCATATAGAAGTCATTACCTTATTCCCGCAAATGTTTGCGGCACTCAATGACTACGGTATAACTCGCCGAGCCATTGAAAAAGAAATTGCCACGTTGGCGACAGTGAATCCACGAGATTTTACTGAAGATAGAAATAATACAGTGGACGATCGACCTTACGGTGGTGGTCCTGGCATGGTGATGATGCACCAGCCATTAAAAAAAGCGATTGATGCTGCACGTGTAAACTGCAGTAAAGATGTAAAAGTCGCTTACTTGTCGCCACAAGGGCGCAAACTAGATCAACAAGGTTTGCAAGAATTAGCGGCAAGAAAAGATTTAATTTTAGTATGTGGTCGATATGAAGGTGTGGATGAAAGACTTATCGAATCCGAAGTTGACGAAGAATGGTCAGTTGGTGATTACGTACTAAGCGGTGGCGAATTGGCCGCGATGGTAATGATTGATGGAATGATTCGATTGTTACCCAATGCTTTAGGGCATGCCGATTCAGCACAACAGGATTCGTTTGTGGATGGTTTGTTAGATTATCCACATTATACTCGGCCTGAATCTAGTCAAGAGTGTCTTGATATAGATGGGAACGAGTTGGCGGTGCCAAGTATTTTATTAAGTGGTGATCATAAAAAAATAGATCGCTGGCGAAATAAACAGGCCTTAGGACGAACTTGGTTAAGACGTCCAGATTTATTAGAAAAAATAAATTTGGATGAAGAACAACAGTGTTTACTCGATGAATTTATTTGCGAATATAATACTGATTAAATGAGACTATAAGCGTTGGAGCTAGTTATGAGTAACATCATTAATGAATTAGAAACAGAACAATTAAAAGAAATTCCTGAATTTTCTTCAGGCGATACTGTTATTGTTCAAGTTAAAGTAAAAGAAGGCACACGTGAGCGTTTACAGGCTTATGAAGGTGTTGTTATTGCTAAAGCGAATAACGGATTAAACTCTGCTTTTACTGTTCGTAAAATTTCTCATGGTGAAGGGGTTGAGCGTGTATTTCAATCACATAGCCCAATGATTGATTCAATTACAGTGAAACGTCGTGGTGACGTTCGTCGTGCTAAATTGTATTACCTACGTGAATTATCTGGTAGATCTGCACGTATTAAGGAAAAATTATCTAGATAATGGTTTTGTTGCAAAGGAAGGCAGCGAATTATCTCAATGTAGGTTTTAGAAAATATATTGGGTTTATTTCAGTGAACCGTTTATTTATAAAAAAGCGAGTAATGCCTGTGTGCATTGCTCGCTTTTGCATTTTAGTATTTTTACTTTCTCCAATGTCAGCGACTCATGCTGAGCAACAATCGTTAACAACAAATATAAAAAATCAAAATAATCTTAGCTCTACTTCTCCAGATAAATCTGACTCAGCAAAACCTGAATTAGCAAAACAAAAAGATAAAGCAGCCTTTATAGATAAACCGTTAGCTTATATACAATCAATAGCGCAAACGGGTGCTATACGTCTTGCGTTATTAAGTTTAAATGAACAGCAACCGAGTTACGCAGAAAATTCGATGCGCTGGTTAACGTGGGAGCGTGAACGCGTTACCTTATTAAATTTAAGTGGGCAGAATAAGGTATTAGTTGATCGGTTAAATAAATTACCCGGAGGGCTTGATAATGCATTTATTTATTGGGCCAAAACACAACAAGCATCGGCTTACCTAAATCTCTATGAATATTCGAAAGTACGTGAAACTTTAAGTGGATTAATATGGAATTCAAATCAATTTGATTCTGAATTCAGTAATCGCTGGCTGCCACATTGGCGACGTATAATAATCAATAGCTATTTAAATCAAGGTTTAATGAAAGATGCACATATAGCCATTACACGTTTTCGACAAGATTATGGCCAAGGCGATATTAGCGATATCATTTTATATTCTCGTGTTTTATTAATGAACAACCTGGTTGATGAGGCTCTGGATATTTTATCAAAATATACCAGTAATCCTGAAGCGGGTATGTTGCATTTGCTTGCGCAGCTTAGAAAAAATAAACGTTCACCGCGCAAAGTATTACAAGCTGGCCTACGTCAAATGCAAGGTGAATGGGTTAAGCCTGAGCTAAAGATATATTTATGGTCTATTGTTGCTGAAGCCGCTCAACGTAGTGATGATAAATTATCTGGAATTAAGGCGATGGAGTTTATTTTTTCAGATAAAAACAAACAACATTTACCGAAAGGATTGTTCAAACTTAATATCGATGATTTATGGGATGCTTATATTGAGAATGCAATTCAGATAGGTAATAAAGCGCAATACTTAATGGGGGATGATCCTGTTTGGTTAAATGCAGCTCAAGCTTTTGACGTTACCCAAGCTATTAATGCGCGCTCATTATATGCGTTCTTAATTTTACGTGGTCAAGATAAAAAAATAAGACAGATGGCAGCCCAGTTATTTTTAAAGTCTTTAACTGCGAGTAAAACCGAAAATGAATTAGCGAATCAATTATTTTTACATTCCAATCGTTTTAAAACAAAAGAAGAAACACCCATAGCTGTACGACATTTCTTGGTAGACGATGCATTGGCAAATTCAAATATACGTTTAGCATCTGAATTAATGTCGAGTATCAAAAAATCTCCTGACGGTAGTGACTATTTTATGTGGGCACTGCGTCGTGCGCGAGTTCTTGTTATGGGGGGCGATATACAAGAAAGCGCTAAGGCTCTTATTGAGCTTTTAGATAGCCAGAAAAAAATATCAATACCCAATATTGATAAATTAATGCAAGTTGTTTTTGATTTGCAAACAGTTAAAGCACACTCACAAGCCTATATTGTTTTTGAAAAAGTATTATTGCATGTGGATGATGTAAAGCGACAGCGCGAAATATACTATTGGATGGCTGATTCGAAAAAAGCACAAAAACAATATGCTAAAGCGGCTAATTTATATCTTCAGTCGGCGATGTTACCTGAAAAAGATAACACTGAACCATCTCTCGACCCTAGTTTAGATTCCAGTTTAGATCCATGGGGGCAAACTGCACGTTACCAGGCTGCAAGCAATTTAGCTAAAGCCGGTTTAATTAGTGATGCACGTGCGTTGTATACGCAATTACTTGAAGTAACCAAAGATGAAAGTCGGCTTAAGGTGTTGAAGCATGAACTTCAACAATTGTGGTTACTCGAAAATTAAAAAATCGTATTTAAAAGATTCTGTTCTTTATTACTGAATAACGAAAGTCGTAAAGTAAACAGCATTTATAGTCGGTTTCCCGATATTTTCGGTTAGTAGCTTTTGTATTACGGTCGTTGCATCTTTACGTAACTTTTCTTTTCCGGTATTTGAGCGTACATCCTTTGCTTCATGACCACTTAACAACATAACGAGCTCATGCTGAATTGCCGGTTTATGTTCTTGAACAGAATCTGTATCGTTTGGATCATCAAGACGTAATTGTATGCCGATTTGCAGATGCCTGACTTTTCCTTTGTCGGATACATTGACAACCATCGGTGGGTGTAATAAAAAATATTTTGAAACTGAGCTACTTCCACCACCCGCGGCGAAAACTTGATTTAATAGAGTGAAAAACAATAATAGAATAGTTAATTTACTTATTAATATTGTTTTCATATAAAACCCTCTGTTTAAGTGGTTGTTGCAGAATAACTCTTTGATTATTTATCGGGTCTGGCTCGAAAATCTTTAATCTTAATAACCCCACAAAATGTTATAGTCTGTAGCGAAATTCTTCTATTTGTGAGGCTTATATGAGACAAGCAGAATCGTTTTTTATACCAACGCCGATTGGTGAATTACAAATATTTTGCAGTGAAAACAAAGTATTAGAGGTTAATTTAGGTGTTGATGATAAGAAGTGCCCACAATCATTAGCCAAATTAAGTATTACGCCATCAGATTTTGCAAAAAGTGTTAAAAATCAGTTGGATGGGTATTTTAATAACCCAAATGTGAAATTTGATATTGATGTGGATGTTGTCGGGACAAGTTTCCAAAAATCTGTTTGGAAAGTCATAAGTACCATTAAAAAGGGTGAAACGCTCACTTATACGGACGTTGCAAATCAACTCGATAGCTCTCCTCGAGCAGTCGGTAATGCATGTCGCGCGAACCCTGTCCCCATTATCGTGCCTTGCCATCGTGTTGTGGCTAAAGCGGGTTTAGGTGGTTTTGCAGGCCAAAGCACAGGCTTTAATATAGATATGAAAACATGGCTGCTAAAACACGAACAAGTCGCATTAGACTAGCGTTATGTCTAATAACTTAACGCCTGATTCCGACAACACCATTACTCAATTTATTGATGCGTTGTGGCTCGAAAAAGGCTTAAGTGATAACACGTTACAGGCTTATCGTTCTGATTTGGCCGCTTTTGCCGGTTGGTTTGAAAAAAGTGATTTAACTTTTATAACTATTTTACCTGAGCATGTTAATAGTTATTTGGTTTACTTAGCCAATAAAAATCGAACTGCACGAAGTCAGGCTCGATTATTGTCATGTTTACGACAAATTTATGCTTATCTGGCGCGAGAACAGTTAATTGAGTCGGATCCCACCGCATTAATTCCCTTACCAAAGATTGGGCGACAATTACCAAAAAATCTATCTGAATGGGATATAGATGCATTGATTAATGCGCCGGATACCTCAACAACGCTTGGGCTGCGTGACCGAGCAATGTTAGAAATTATCTATGCAAGTGGATTACGAGTGACTGAATTGGTGGGGTTACAACTGAGTCAAGTGAATTTGCGCCAAGGTGTCGTGCGCGTACAGGGCAAAGGGGATAAGCAAAGGTTGGTTCCATTTGGTGAGCAGGCAACAGATTGGTTAGATAAGTATTTATTAGATGGTCGTCCCAATTTATTAAAACAAGCCCAATCAGATAGTTTGTTCCTTACCAATAGAAAGAAAGCCATGACTCGGCAAGCCTTTTGGCACATCGTTAAACGATATGCGGCGCTAGCAGGTATTCAGGAAGCTTTATCTCCTCATACACTTAGGCACGCTTTTGCAACACATTTGCTGAATCATGGCGCTGATTTACGGGTTGTGCAAATGTTGTTGGGGCATAGTGATATCTCGACCACCCAAATTTACACGCATATTGCGCAGGCAAGACTTGAGAGTATTCATGCTGAACATCATCCCCGAGGATAAACTGAATTATTTACATAGTGTACTGTCTATCTTCAGTATGTGAGTAATGTGCATTTTAGGTTGGTGCATCATGTATAATGAAATTTCAGAAAATATTAAAAATAGAATAGGCTTGATATGAATCTTAATAGAATACTTTTGCAAATATTTGTTTTAATCAGTTTTGGATTATCGGTTAGTGCAAATAGTTTTGCAGAACAAGAAATTAAAAATTTTGAGAAAATGAAAAAGGCTATCAGTGAACGCATTGATGGTATGGGAAAATTTACTATTAAGCCCTCTCCTATCAAAGGCTTGTATCTTGTTATTGCTCCTCCACGCGTGCTTTATATTTCGGAAGATGCGAATTATATTATTGAAGGCAATATTGTCGATGTAAACACAGGCGAAGACCATACGGATCTATATCGTAACGGCGCACGCTTCGCGGCGGTTGAATCGGTTAAGGATTCAATGATCATCTTTTCCCCACCGAAAGATAAAGTTAAACATACCATTTCTGTATTTACTGATATGGATTGTTATTACTGTCAGAAATTACATAAAGAGATTAAAGAGTATAATCGCTTAGGAATTGCCGTTCGCTATTTAGCTTTTCCTCGTCAAGGTTTAAAGTCTCCGACTTATAACAAATCAGTTTCTGTTTGGTGTGCTAAAGATAAAAAAGCAGCACTAACGAAAGCAAAAAATGGCGAAGCATTGCCAGAAAAAACCTGTGATCATCCTGTCGATAAACACTTTGCATTAGGTGGACTGCTGGGTGTGAAAGGTACGCCAGCATTGTTGCTAGGCAATGGCCAACTATATCCAGGCTATGTTCCTGCTGCGCAGTTAAAAGCCGGTTTAGATCGCGCTAGTGCAGAAGCGACTAAGTAAAAAAGCTTTAACTTAATAAAGAATAAATAGGGTTATCTTAATTAAGTGCAAGGGCAAGCTTGCGACGGTAGTCACTAACAAGTTTTGCTCCTTGTTCACCCTGTGTTTTAATTATATCAAAAAGCTTTAATAATTCTGTTCGACCAAGATCATCATCAAACTTTCGGTCGCGTTTAATTATTTCTAATAATTGATCCATTGCAGAAGCAACATCACCTTGTAATACAAGATGTTGACTATATTGGAAACGGGCTTTCAAATCTTTTGGATCTTTTTCAATCGCTTTTATTAGCTTATCAACTTCAGGTAAGTCTTTTGCCGATTCAGAAATATTAATTTGAGCGGTGATACTTTTAATTTCATCTTTTTCTTTCATGAGCTCAGGAAGTGCATCAATAAATAATTTAGCAGTATCAAATTGTTGAGTTTGAGCGAGTATACTTGCGAAATGAATCGATATCTTTTGGTTATCAAGATCGTTCAAACATATTTCTTGCATCTCTAACATGGCATTGGTATCGCCTTGTTGTAGCCTTTCCATTGCTTGTTGATATAAAGAATCAGATTCACGTGTTATGAAATTACTCAGTTTACCTTTTATTTCGCCTTCGGATAAAACGCCTGCGAATTCATCAACGATTTGCCCATTAAGAATAAATTTTACGGTGGGTACACTTTTAACCTGAAAATGTTCTGCCAGCTCTTTGCTTTGATCAATATCAACTTTTGCAAGTAAAAATTGCCCTTCAAATTCATGAGCTAACTTGACTAGCGTAGGCACCAGTTGTTTACAAGGATTACACCAAGGTGCCCAAAAGTCGAGTAACACAAGCTTTTGCATCGATGCTTCCATCACTTGGGTTTGGAATGTTTCAGCTGTAACGTCTACGACGGTTTCGGTCATGTGGATATCCTAGTAGAAAGAGTTGGGGTGGAATTAAGTGGGCTATTTTAACCTAGAGTTGAGTTAGCCTACAATTAATTCAGGTTAAAACATCTATTTAGATTCGAACTCGTATAACAATTTTGAATGCGTAAACAACAGATAGCTTTGTATTGTGTGTTCAGGCCAAATTTTTTGTGCCGCTTTTTGGTAATGAACGAGTTGTGGTCGGTAGTATTCGGCATATTTGGAAATATTATCACTATTTACGTTTTGATGTGTTTTGTAATCAATAATATGAACTGTATCTCCAGAGATAACGATGCGATCGATAATGCCATAAACAGTAGCGTCTTTTTCTAAATAACTAATGGGCACCTCATTAAAAGCCGAATTTTTTGATGAGTAAAAGTCTGAAAAGTTATTCTCAGTTATAACTTGGGTAGCTTCTTGCCAGTATTCATTCCACTGGTTATCGGTAAGGTCATAAGCTAGCTTATTTTCACATTCCGTTCGAGATAAATTAGGATGGTTGCAAAGTATTTCAAGTATAGCGTGAATGATTACGCCTCTATTTGTTGCATCAGAGTCAATGTGTTTTATTTTGCTAATGTTATTATTTTTGCTTTCTCTATTTCCAACATCATTGTTCGACCGTTCTGATACTTTACTGGGGGATATGCTGTTTTTGATATCTTGATAATAGGTATCGATATTAATAGGGTTATTTAATTTTTCATCTATAATACTAGTGAACTTCGCTGGGGTAGCATCGATCGCTTTAGTATTTAAGGTTGTATCAGTTAGATACGATTCAATAATTGTCTCAGTATCATCACTTTTTTCTAAGCTATAACACTTTTGTATTAGGCTAGCCCAGTCTGTATTTGTTCTGGTTGGTTTTGCTGCCGAGATAAAAAGATACTGTTGAGCCCGGGTGATAGCAACGTAAAAAAGGTTAGCGGTTTCTCTTTGTTGCGCAATAGAATCTGTATCAATGAGTGATTTTGTAATGTTATCTCGGCGTTTACTGGAGTTTGCGAGTAGCATCATATTAGGCGTATCGTTTTCGGCAGGCCAGTCGACCAATGTTTTATAGGTATATTTGTCTTTTATATCTGCTCCAGCATCTGCATTAGCTAAAAATATAACGGGGGCTTCTAAGCCTTTTGATGCGTGAATGGTCATCACTTGTACGCGATTTTTATCATTACTTGCTGCAGGTGTATCAGGTGATTCATCAGCTGAATTTTTAATCCGATCTATATGCATAATAAATTGTTGCAGGCTTGGATATCGCCCACTATCAATTTCAAGGGCTAGCTCAATTAAACGTGTTAAATTTGTTTGTGTTCTCGATTTTAAGTGGAGTGGATAAGCGCGATGATATTGCTCGAGTACATCTGCCTCGTTATAAATAATATCGAGTAAGTCATGTACAGGAATTTTTGTGGAAACAACTTGCCAGCGTTTTAATAAAGATACTGCATTGCGTAAATTTGAATCATCATGTTCAGCTAAGTAAATTTCAATTTTATTAAACCAGTTACTACTCCCCACATCTTTTGATTGTATTTGAGCTAACTGTATCAAAACGGTATCGGTAATTGAAAAAAGAGGGCAGCGTAAAATACTCACTAAAGCAATGTTATTAAATGGTGTAATCAACCAGTTGAGTAACATAATGATATCACTCACTTCCAGGCAATCTAATAATGTTCCTCTTTCAGAGCCAACAAAAGGAATGCCGTGTTGATGTAGCGCTTTTTCATAATGTGCCGCATTGGTTCTATTGCGTAATAAAATAATAATATCTTGGTATTGAATGTTTCTGGTCGAACAGTTATGAGTGATAGGGTGTTTGGTGCTGATTAATGAATCTATTTTTGTTGCAATATTTTCGGCTTCTAATTGATGTTCACTTTGTTTCTCTGTTCTTGGTTCACTCAGTGGGTTTCGAAAGCCAGTGCTGTTGTTATTATCATCTTTTAAAATAGCAGGGGTATTTAGCAAAGTAACACTACCCGATAAATCGTGGAGTTCAGTTTGGTGTACTGGGAAATCATTAATAACATTGGCTAACGTTGTTTTTGTAAAGAGATTGTTAACGAAATTAATAATTGCCGGTGATGAGCGCCATGAAGCATTCAGCTGCATACGCATGCTTTCAAATTGTTGCTCAATGATATTGCTAGCAATGGAAAATAATTTTGGTTCTGCTCGACGAAATCGATAAATAGATTGTTTTGTATCGCCAACGAGTAAAACACTGCGATCATTATCAACATCTAGTTCGGTGTTTTGTTGTTGGCTAAATTCTTCAATAAGAGGTTGCAGTAATCGCCATTGAATTGGATTAGTATCTTGAAACTCATCAATTAGTAAATGATTAATTCTGGAGTCCAATTTATATTGTATCCACAGTGCATGTTGGCTTTTTGTAAGTAAACAATATGTTTGCCATTCAAGGTCGGTAAAATCTAATTGGCGTAATCCAAACTTAATTTCCTGGAAATGGTTTAAATAAGCCTCGCCAGCGATATACCAATGTTTATTGACTTTATAGCTATTCAGTAAGTTTAATTGGTTGTTCAATTCGTCTAGTTTTGTACAAAAATCAATATGATTTTGAATAAAGCTTTCTGCTTCTGAATCACCAAAAAGATTCGACATTTCTTTTGATATTTTCAACGACTTTGGCGAGCCTTCTTTCGTTAAGAAGGCATTTCTAAAACGGGCAAGTCGTTCATCTAAACTTAAGCTGCTATCTCGTACATAACTTATTTCATCCAACCATTTTTTATATTTGTCTGCTTTTAATTTACTAAGGTAAGTACAAAAATCGGCCAAAGACTCTTCTAATGTTGCTTGATTAAAAAAAACATCAATAGGGTCAAGGTTGGGATCAACGTTAAGTCGTTTTTGCATTTGACTAATCGCAAAGCCGACAGGGTTTTTTACTTGTTGTGTCCAGGCCCACCAATCACTTCTTTGCTCTAAAAAACTATTCAAACAATCGCGGGTATTGTTGAGCCCGAATTCATCAAATAAGAATCCAATTGCATTGGTTACATTTACATTGGGGTTCTGTCTGTCTCCACACTCAGCCATAAGAGCTTGCCAGGCTTGTTGTTTAAAACTGGATGTATGTTCAGATAACTCAAAACCAGGTGGTACTTCTGCTTCAAATGGAAAACGTTTTAGAATTTCCTGACAAAATGAATGGAAGGTTGTGCAACGTACAGATTGTGGGCTAAAAATTATCTCTTCGTATAAGCTACGTGCTTTGCCAATTAATAACGGATTCGATTTACCGGCTAAGTTAGTTAATTCTTTTATTAATTGGTTTTCATCTATAGTGGCTAATTCATATAAGCGATCTTGTAATCGCAGCTGCATTTCAGCGGCAGCTTTTCGGGTAAAAGTAATCGCGACAATATGTGATGGGTTTGCGCCATTGAGAAGTAGTTGAACAAGTCGATTGATGAGCTGATACGTTTTACCGCTACCCGCAGAGGCCTCTATTATTAAACTTTTGTTTGGTGAAATTATGTTCACTAGTGGTTATCTTTCAATCAGCTCGTAATAATTTATGGTTCATTTTTAAACAGTTCAATTTAAATATGTGTTTTAGGTCACAGTTTCGAATTCTGGCGCAGGTAAAGAATACCAGCTGTGGTACTTTACCAAAATCAGTTGTGCTTAGGGAAGAACTCCTGCAAATACATCTGAATGAATTAGGTTACAGGTATTATTCACATGGAATCGTGGCATCAGGCAGGATAGCTTGTTAAGGAAGGAGTTCGGCAGGATAAGGAAATTACGGAGTTTTACTCCATAAACTCGTACTGCACGAGAATAAAAACGGGCTGGATTAGCTTGAAGGGACTTATTAAACATCAGACGGCGAAAGCCGTCTTTTTTTTAGTGCGCGTTTTTTTGTACGCGCACTTATGCCTGAGCTTGCAAAGCAAGCGCGGCGTCTAGCAGCAAACTCCCAGTTATAAATGATCGTCGTAATCATAATATTGTGGCCAGATTGCGACGTTCACCCCTTCTAATATACGTCGATAAGGAAGGAGTACCATGAAAACCTTCCTCAAAATGCTCACATACTAATGTATGCTCCGCTTTTTCGTCAGGTTTTGCCTTGCACTATGGCTTCTCGTTATCCGTGAGCTGAACTGAGAAGAGAATTTATATTCCAATAGATTAACCCTATTTTTCCTTTAGAAAAACTTTGAATATTAAAATTTACAATGTCTTTAATAATAGCTGTTGTTCAATATAAGCGGTTATTAAGAAGAATCTTATATAGACGTTAAGATACATGCTTAACGTGTACGATTGAAATGCATCCCAATACATAGATTATAAACGGTGTAGATGAGTAGACTTTTTAGCCTGTTTATTCCGCTTTTCATAATGTACTATTAAAAAAAGGAAACGGGTAACTAGTTAGAATTTTTACTATTTGGTCATTCTATTAATGGTCGTAACAATTAATAGGATGACGTTTGTCACTAATAACGTGAAATGACGATAAACACCTAGTTCACTATTATGTGTGAAAACACAAGGAAAAAAATATGAATAAACATATACATTTACGGAAATTTAAAAAAGAAGAACTCATCTTTGATGAAGAAGAGACGAAAGTAATTTTACGTTTTATCTTTAAAAGTCGTCACAATCTGATCGATAATCTAAGTATAAACGATCAAATAAGAGAATTTGCACAAGGATTGCTTTTAGAGGCTATTGATGGGTCTTACGCGCTTGGTTTTATCCATTCATTATTTGGTGGTGCGTTTAATCCTGGTGCTGCTGCAAAAAAAATATTTACAAAGTTTGCAAGAAAAGCGTTAAAGCATTGGTTTAAACATGCATCAGCAAAAGACCTAATGAATATAAAGATATACGATATAGTAAGAAAACAATTAGAACGTAGTTTTTCAAGCAATTTGGATATGTACGCATCAGGAGTTGCAACGAGCAAAATAAAAAACTCTGGGTTTGTAAATTACAACGATTCTAGCAAAATGAAAAAAGCAGTTTGGGGGTAATCGTGAAAAAGATATTATTACTTGTATCCACTATATCGTTAGTTGTAGTTTCGTTAGCTATATATGCAATGGTAACATTAAATATTCAGCAGTTAATTATATGCGCATCTGATGAGAGTGGATATTATATTCCAAAAAACATTTGTAAATATTATATGTATAACTATAGAGGGGATGATAAAGATATATTGTTGCTAGAAAATAGTTCTGGTATATCATATTTATTTGAAACCAAAGATGAGAGTGAAAAATACAAACAAATTGAGTTTTTTTTAGAAAAAGGTACCAATATCAACCATACAAGTAAGCTTAATGGCCTTTCGCCTTTGCATACGGCTATCTTATTAAATGATTCTAAATTGGTGAAATTTCTTTTAATTAAAAAGGCAGACCCTTTGCAGGCTGAAAGCAATAATAATATGTCTTCGTATGAATATGTTGATTTCCTTATATTGAATGAAAAAAGAAAATCAGTGAATAGGGATAAGATAAAAAAAATACTTTTAGAATTCAAAAATAAAAAAACATAAGAATCGCGTCAACATGGACTATCAAAAGCGTCGTACCTTTCGCTATGCTTCAGGTGCAAAATTTTTGGCTGCCAGTTACGCGAAATGTTAGGCAATATATGGAAGATGAAGAGTATATCGATATTTCCCACCCAAACTGGATAAAGTATCTAAGTTTTGGCTTTCCATTGTTAATACACATAGGTGTATGGCTAGCAATGCGGTTTCTTCGGGAGTCTGGTTTAACTACAGAATAATTAGTTGGTAGCTCTGCTCTTAGAGTAGCGGTTCTATATCAATGCTAAATTGGTGCACGATGTTTACCTTACTTAAATATCGTCTTAACATTAAAGGAAGGGTTAACTATTTGAAGTGTTACTGTTAGCACAATTAAAAAGGAGGTTAATGTGGCAACATCATTAAATACGCGTTTAAAAAATCCGATAAAAAAAGGATCAATTAGAAAAAGAGATAAATGGGGAAAAGGTCATTATGGTGCAGCAAGAGGAAAAAGACTCCATAATGGTATTGATATTGTTGCGCCTGTAGGTGCAGATGTATTTTCGCCTATAAACGCAAAAGTCGTAAGACTTTCATATCCATATGCCAAAGATCTTTCATATACTGGCTTGCTTTTAGATGGTATTGGTATTCATAAGGGGTATTCAATAAAAATATTCTATATAAAGCCATTACCCAATATGAAAGGGGAAATCTTAACTATTGGTGAAAAAATAGGTTCCGTTCAAGATTTAACGATAAAATATCCTGGAATTACAAATCATATACATATAGAAGTTAATCTTAATGGTATAAAGAAAAATCCTAAACTATTTATTAATAAAATATATTGAGAGCTTTAAAATGAAAAAAATTATACTTTCTTATTTGATCCTCTTTTTTAGCATTATAGCTATTTCTGGTTGTTCTGAGAAAAACGTTAAGCTTAGTTATATTGTAAATAGTGAAAACTACCCAGCTTCAATGTTAAATTATTTTAAACCTCCTTATGAATCGTGTTTAAAAGTGTATTCATCTGAAGAGTTTTGGATTGTTGAGCAACATTGTCAAAACTCAAAATATAAAAAAGGAATTTATGTATTAGAAACAGGAAAAATAAAATATTTTCAATGGTATGATTCTAAATTTAGCGAGTGGGCTAACATTGAGGGATGTAATTCAAATGCCGATTGCTATTACAGTGTAAACTTAGATGGAAACGAGAAAATAAAAGAACTTAAGTATTATTACCATATTAATCTTAGTGAAGGGTACTACAAATTATTAAGGGATAAGGATTTATTAAAGATCATTGGTAATTCAAACTCTGATATTGCCTCTTGATTAAAAAGCTAACAAGTAAATAGAGTTCATTTTTGAACTTCCCCCCCCCCCCGATAAAATAGACACCAAAATCTAATTAACTAGATGAGGTGTGAAATTCCAAGATATAACAACCCAAGAAAACAGGGCTTCAAAAATAGGAATAAAGATAACAATTGCAAAACTTCTTGAAATTGCATATTCGAAAAACAAGGGGTTAACCACTAAAATAATACGAAAGAAAGGGAATTTTAAAATATCGATTAACGGAAATGGTAAAGTTAAGCTTCATGGAAGTGCTGGCGTTTTATCCTTTAATGGTGGTGTTGCACTAGAGGCCATAGGAGCAAAAGTAAAATTTGCCACTATTCATTTTTCTAAAGGCGAAGGGCAAACGGCTAATTATAAGGCTAGTTTTTCGTTTGCTGGAGGAGTTACATCGCTTTCCGTTACAGGAACACTAAATATTGAAGAACTCATCACTTCTTGTTCTGGCTTATTATGCCAAGCTGCGAGGTTATTAAAAGGGAATAGTAAAAGGAATGAACAAAGACTAAAAGAAATTATGGAGAATTAATGAATGAAACATCTAATTATAATTATATTTGCACTTGTACTACTTTCATGTGCAGTGACAGATGAAAAGGTCGGGCTATTTGAGCGTTATAATTCCTATAAAAGTGAAATTATAAAGCAGAAATCAAACTTAATCTTGCCGATGCTTTCAGAAAACCGAAGAAACCAAATAAAATCATTAGGAGAAAAAGAATTTCCTATTTTAAGTAGCTTTCCAAATATATTACATAAAAACGTAAATCATTATACAAAAATAAAAAATAAAATTGGGTGTTTAACTATCAATGGGTATGGAGAAAACAATAGCCCTATTGTACTCAGCATTAAATATCTATACGAAAATAATGAATGGTTAGTTGATTTTGTTGAAATATACTACGCTGATTTAGCGAAAGAATTTCAAACAAAAGGAATATGCCCTAGCGAAAGTTAAAAAAATCTAATAAGTTGCTCAAAAGAGATAACCATTCGCACACTTTGCTCATAGTTAGCTTGAAAAATAATATGGATGAATACGAACAAAAAGCTTTAGATGATATTGAAAACCATGGCTGTCATATACTCCATGTCATGGAAGAAGATAACTACCCTAGATTTACATATTCAATTGGTATCGAAAAGACAACAAATAAACCTGATTTAATTATCACAGGTTTAAAAAGAGAGTTGGCTCATTGGATGATAAACGAATACAAACGCAGAATAATTGAAGGCGAAGTATTTGAACCAATGGAGTTCTACCAAGATTTCTTAGAAGATTTCGATATTACTTTTGTTGAAGTAGATAAAAAGCATTACAAAGAATATCTAGGTTGGGGGCTTTGGTACAATGAAGACAGTAACTTTAATATGTTACAACTTGTCTTTCCAAGCACTACAGGTGTTTGGCCATGGAACGAGAATGCATCAGACGATTTTACATGGCTCCAACCCTTGCTAAATGCAAACTAACAAGACAAATATTTGGGCACAGAGCAAAAACTCTATAAATACTACAAACGAGAGTATAGACGTGACTTTACTCTGACATATTTACCCCCTCAGCTTGTTAGCTTAAGCCTTAAATTAAGCTTCCTTCCTTTTCTGAGGTTTCACAATTTCTATTTAAATCAATATAAGCCTAGCCCGTTCAGGTTGCATTAAGTTATCCCTAGTTAATATCCATAATAAGTTATGAAGTTAGCGAATCTTAAGGAGCAACTGATATGAATGTTTATATACGTGTATTTTTGATGTCATTACTCGTTAGCCTTGTGACGGCTTGTGGAGGCGGTGGTCACAGTGACGATTACGATACGACTTATTCAACCGGTACGGTACGGTTAGAAAATAATAATAGTTCCTTGTCTATATATGAGTTTAATTTTTCCCCCATTGATCAATCAACATGGGGAGCGAACCAGCTAACATTACCGTTACTTGCAGGTTTGTCTTTTGATGTATTATTTGTGCCAACTGGAACTTATGATGCCCGTGCGCTTGTTAAAGGTCTGTTTAGTACCTACTCAACTTATCTTTATGATATTTCTGTATTTGGTGGGGATGAATTTACTGCCGTTTCCACGGATTCTGTGTATACAGGTTCATTAAAGATAGTTAATGGGACGTTAGATGCAAATATTACGGCGCTTTATATTACGCCTTCGGCTTCATCGGTTTGGAAAGAAAATCAAATTGATTTCGATATTGTACCAGCAGGTTCAATGCATTTATTTGATATAGATACGGGTTTATACGATGTAAAAGTCGTTTGGGATAGCGGCCCCGATACACTTTATTATAATAAAAGTATTCAATCTTTATCATTATTAACATTAACTGTATCTTAAAGAGGCGAGTGAATAATATGAAATATTTTAAAATAATCTCTGTTTCGGTATCTTTATTAATTATGACAAATGTGGTTATTGCTGCGAACCAAAGAACGTTAGCGAACCCCAACGCTAACATTGAAGTTAGAAGCACAGAAGACATTGTGAGTGACTCAAGCGCTTTTGTATCAATAAACCCGAATGACAATGCTACTCAAATGTCGTCAAAGGCTTTAAGAGTTAAAAATAAAACGGTTGCAGCTAAAACAATGGATTCTGTTCAACAGCGATCGAATAAAAAAGATGTGATAAAAAAATATAATCGTTTTTCTAATAAACAAGGGGAAAAGAAGAATAAAAAATAAAGTGGTTGGCGAATTATATTAGGATTAGTATTTTGCAACCACAATACTAATCAAACATAAAAATGGGCGCACTCTTGCGTATCTTAGTGAAGGCATACCAAATTTAGAATTATTGAAAAACATTATCAATGAATATGCCTAACAAATAAGTCAAAAATACTCGCTACCTATTTACTGGTACTTTTAAAAAGCTGTACAGCTCTATGCTTTTAAAACTCTTTACCTAAATCGTTACAAAGAAAGCATCACTCGTAAAACGAAGATAATATTGAAGTTATATTTTTGATATCTGAAACATTTGATGTGTCTGTCGCTGTCGTAGATCCAGCAAATGTTTGAGTTAATACTTACATCTGGAGATGTAAGTATGGTGATGCAAATGTGAAAAAAAGTGTCAAAAATAGCCCTTATTCTCGCCATTTGAGTGAAACTTCCAACAGATACAAACTTTCGTTCTATATGAAATTATATTAGTGTAATATCAACACTATTTAGTCATTAACAAAGTGAAATCCTTATGTTGAAAAAAACGCTTATTGCTGCAGCGGGTGTCTTTATATTAGTCGGTGCTATCGTCTTTGCTAAGCTCGGTCAATTTTCGGCAATGGGTGAAGCTGCGAAAAATATGGTAATGCCGGCTGAAACGGTTACGGCTATGCTGGTGGAAGATACTCAATGGGAACAATTTATCCCTGCTATTGCGACTGTGACAGCAGTGCAGGGGGTAAAGGTTAGCGCTGAAGCTAGTGGTCGGGTATCAAAGATTAATTTTAAGTCGGGTGCTTTTGTAAAGCAAGGCGAGTCATTAATTCAATTAGACACCGCAAGTGAAAACGCACAGCTCGCTTCTGCAAAGGCAGCGGCGGCTCTGGCGAAAGCGGATCTTACCCGTGTTAAAAGGCTCCACAAACAAAAACTGGTTTCACAAGGTGAGCTCGATAGCGCCGAAGCAAAGGTGAAAGAGACCGTGGCACTAATTCAAAACGTACGTGCATTAATTGCGAAAAAAACGATTAATGCACCGTTTTCAGGTCGGCTAGGATTACGAGAGGTTAACTTAGGGCAAATCTTACGCGAAGGTGATGCTATCGTTTCGTTGCATACTCTTGATCCTATTTATGTGGATTTCTCAATTCCTCAAAAAGCATTATCACGTTTAAAACCGGGTCTTGAAGTGCGAGTTACCGTTGATGCCGCACCAAAAGATATTTTTGTTGGGCAGGTAGTTGCCAGCAATCCCGAAGTTGATCCTGTTTTACGCAGCGTTCGCGTTCGCGCAAAAATAGCAAATCCCAGTGAGGTGCTACGCGCAGGCATGTTTGCCAATGCCCGGGTCGTAATGCCTGACAAAAAAACGGTATTACCTGTTGCCGCGACTGCCATTGCTTTTGCCACCTTCGGCGATTCAGTTTTTGTTATCGAAAAAAAGAACAACGAAAAATCTGGCGAAACGGAACAAGTACTTCGGCAACAGTTTGTTCAGCTCGGACAACGACAGGGTGATTTTGTTAACGTTATAAAAGGATTGAAAGCTGGTGACAGGGTAACGACCAGTGGCGTATTTAAATTACGTAGTGGCATGAAGGTGGTTATTGATAACACACTTGCTCCCAAGCCTAGTCTTAATCCTAATCCATCTGATTCTTAAGTCACTTTATTAAGTAGCGATATTATGAGTAATAGCTTCACTGATATATTTATTCGGCGTCCGGTACTCGCTATTGTCGTCAACCTGATTATTATTATTGCGGGTATTAACGCCTGGAACTCACTTAGCGTACGCCAGTATCCACTCAGTGAAAATGCTTCTGTTCAAATTAGTACTGTATACGTCGGTGCCAGTGCGGAGTTAGTACGTGGTTTTATTACTACTCCGCTAGAGCGAGCTATTGGTTCAGCAGAAGGAATTGATTATGTCGAATCAAAAAGCCTGCAAGGTATTTCAATTATTAAGGCTCGGCTTAAACTTAATTACGACTCCACAAAAGCGCTTGCGGATATTTCATCCAAAGTTGATCAAGTGCGTAATGATTTACCCAATGAAGCACAAGTACCTGCTATTAGTGTACAGTCGGCCGACTCTGAATTTGCCGCGGCCTATTTGAGTTTTTCATCTGATATTTTATCGCAAGAACAAATTACCGATTATCTTGCGCGTGTCGTTCAACCTCGTCTCGCAGCCATTACTGGTGTGCAACGGATAGAAATTTTTGGTGCACGTACTTTTGCTATGCGTGTATGGCTAAAACCTGATCGTATGGCGGCGCTGGGAATTAGCCCATCGCAAGTACAACAAGCCTTGCGAGCCAATAATTATCTGGCAGCCCTTGGTAGTACCAAGGGCGCGTTGGTTCAAACTAAATTAACTGCAAACACCGATTTGCATGATGCCGAAGAATTTCGCCGTTTAGTTATTTATCAGAAAGACGACGTAATTGTTCGTTTGCAAGATATTGCAAAGGTTGAGTTAGGTTCAGAAGATTACGATACCTTGGTGCGTTACTCTGGACACACTGCCGTTTTTGCCGGTGTGTTCCCGCAACCAAATGCCAACATCATTGAAGTGATTGATAAGGTACGTGTTGAACTTAAACGACTCGAACGTGATCTGCCTGCAGGACTTGATGCCAGTATTGGTTACGATGCTTCGGCCTATGTCAGTGATGCCATACATGAAGTCTCCGGTACTTTGGTAGAAACTTTGATGATAGTGATTATCGTTATCTTTTTGTTTCTCGGCTCATTTCGTTCTGTATTAATTCCTGTGATAGCGATTCCTGTGTCACTCATTGGAAGTATTTTTTTAATGCAAACGTTTGGCTTTACACTCAACCTGCTAACTTTACTTGCCATCGTTTTATCTGTTGGTCTTGTTGTTGATGATGCGATTGTTGTCGTCGAAAATGTTGAACGGCATTTACGAGAAGGCCGTACACCACGCGAAGCGGCTATGCTTGGTGCGCGTGAATTAGTTTCACCGGTTATTGCCATGACTGTTACGTTAGTTGCGGTATATATACCGATTGGTTTGCAGGGGGGATTAACGGGTGCATTGTTTCGCGAGTTCACTTTTACTTTAGCCGGTGCTGTAACCATCTCTGGTATTGTGGCGTTAACATTGTCGCCAATGATGTCTGCAAAAATGCTGCGCGATGCAGAAGATGAAGAAAAGGGATTAACAGGGTGGCTCAATCACCGTTTCGACCGAATGCGAATTTCTTATGGGCAGGCGCTTGGTACCACACTGGCTGCTCGTCCTGCGGTATATCTGGTGTGGATTATCGTGAGCCTTTGCACTGTACCCATGTTTATGATGTCACCTAAAGAACTGGCGCCATCCGAAGATCAAAGTGTATTGTTCGGTATTATTAATACTTCTGCTAATTCGACCACTGACCAAAATGCGACTTTCTCAAAAGCGGCAGAAGATGTGATGCTTAAAGTACCGGAAACGGCACTCACCTTCCAGCTTCTATTTCCACCATCGGTGGGGGCAACGATTGGCGCGGATGGTTTTAGCGGCATGGTAGTAAAACCTTGGGCTGAACGTGACCGAACGGTTAATCAAATTTTACCAGAAGTACAAGCCGAAGTTTCAAAAATTCCCGGTATTCAAGTGTTTATGACAACGCCGCCAGCTTTGCCAGGTGGGAGTAATTTTCCGGTCGAATTTGTCATTACCTCGATCGCAGATTCGAAGCAACTACTCAAATATGCTCAGGCAATACAAGACAAAGCAACGCAAAGCGGATTATTTTTCTTTCCACCGATTATTGATATGAAAATTGACCAACCTCAAGCAACCATTACCTTCGATCGTGACAAGCTTGCTGCTCTAGGTTTAAACCTGTCGCAAGCGGGGGCGGATTTGGGTATTGCCACTGGCGGAAATTTTGTTAACCGCTTCAATATGGATGGTCGAAGTTACAAAGTCATTCCACAAATTCAACGTGCCGATCGCTTAAACAGTGATCAGTTAGGTGAAGTATATCTTCCTACTGCGGACGGTCAAATGGTGCCCTTATCATCCGTTAGTCATATCGAACATAATGTTGTCGCTCGTTCACTCAATCGCTTTCAACAACTCAATTCAGTAAAACTATCGGGTGTAAGTGCTCGCACATTGGATGATGCACTAACATTTATGGAAAAAACCGCAAGAGAAATTTTGCCGCCCGGTTACAGCTTCGACTATACGGGCGAGTCTCGCCAGCTGCGTACTGAAGGCAATAAATTCCTCCCCGCATTTTCATTGGCCATACTGTTAATCTTTTTAGTATTAGCCATACAGTTCAATTCATTCCGCGATCCGTTAGTCATTCTTGCAGGCTCTGTACCGTTAGCCATGTTTGGAGCACTAATTTTTACCGTGTTAAAAATTCCTGATCCCAACACACCTTATTGGACCAATGGCTGGACCACCACCATGAATATTTACGCCGAAGTTGGTTTAGTTACACTTGTAGGGTTAATTGCCAAGAACGGAATACTTATTGTTGAATTTGCTAATAAATTACAATTGCAAGGTATGAGTAAACTCGAAGCCGCGCACAATGCGGCAATGACACGTTTGCGCCCAGTGCTGATGACCAGCGTTGCAACCATTGCCGGACATTTCCCACTAGTATTAGTTGCAGGCGCAGGCGCGGCTGCCAGAAACTCTATTGGACTTGTGCTGGTCGGCGGTATGGCAATCGGTACTCTATTTACACTTTTTGTCGTGCCGTCTTTGTATGTGTTAATCGCTAAAGATAAAAGTGGCGAGCGTGATGAAGATTAAGGCGTTACTATAAAATTCATTGCTGTCCCGTTAACTCCCTCTCCCTTAGGGAGAGGGTTGGGGTGAGGGAATCATATAGATAACGCCTTGTTTTATTTACCCCCTCATCCTAACCTTCTCCCGGAGGGAGAAGGAATTACACCGAGCATGGATTGATGCGATCTTATGTCTTCTGTTTCTTCGAGCAGGCTGAAAATTCACAAAATCAATAACTTACTATGTATTGCTAGTATGTTAACGGGACAGTAGTGATTAAAATTATGTCTTTAGTGATATTTCTCGAAGGGCTGCTTATATAATTGTATGAATACCATTTTGAGTTGGTAGCTAGCTAGCCAACTATCGGTCAATTGTAAACATGCATTGCTTTTACATGATGACAGTTCCCAATCTAAAAGAAGCCATAGACTTTACGCTTAAAGATTTTTAATTCTATTCAAAGTAAAAAGTACAAATAAATTTGTTATGCTTCTGCTTCATACTGAAAACCGTCATTAAGCTTTATGTAAAAGTAGGCTTTAGTCGCCCCAAAGTTGCCGTTAGCAATAATTACTTTTTGGTCTGCCGCCAAACAAAATCGGAAAGATAATAACGATAAAGCCAATTGTCATTCCCACGGAGGTGCAAGTACAAGGATGTACGAAGTGTAGGGCAATGCAGGAGCAATTGCCGAGGAATCCAGAAAATATAAATGGCTGGCATTGATGAAAAGGATATAAAATTCTCGTGATCTGCTATCAAACATAAGCGGACAATAAGATTTATCTAATATAGCCTAATAAATCGCTAATCAAAGTAACTGTTAACTCCGAAAAACAGCAAAAAAAGCTTTGAGTTCGAAAGCATTGCAGAGTGCACTCTTGTGTCCGTATATCAATAATTGATATGCTGACAGAGAAGTTTGAAATTAGAGAAAAAACAATGTCTTATGTGAAATTTTCAAAAACTGTCTATCTAACTATACGGACCGGTACGGGTCCGTATAGTAACTGTTAGCTTTACAAAATAAATTATGAGCGATTCTGACAATTACGAAAACCCAAAAGAAGGTAAGACATATATAAGTCCTAGTCTTACCTCATTTGATGATGATTCTCGTCAAATAAGAATTGCCACAAAATTAATACAATCTCCAACGAGCTATGCTTTTGCAAAAATAAAAGATGAGCTAGTTTTGCGTCATAAAGACGAGGCAAAATCGAAGATAACTGCGAAATTCTTTGAAGATGACAGAGGCCTATTTGTATTAAGCATTCAAGGTTATACAGTAGCAACTGAAAAACCGCACAACTCTAGTTTTTCATTCATTGGAGAAGAAATAGATAAACTAATAGAGTTTCTTAATAATATTCATCTTGTCCAACTAAAAAGCAGAGGTCGTGTAGACGTTACAGATGAAGAAATAAAAAGCCTTGTTATTTCAAACAATCAAGCTAAAAGATTGCTACATGAAAACCGTGAAATATTTACAGAAATATTAAAATCTGAAGTAACAAAAGAAGATGTTGTCGCTGTAGGTTATAGAAAAAAACAACTTGATGTATATAGGAAACTACTAGAGAGTGAGGATTACTTTTCAAAGTTAAAAGAACAGTACAACACTACAGCGGAAGGGCTATGGCAAAAATATTTTGAAAAGAACCCTTGGGTATTTGGGTACGGTTTAGGATATATATTTTTATCAAGCCTTGATGATAAAAAGCTTGAGCAAGTAGTTAAAGGTCATAATGTTGGTAGTTATGGAAAAAGAGTCGATGCCCTGATGAAAACAAGAGGTATTATCTCAAATCTATGTTTTGTAGAAATTAAAACTCATAAAACTGCTTTACTAGAAAAAACCGCTTATAGGGCTGGTTGTTTTGCACCATCTAAAGAATTAGCAGGTGCTGTATCTCAAGTGCAAGGCACAGTCGCTGATGCAGTCGCAACGCTTACAAGTAAAATATCAATGACGGAAGATGACGGGAGCCTAACAGGTGAAGATATTTTTAACTATCAGCCTAAATCATATCTAGTTATTGGTAATTTAAGTGAGTTCACAAATGAGCATGGAGTTAATAGTGAAAAATATCGATCGTTTGAGCTATATCGTAAGAACACTACAAACCCTGAAATCATTACATTTGATGAACTACATGAACGCTCAAAATATATAGTGCATCACAATGAAAGCTAACAAATCGTTAAACCAGATCGGCGCAAAAAACGCGCCTCCCGGTTAACTCAAGCGTTATATGCATTACGTTGGGGATAAAAATGTACACTAAAGTTAGATTTTATATCGCACTCACATTATGTATATGTTTTACAGAAGTATCAGCAACAGATAATACGTGCCTAGATTCTTTGCTCAACATAAAAATGAGTAATTTGCAAAATCATAGTCTAGTTGATCATTTTGATAATATTACTGTGGCAAACCTAGATGCTTACTTCAATAAGAGAAAGTTATATTTGAAAGAATTAATTGAAAAAGAAAATAAAATATATTTTCTAGCAAATAAGAGTAAATACCCATTATTTTTATTTTTTAGGAGTAATTACTCAGAGACACAGTTATGCCAAATAGAGAAATTGTTCAAAAAATACGGAATGGTAAATGGCACTCAATTAGATAAGAATGCTCAAGACAAATTTAATATCATTTTTACTAAAATGAATACTAGTGATATTTATAAAAAGGGCGCATCAGACTGGTTAAAGGCGATCGGAGAGAAAGTCCATAATTCATCGTATGAATTTATAAATATAGAATCAAAAGTCTGTCATGACTTTGCGTCAAAGAGAGAAAATATGAGCCTCTCACATGAAAATATGGCATGTATTAATACAGCAAATAGAGGGTTACATGTTGCGCAGTATAGCGTTGGCATAAGTTTCATGATGAACAATAAAGAGGCTCAAGCAGAGAAGTATCTTCTGCTTGCAGCAAAGTCAAATCATTTACCTGCATATTTGGCACTTGGCCATATATACTCCGATAAATCCTTCGATAAATCTCTAGAGTGGTATAAAAAATATTATTCCCAAAATAGCGATGAGTATGATAGAGGCGTTGCATCTAGCTCAATCGCTGAGCTATATAGTAAGAATGGTAATATAAAGAATTACAAACATTGGCTTAATATTTGTTATGAGACCAGCTATAAAAATAAATGTAAAAAATAACGCATATAATAAGTGACTGTGGTCTCAAAAATCCTCACTAAAACATTACGGCAATCTATTTTATCCCACGAAGCGAAGGACAACCAAGTGTATTAATTACGTCCGCTTATCCACCTAAACCGTCTTTATATAAGGGTATGATTAAGGATCAAAGTAAAAACTCTAAAGCTTCTTTGATTAATCTCGTACCTTGAATTTTCCTGAAGCAAGTTCATGACCGTTGATAATAATCGCAAGACCGTGAATGCCTGTGTAGTATTTTCTTGTAGTGATAAATTTGAAAGAGTGATGCTTTTTCACTGATTTATTATTTTCAGGAAAAACTGACTCTGAAATCTTGAATACTTTTCGAGAAAGCTTACCATTTTTTTTCATAAAATCTACTGCATACTCAATTCTTAATTTACCAAGTTTTTTCTTAGGGGTATATATATCGAAAGAAAACTCAAGCTTATCGCCTAAGTTTACAGACTTTTGAATTTTAAATTTATCGATACTAATATGGTTTGGTTTTGTGAAACCAAATAATGACATAATTTTAGGATTGCCTTGCTTGAGTAGTGTGCGGCAACCGTGTTTAACCACCCAATCGGTATTATCATTTAACCCTTTCCAGTCTTTGGCGATTTGAATGACTAACTTAGGGTGATCTTTTGCTATATCGTTTAAGTTGTTAGCGACGCTTCTTCTTACGTATTCACTGTCGTCATTCTTTAATTTTTCGAGAATTTTTATTACCGGTGTTGGATCTTTTTTAAATTCGGGTAAGCCCATTGCCCATGGTAAGCGAGGGCGACAACCTTCTGATGCAAGTCTGCGGTGATGGAGGTTGTCTGATTTTGCCCATTTCATCATTTGAGACATCATTTTTTTATTATACTTTTGAATAAATGGCCGTACTGCAAACTCAGAACTTGAGTATGTTGTGAAATGTTCAAGTGCCAGGATAGATTCTTGATATTTGTCGAGCCCGTATAGCTCGACATAATCGGGCAAAAACATATATTCAAAACCGTTATGTTTCTGAGATGCTTTTTTAAGTATGGTAATGGCTTTGGAATAATCTTTAGGTAAGTGAGTATGTAACGTTTCAGCAATATGGCGCATTCGGCCTTTTAGTTCTCTATTTTTCCACTCATTATCAAAGATACATGCTGTAAACTTTTTTGAATTAAATTGTTTGTCTATTTTATTTATTATTTTACAGAATGAATGGATAAATTCGGCGCTGTATATGTTTTTTAGTGGTTCTGGCATTATAGTTCTAATATAGTAGTTTTGGCATATTTGTTATAGTGCATCTTGCCACATTTGCTTGCGACATAGTCCTTGCATGTTACAACGCTTGCAGGTTTTTTCATCTCCCCAGGCAGGTAGACCTGTTTTGTTATGAAGTTGATTGAAAATGTCCTTTAACCTTTCAGCAGATTCGCCTGCAATAGCTTCAAGCTTTTCACCACTAAGTTTTGCTTTTGTTCTAACACCATCGCTTTTAACTTCTAAATATTCGACTTGGCTAACTTCATTGTCGTTATCTTGTAATAATGTGTGGTAGAAGGGGAGTTGAACTTGTTCGCCAGATTCGACATCTTTATTAGAACTGATAATACCGGTTTTATAATCGATAACATCCAAATTTAAATCTAAGTTACTAGCATTCTTATCTATACGATCTAAACGGCCTGTGAGTTTTAATGGCTTATTTTGGTTAATATCGAGTTCTTTTGTGAGCTTGCTTTCAACTTTATAAATGTCCCAATTTTTATTATGTGTTATTTGCCATTGTATATAATGTGGTGTTATTTTTTTTGCTTGTGCATACCATGCCTGGTGTTCGTGGTTGTCCTCTAAGTCGGCACTAAAAACTTTTTTTATAATATCATTTAATAGTTTAGATGCTGCTTCTTTATTGTTATCGGTTATTTTTGTTTTAAAAGGGCCAGGGAGATCATCAATATTGTGATGAAAAGCCTCTAAGCATTCATGAATCCGTTCACCATAGTCTGCTTTTGATAAGGCTTCACGCATTTCTTCGGTTGCTTCTAACTTTAAACAACGTGCGGCATAAAACAGATATGGGCAATTTATTAGCTCTTGATATTGAGAGGCAGATATTTTTTGAGGAATTAAATTCGCAGGTATTACGGGTATAGGCTGAGTTAATTCAACGGCCTGTTGTTCAGCTGGGTGTGTAAAGGTGTTTTCGGGTGCATTTACGAGCTGCTGTAAGGTTTCGTCTTTCAAGTCTTGTTGGTATGCAAGAACATGGAATTGTTCAAGTAAGCTTAACCAGGCGCTGGGTTTAATCGCTTCGCCATTGTCACCTTGATTGCGATAACTAAGTAAGACGTTACCGCTTGAGTTAAGTAAACGTATAAAATGATAAAGTCGTTCATTCTTATCGTCTAAGGATGTACTTAACCCTAATTCATACTTTACGGCATCATTAAAAAAAGCAGAAGGTGTGGGTGAGCCCGGTAAAAACTCTTCTTCGACAGCGGCAATAATCAATCCGTCGAAAGTTTGTTGTGCACTTTGCGATAAACCAATAAGTTGCACCTGGGTTGTACTTGCAGGCGGCATAAAACGACTGCGTTCTAGTTGCATTGCTAACCATGCTCGTGCTTCTAGCCAATTAAATTCTATGTTAACTAAATCTGATTCGACTTGTAGATTATCCAGCAGATTAATTATTTCTAAGCCTGCGGCATCATCGGACAAGGATTGTTCTAGCCCTAGAGCCGTTAATGAATTGGCTATGGTTTGGATAAATTCTTGCGGTGTAAAAAGTTCTTTATTTTTAAGTTGTATGAGTGAGGTAGCTGCGGTTTCGAACTGGGTTAATACATCGCTAAGAATGGAGTGGGTTTCTTTAAACCAATCAGGTAAGCGATGCTCTCGTTTAATAATGCTAGATCGATAGGCGCTTAAGTGTTGATGTATATTTTCATGCCGAATAATATCTTGCTCTAATCGATGCACCGCATATTGCAAATCTTGTTGATTAATATCCGGGAAGATTAAGGATGACTTTAATAAATCAAGTAGAGGAAGATAATAAAAATCTTGCTCAATACACTCTAGCCACCGTTCCAGCGTGGATGCTGCGCGTGTTGTAGATAACGCCCAACCTGCAGAATCTTGCAAGAATACACCGCTGCGTTCAAGTAATGCGCGAACGCGTCGAGCAAGTCGACGGTTTTCCGTTACGATGGCCAGTTTTGTCTTTCCTTCTAATAACCAGCGACGTAATTGAATATCAATTGCACGAGCTTCTTGTTCGTTATCGTTAGCAGAAAAGGTATGTATATTTTTTAGTGGGCTGACATTGGTGTTGTTATGCTGAGTGCGTTCAACCAAGGGCGCACTTTGGATATCGTAAATTTTATTGATTAGATTTATTTTTTCTGATGTGTTTTTTGAAATTTCAATATTATTAGTGTTCAAAAACTGGTTTGTGCAGTCTGTGATATGTTTGTATTGGTGGTAACTTGGCAAGTCTTCATCAATACTGGACGTTTGGCCTTGTATAAAATAATGAACATTATGACGTTCGCTTAACTGTTCCAACCATTGTGATTCTGTTTTTGTTAAACGGTCGTAGCCTAATAAATAGAAATTAAGTTTACTATGGCCGTTATTGTTTAATTCTTTTAAAGCTTGTTGCATGCAGAATAATTGAGCAGTTTGAGTATCCATTACTTTGTAGGCGCTCAGTTGGTTATGCCATGCATGCCATAGCGTGAAAATAAAGTG
>Ga0316209_1001021_pt1 | contig 34491 bp, 36 predicted proteins | sample 6monopyrite_MG_FD_204945 | JGI IMG/M metagenome (GOLD analysis project Ga0316209, IMG submission 204945) | Microbial mat bacterial communities from mineral coupon in-situ incubated in ocean water Damariscotta River, Maine, United States -... | ecosystem: Environmental > Aquatic > Marine >...
CGGCGTGGCCGGGGCAGTCGACATGCGCATAGTGGCGGTTTTCGGTCTCGTATTCGACATGCGCCGTCGAGATCGTGATGCCGCGGGCCTTTTCCTCGGGCGCGCCGTCGATCTGGTCATAGGCCTTAAAATCGCCGAAATACTTGGTGATCGCAGCCGTCAGTGTCGTCTTGCCGTGGTCAACATGGCCAATCGTGCCGATGTTCACATGCGGTTTACTGCGGTCAAACTTTTCCTTTGCCATGGGTCTTGGCGCCTTGTCATCCGGGGGGCCCTCTTCGGGCCCGGTTGCAACATCGCGCGCTCGTTACACGAGATGTCGCGGCAAAATCAAGGGTGTTCAGACCAGGGGCGGTTCAATTACCGCTATTCAGGCGGCAACTCCACGACCGGCCCTTCAACGGCCTCGACCTCGGCGGCCAGCGCGGCGGCGTTCGCGGCGGCGGTTTCGGCATCGATCGAGAACCAGTCGGGATTTTCCAGCATCCAAAGCTGCACCCGGCGCGCCGCATTGCGGGCCAGAACCTGCATCTGTTCCTCGCGCGAGCGGGTCAGCCCGGAACCGATGATGGATTGCGCCGATGCGCCTTCAAAAATAACCAATTGGCGCGGCTCTTCATGCAGCTTTGCCTGCAATTCGTCGTCCCAGACATTGGCCGAAATCACCAGGACGGATTTTGGCGACAGCACGATCGGAATGCCCGGCACGGCGAGCGAATAGGCGTCGATATTGATCGCTATATGATAGAGCCGGTCGCCGTCATAGCCCGCGAAACGGCGGTCGATCTCAGCGGTCAGAGCCTCGGTCCACTCCTCGGGCGTGGCATTGCGCGAGGGGGGCACCTGCTGCATGTTTTCGGCCACGACAATGTTATAGGCAAGGCGGAAGTCGCCCATGTCGGGCAGTTCCTCCTCCAGCGGATCGGTCGAGGCGCAGGCACCCAGGAACAGGGCAAATCCAAGAACGGCAAGGCGGGTCAGGGCGCGCATGAGGCTCCTCCAGAGTGGCAGCCCGATCTGGTTAACAAAGCCGAGGCTCTGGCGCAAATGAAACGCGGGGGGCGGGCCGGCGCGATTGCCGGCATATCGTGGCTTAACCGCAAACACCCTGCAACGCCTGCCACCCGGCCGCGTCGATCACCGGGGCCCCGGTCGCGGTGCCGGCATCGGCCGCCATCGCGGCGGCGATCCGATCCTGAAATTCGGGATGCGAGGCGATGGAGCGGAAAACACCCATATCCTGGCCCAGCCCCTGTGCCTGCATCCGCAGAAACATGTCACCCAGAGCCGAAGGCGGCAGGCCGGCGCGCGTCATCTGGCGGTGGGCAAAGGCGTCCGCGGCAATCTCGGCCTCGCGGCTATAGGAGGAGGAGATCATCTGCTGCGCGACCCCGGCGGCCGCCGAGGTTCCGATCGCATCGCCGAACAACAGCCCGACGATGCCGAACGACCCCATCGTGCGCAACGCCCCGCGCGTGCCGTCGCGATTGACAACATGGCCGATTTCATGAGCCAGCACAGCGGCGACTTCCTCGGGCGCTTCGGCGGCGTCAATCAGGCCGCGATTGATGGCGATCTGACCGCCCGGAAGGGCAAAAGCGTTTACCGCCGGATCATCCACCACCCGCACCTGCAGCGGATAAGGCATCGTCAGCCCCTCGCTCAGGCGGGACTGCATCTGCCGCAGCGCGGCGTCGCCGGCAAGCGATTTGCATTCGCGCAAATCCATGGCCGAGACCAGCCGTTCGAAACTGACACGGCCAAGCTCGACCTCGGCCTCGGGCGGGATGAGATCGGTGCCGCGATCGGCCATGAAGGGGATCAGCACGAAAAGAATGGCGGCAAGCGCGGCAAGCGCCGCAGCCCCGAGACCAAAAAGCGCCGGCCAGATGCCGCGACTGCCATTGAGGTTGGGCAGGCCCGGGCAGGCCGCCAAAAGCGCGCGTATCGCATCATGGTCGCGCAGGATGAGCCGGGCATCGCCCGAGCCCAGATGGGCCAGAACCAGCGCATCGGAGCGGGCCTGATCAGGGACCAGGCGCAGGCCGTCAAGCTGCCAGATCTCGACCGTGTTGGTTTGGGAATTGCGCAGCTCCAATGTGGCCTGCGATCCCTCGCCCGACAGGCGCAGCGAGACGCGTTGCAGCGCCGGGCGAATGCCATCGAGGATCTCGCCATAGGCCAGGGCCAGTTTGGCGGCGAATTGCGCGTCGCGGGGGGAGGATTGCGTCGTCATCAAAAGGCCGCTCCTACATCGAGCGCCTCGGCAAAGCCGCCAGCCTCGCGATTGTTGTCCACAGCGCGCTGACGAATGCCGTGCAACACTGCGGGTTCCTCGATTTCAAGCGTTTGGGCGACGTGACGGACGGTGGGATAGGTCACAAAGACCTGCCGGAACACGCCCAAGAGTATAAACACGGTGAGCCACGTCAGAACCCCCATGACGGCCGCCAGATTGGGCGGTGGGTCGGTGACGGCACCGGCATCGACCTGGCCGATCAGGTACAGGAACCCGACCACCAGACCCAGGATCACCGGCGACACGAAGCTGACCAGTATGCCCGAGATCAGATTGCCGAAAACATGGATGCGCAGCAACTTACCGGTGCGCGGTTCCAACCCGAATTCCATGCCGTCGCCCAATTCCTTGAGCCCCGCCATGGCCCGAACCGAGGCGACCCGGAAATAGAGCCCCGAGACCAGAAGAAGGACAATAAAAACAGGTAGAGAGAGGACATACCAACCTTGCGTCACCTCGTCGGTCTCCAGCGCGCTGAGGACGATAACTCCGACGATAATGGCACCCAGAACATAAAAGGGCAGCGCCAGCAGATAGAGCATGAACGGGCTGCCATGCTGGTGAAAGCGCGCAGTGCCATACCAGGTGCGGTCGGTCACGTATTTTTCCAGCTGAAAGGTCTTGAGCGGCCAGAGCAGGCCGAACGTGGCCAGCGTCAGCGCCCAATACATGCAGGCCCGCCAGGCATAGCCCCAGGCCCCGCCATCCATGCCGAAACGGATGCCCAGCCAGGTGCTGCGCGACAGGATATAGCGCCGGGCGCGATAGCGCGCCGCCAGAATGACCGGCACCAGCGCCAGCGGTGCCGCCGCAATGGCGTAGGTCAGAGTGCTGATGTCATTATCCGACAGGCTGTAGGCTACGAAGAGGCCCGCCAGATTGAAGAGCGCGATATAGAGCGCCAGCACGATCACCGCGACCAGAAAGCCGGCCAGTTTCTCCTGCGGCGTGCCGGTATATTCCAGCGGCACGCCCCCGGGCCGGATCGAGGACCAGTACCAGCGCCGCAGGCGCGTTGTGCGCCAAAAACGATAAATGCCGAAGCTCACCACCGTCAGGAAGCTGGTGCGCAGCATCAAGGTGAACAGGTCGCCCCTGTCACCGCCGAAATCCGTTTTCAAAGCGCTCATTCAGACCTTCATGTAAACCGATTGTCGCGTGGGAAACCCCGTGGCGCCATGCGCCCCGTGGCGGCTCGTTTGCCCATCCACTCGGTCAAATCGGCCTCGGTCCGGGTGCGGCCGGCTGGATCGCGCCAGCTGAGACCTTCGGACAGAGCAAAGCTGCGGGCATCTGAAAGGCCCCCATCCTTGTATTTTTGCAGGCGCACCCCCTTGCCGCGGCCCAGTTCGGGCATCTCGGAGAGGGGAAAGACGAGCACCTTGCGGTTTTCGCCCACAACGGCGACGTGATCGTCGCCTTTGGCGATGCGTTTGCAGACCGAAGCCTTCACATCGCCTTTCACGTTCAGCACCTGTTTGCCTGCGCGGGTCTGCGCGATGACATCGGCCTCGGGCACCACGAAACCGTCGCCGGCCGTCGAGGCCACCATCAGTTTTTCGCCAGGCGTATGTATCAGCAAATCCACAATCTCGACCTCGTTGGGCATGTCCACCATCAGGCGGACAGGCTCACCCATACCGCGGCCTCCGGGCAAATTTGTGGCGGCAATGGTATAAAACCTGCCATTATTGCCAAACATCAGCAGCTTGTCGGTCGTCTCGGCGTGAAACTGGAACCGGGCCTCGTCGCCATCCTTGAATTTCAGGGGCTGAGTCAGGTCGATATGGCCCTTCATGGCCCGGATCCAGCCCATTTTGGAGCAGACCACGGTGATCGGCTCGCGCTCGATCATCGCCTCCAGCGGCACCTCTTCGACCTCGCCTGCCTCGGCAAACTGGGTGCGGCGGCGGCCAAAGTCGGTGTTCTTGCCAAATTGTTTGCGGATCGCTTTCAGTTCGGTCGCGATTTTTTCCCATTGCAGGGCGTCGCTGGCCAAAAGATCCTCAAGACCGGCGCGTTCAGCCATCAGCGCGGCCTGTTCCTTCAAGAGCTCCATCTCCTCAAGCCGGCGCAAGGAGCGCAGGCGCATGTTGAGGATGGCCTCGGTCTGGATCTCGGTCAGCTCGCCCTCGCCGGGGCCGGGGCTGCGGTAGTCGGCCTCGGAGGTGGCGCGAATGTGGTCGCGGCCCCATTCTTCGCGCATCAGCGCCGCCTTGGGATCGTCGTCATAACGGATGATGTCGATCACCCGGTCGAGATTGAGGAAGGTGATGATGAAGCCTTCCAGCACCTCCAGCCGGTGGTCGATCTTGTCCATCCGGTGTTGCGATCGGCGGATCAGAACCGCGCGGCGATGGTCGAGAAAGGCGCGCAGCACCTCCTTGAGCGAACACACCTTGGGCGTGCGCCCGTCGATCAGCACATTCATGTTGAGCGAAAACCGCGTCTCCAGATCGCAGTTGCGATAGAGCATGCCCATCAGCAGGTCTTTGTCGACAGTCTTTGAGCGCGGCTCGATCACAATGCGGATATCGTCGGCGGACTCATCCCGGACATCGGCCAGGATGGGGATTTTCTTGAGCTGGATCAGCTCGGCGATTTTCTCGATCAGCTTGGATTTGGCCACCTGATAGGGGATCTCGGTGACCACGATCTGCCATTGGCCGCGGCCCAGATCCTCGACCTCCCATTTGGCGCGCAGGCGAAACGCGCCGCGCCCGGTGCGGTAGGTCTCGGCGATGGCGTCGCGCGGCTCGACGATGACGCCGCCGGTGGGGAAATCGGGCCCCTCGATATAGTTCAGCAGCGTTTCGTCGCGCGCATCGGGGGTCTTGATCAGATGCAGGCAGGCGGCAATCAGTTCATCCAGATTATGCGGCGGGATATTGGTGGCCATGCCAACCGCGATGCCGGACGACCCATTGGCCAGCAGGTTGGGCAGCGCCGCGGGCAAAACCTCGGGCTCCTGCAAGGTGCCATCGTAATTGTCGCGGAAATCGACGGCGTTTTCGGTCAGCCCCTCCATCAGGGCCTCGGAAATCGCGGTCATGCGAGCCTCGGTATAGCGGCTGGCGGCGGGGTTATCGCCGTCGATATTGCCGAAATTGCCCTGCCCGTCGACCAGCGGATAGCGGATGGTGAAATCCTGCGCCAGACGCGCCATCGCATCATAGATCGCGGCGTCGCCATGGGGGTGGTAATTGCCCATCACATCGCCCGAGATCTTGGCCGATTTGCGAAAGCCGCCGGTGGGCGTCAGGCGCAGTTCGCGCATCGCGTAAAGGATACGCCGATGCACCGGCTTCAGCCCGTCGCGGGCATCGGGCAGGGCGCGGTGCATGATCGTGCTGAGCGCATATTGCAGATAGCGCGCGCCGATCGCTCGGCGCAGCGGTTCTGAGGTTTCCCGGGGCTCTTCGGCGTCTGACTGCTCATTCATTATGGGCCGGTGATACGCCATCATCCATCGGCGGGTAAAGGCATCGCGCGCATGGGTGGCGCAAAAAGTGATTCGCGGATCGGGCGGGGGTTATTTGCGCCAAGACGGCAACAATCCCTGCCCAGACCGTCAATTGTTCGTCAGGCATCGGAAATCGCGGCCTAAATTTCGATTATATCGACAAATGCGCTAGCTTTCCCTCCCCATTAACCATTGCCGCCCCCATGTCCGGAGGCCCGCCCCGATGCTCCGCCTCAGCCTGTTTCTGATTGCCCTTGCAGGATTGGCCGCCCTTGTCGCCATGCCCGATACCAGCCCGCGCGCGCTGGCCCCCGCCGATGACCGCTCGGCGCGGGTCTATGGCGATGTCCCGGCCCCGGTGGCTACGCGCGCTCCCACCGCGCCAACCGGGCCGACAGCGGCGACGGGCGGAGGCCTGAACGGCCGGCCGCGGCCAGAGGCCGATGAGATCGATGACCTGTTGACGATCACCACCGCCCAGGGCGAGGTGATACGGGTCGCCGCACAGATCCCGCCCGCGCGCGTCGGCCCCGAACTGGTGCGGATCGAATCCGATGATCTGAATGCCGAGGCCCTCCGGCTGGAGGCCGCGAACGCCCGCGCCCGCGCCGCCGTCGCCGTCGCCGACCGCGCCGCACCCGCCAATGTGGTCTATGCCACCGGGGCCTATATCAACCTGCGGTCCGGGCCCTCGACCGGCTACCCGGCGGTTGGCTACATGAGCTTCGGCATGGCCGCCGAACGGCTGGAGGCGCTGCCCGGCGGTTGGAGCCGGATCCGCATTCTGCAGACCGGCGCAGAAGGGTTCATGTTTTCGGCCTATCTGTCCGAACGCGCGCCCTAACAGCTTGTCCTTTGATCCACGCTGCCCTAACCACGGGCGCAACCAGATCAAGGGGTATCCACGGGATGGCGCGAAGCATTCTGATCACGGGCTGTTCTTCGGGCATCGGGTATCACTGTGCCCATGCCATGCGGGCGCGTGGCTGGCAGGTGCTGGCGACCTGCCGCAAGCCCCAGGATGCCGAACGTCTACGGGCCGAGGGCCTGACCTGCGGCGTGCTGGATTACGCCGATCCGGACAGTATCGAGGCCGGGCTGAACTGGGCGCTTGCGCAATCGGGCGGCGGGCTGGACGTGCTTTTCAACAACGGGGCCTGGGGCGTGCCCGGCGCGGTCGAGGATCTGCCGCGCGATGCGTTGCGGGCCATATTCGAGGCCAATTTCTTTGGCTGGCACGACCTGACCGCGCGGGTCATCCCGATCATGCGGGCGCAGGGGCATGGGCGCATTATTCAGAACTCTTCGGTGCTGGGGTTTGTGACCTATAACTGGCGCGGGGCCTATACGGCGACAAAATTCGCGCTGGAGGGGCTGACCGATACGTTGCGGATCGAGCTCAGGGGCACCGGCATCCATGTCAGCCTGATCGAGCCGGGGCCGGTGACATCGAAGATACGGGTCAATTCACGGGCCCAGTTCGAACGCTGGATCGACTGGGAGGCGTCGGCGCTTAGCGAAGAATACCGCCGTGGGCTGTTGCCCCGGCTCTATGCCGAGACCCCGAAAAAAGACCCCTTCGAGCTGCCGCCCGATGCGGTGGCGAACAAGCTGATCCACGCCGCCGAAGCGAACCGCCCGCGCCCGCGCTATTATGTGACGGTACCAACTTATATCATGGGGACGCTCAGGCGCGTTCTGTCCACCCGGATGCTCGATTGGGTGATCACGCGGGGCTAGGCACGCCCCGGAAAGGAGACACGATGGAAACCACGCTGTTGATTCTCGCACTGACGGCCACGGTCGCGGTTGCGATCATTTTGCTCTTTGGTATCGGCACCTTCACAAGAGGCGGCGATTTCAACCGCCGCCACGCCAACAAGATCATGCGCTGGCGGTTGGCGGCGCAGTTTGTCGCGGTGATCCTGATCGCGGCCTTCGTGATTTTACGCGGCACCGGAGGCTAGGCCATGGTGGTTCTGAACAAGATCTACACCCGCACGGGCGATGCTGGCCAGACCGCCCTGGGCAACGGGGTGCGGGTGGAAAAGCATGCGTTGCGGGTGACAGCCTATGGCACGGTCGATGAGTTGAACGCCACGCTCGGGCTGGCGCGACTGCACGTGACGGGGGCGCTGGCGGGTCAACTGGCCGCCATTCAGAACGACCTCTTTGATCTGGGCGCGGATCTCTGCCGACCGGATATGGAAAAAGATGCCGAGGCCGACCACCCCCCCTTGCGGCTGGATCCCGTGCAGGTGGACCGGCTGGAAGCCGAGATCGACGCGATGAACGAGGTGCTGGAACCGTTGCGCAGTTTTATTCTGCCCGGCGGGTCGGCAGCCAGCGCGCATCTGCATCTGTGCCGCACGGTGGCGCGCCGGGCCGAACGGCTGACCGTGGAACTGGCGGCTCAGGAGGCCCTTAACCCGGCCGCCGTGACATATCTCAACCGCCTGTCGGACTGGTTCTTTGTCGCCGCGCGCATCAGCAATGATCATGGCCGCGCCGATATGTTGTGGGAACCGGGCGCGAACCGGTGACTGGGTCACTTGCGAGGCGTCCGCTGGACACATCGGCACCCGGGCGGGTGCCCCCTCGGCCCAAAGGCCAGGCATGAGCCGAAAAAATCTCGCACCGACGCGCTCTGGCTGGCTGCTCCTCGCTCGCGCTCCTCGCCCCAGATGCCGCCGGATACCGGGGGGGGGGGACGGCCAGAGACCGCGCCTCGCCTCGATGTGATCAAACCTGAGCGATACGCAGACGGCGGGCGAGGAGCGTCAGCGAGGAGCAGCCCCCGCGCAGCCCTTGCCGTGGGGTCAGACGCAGCCGCTATAGGTTTCTTAACCGAAACCGCCTAGGCTTGTGCCCGTCCCGACAGCAGGTGCGCCCATGTTCAAGGCCCGCATACCGCAACTCTATTCCCGCGCCGAATATATCTCGGACGCCGCGATCCATATTTGGGGGCTGAGCGCGGCCCTGATTGCGGCCCCGGCCCTGATCCTGGTGGCCGCTGCTTGGGTGGGCGATGGCAACGTGACCGCCGCCATTGCCATCTATGCGATCTGCATGGTTGCGATGCTGACCTGCTCGGCGCTTTACAACATGGTCCCGGTTCCGGGTTGGAAAGACCGGCTGCGGCGGCTGGATCAATCCGCGATCTTTCTGAAAATAGCGGGCACCTATACGCCCATCGTAGCCCTGACCGGCGCGCAGGCGGGGGGCTTGCTGGCCGGGGTCTGGGCGACGTCCTTGGTCGGGGCATCGCTGATCGTGTTCGGGCCGCTCTGGTTGAAACCCATGGGCACGGTGGCCTATGTCGGGCTTGGCTGGGCCGGCGCTATCTGGGGCGGGCCGCTGGCGTCGCTGCTTGGCCCGGCGAGCTTTGCCTTGCTGCTGACCGGCGGCATCCTTTACACGGTGGGCGTGCTGTTCTTGCTGTGGGAGCGGCTGCCGCACCACAACACCATCTGGCATGTCTTCGTGTTGGCCGCGACTTCGCTGCTCTATGGCGCGATCTATCTTGAGCTGGTGACCCGCGCCGCCCTCTGACCCGCCCGCACGGGCGGGCGGCGCAGGGCACCACAAATCGATGGGCCTGCGCTCAGGGTCGCGCAGATGCACGAAGCCGCCGACGCCCGCCATCTTCTGACGGTGCAAAATATCGGCCCGGGCCGGGCCGCCTCGAGCTGAGCCAGCATCGCATCCAGATCGGATACCCCGGAAATTCAGCTTGCCGGCCGTGTCGGCGGCAAAGCAATCGCTATCAGCGGAAACGGGTGCGAACACCGTCGCGCCGGGGTCGGTCACCCAGGGCTGGCCCCCTTTCCTGCTGCGGCACCGGTTCGATCCCGAGACGGTCCCGATACCACGTTGCCCGCGCCTGGTGGTCGCGCGCCCGAAAGAAAAACCCGCCCATTCCGGAGACCCTTTACATGCCATTCAGCCAATGCCCGTGCGTGCCGCCATGGCTCGGAGCCGCACCCTGCCGATGGGCATAATCGGGGCCAAACTTTCCCAAAATGCCAAAAACGCGGCGTCCTTTGGACTTGCCGCGTCGATTTTGCGCTGTTGCGGACCCCGCAGAGACGCTAACACGCGGGGGATGATACACAGACCACGGGCGCTGCGCCCGGGCTGGCCAAACCGAGGAGAGACGTTGCGATGAAGGTGCTTGTGCCCGTCAAACGCGTGATCGACTACAACGTGAAGGTTCGCGTCAAGGCGGACGGATCGGGAGTTGATCTTGCCAATGTGAAGATGTCGATGAACCCGTTTGACGAGATTGCCGTCGAAGAGGCCATCCGCCTGCGCGAAAAAGGCGCTGCTGAAGAAGTCATCGCCGTGTCGATCGGCGTGAAGCAGAACCAGGAAACCCTGCGCACCGCGCTGGCCATGGGGGCCGACCGCGCCATCCTGGTGATCGCCGCAGATGACGTGCATACCGATATCGAGCCGCTGGCGGTTGCCAAGATCCTGAAGGCCATCGTCGAAGAAGAAGCACCCGGTATCGTGCTCTGCGGCAAACAGGCCATCGACAATGACATGAACGCCACCGGCCAGATGCTGAGCGCGCTTCTGGGCTGGAGCCAGGGCACCTTTGCCTCCGAGCTGGAGATCGCAGGCGACACCGCCCGCGTCACCCGTGAGGTTGATGGCGGCCTGCAGACCATCGACGTGAAGATGCCCGCCATCATCACCGTCGACCTGCGCCTGAACGAGCCGCGCTATGCCAGCCTGCCCAATATCATGAAGGCCAAGAAAAAGCCTTTGGATGAGAAAACCGCCGCCGATTACGGCGTCGATGTCAGCCCGCGTCTGCAGGTTGTCTCCACCAGCGAACCGGCCGCGCGCAAGGCCGGTGAGATTGTCGGCTCGGTTGATGAGCTGGTTGAAAAACTCAAAGAAGCGGGGGTTGTCTGATGGCTGTATTACTTCTGGCCGAAGTCACGAATGGTGAACTGGCCCTCGACGCCACGGCCAAGGCCGTAACGGCGGCGGCACAACTGGGCGATGTGACCGCGCTTTGCTGTGGGGCCTCGGCCGCCGCGGCGGGCGATGCAGCGGCAAAAATCGACGGCGTGTCCAAGGTGCTGGTCGCCGAGGATGCCTCGCTTGGCCACCGCCTGGCCGAATCTACCGCGGCCCTGATGGTGTCGCTGGCCGGCGACTACGATCATATCGTGGCCCCCGCGACCACGGACGCCAAGAATGTGATGCCACGGGTGGCGGCACTTCTGGATGTGATGGTGATCTCGGATGCCTCGGGCGTGGTCGATGCCGACACGTTCGAACGCCCGATCTATGCCGGCAACGCGATCCAGACGGTGAGATCGACCGATGCCAAAAAAGTCGTGACGATCCGCACCTCGACCTTTGACGCGGCCGGCGAAGGGGCCGCCGCCCCGGTTGAAACCATCGCTGCCGCGGCCAATCCCGGGCTGTCGGAATGGGTCGAAGACAAGGTCGCCGCAAGCGACCGCCCCGAACTGACCTCTGCCGGTGTGGTGGTCTCGGGCGGGCGCGGCGTGGGCTCGGAAGAGGATTTCGCCCTCATAGCGAAGCTCGCCGACGCGCTTGGCGCTGCGGTCGGTGCCTCGCGCGCGGCGGTTGATTCAGGCTATGCCCCGAACGATTGGCAGGTCGGTCAGACCGGCAAGGTCGTGGCCCCCGATCTCTATGTTGCGGTTGGCATCTCGGGTGCGATCCAGCACCTGGCTGGCATGAAGGACAGCAAGGTGATCGTCGCGATCAACAAGGATGAAGAAGCCCCGATCTTCCAGGTCGCCGATTACGGCCTGGTGGCGGATCTGTTCGCTGCCGTGCCGGAGCTGACCTCGAAACTGGCCTAGTCAGGCGCATAACGGATTTGAAAAGGGCCCGCCTGGCTTGGCGGGCCCTTTTTCGTTCAGGCCAAAAGCGCGGCCAACGCCCGGCTGACCTGTTCATGATCCGCCGGGCCCGGCATGACATTGGCGGCGGCTTCTTCTCCCCTGCCAAAGGCCAGCCCCCGCATCCCGGGCGGCTGGCCACCATCGTGCCAGACGGTCACCGTCAGACTGTCGGCCAGTGGCGTGACCTCATCCAGCATCGTCGCGGTGACGAATAGCGGATCATAGCCCAGATCGTCGCCCTGAGGCCCCTCATCCGAGGGCGCGCGATGCGATAGCCACAACAGATGCACCGGCACATCGATGCGGCCGACCATCTGCGCCATGCGCGCAACCCAGGCGGCGCGCAATTCGTCAACCACCACGCTAAACCGCTCGGCAGATCGCTGTCGAAGCGCGCTCAGCATGTGGCGGGTGAAATGGAACTCGGTGAAATCGACCTCGCGAAAAACGGTCTGCAACATGGTCGACGCCTTGAGAAACCGGTCATTGCGGCGCGGATGCACGGTGAAAAACCGGTTCGACATATTGGCGGCACCCGGCACCTGCAACACGACCGCGTCGGCCCGCGCGATGGCGGATTTCACGGCCCCGTCATGCAAGAACAGATCGACGCCTGCATTCATCGCCCCCATATTGACCACGCGCCGCCCCAGCCGGTCCCCCAACCGGCCCGGAAACGGATCGCTGGAAAATTTTCCGAAGGTCTCGGACCCGCCAAGACACAGGACAAACGGGCTGTCCATCTCGGTTTTTGGCCCCCGGAACGTCATCACAGACCCCGGATATTGGCACGGCTGATAATCAAGGGCACTCATGCCCAGTTGCGCATAACTCATTTGGTTCACCCACCATGTTTCGACTCACCCGGGGACCAGATTGCAGAGCCTCGGTTGCCAATTGGCTAAAGCGACAAGTTGTGCTGTTTTTTCGCACAATCCGGCATGGTGTTTCGCCTTGTATGGCCTGCCCCGCCGCGCCTATTCTCGGCCCGAACACGCGGGCCCGGAGGCACCAGACCATGAGCATTCAATCTATCGGCATCGTCGGCGCGGGACAGATGGGCAACGGCATCGCGCATGTCTGCTCGGTTGCCGGCTATGACGTTGTCATGACGGATATTTCCGAGGCAAGCCTGACCGCCGCCATGGCCCTGATCGACCGCAACCTGACGCGCCAGGTAGCCCGTGAAAAGATCACCGAGGCCGAAAAAGCGGCGGCGCTTGGCCGGATCTCGACCACCCTGACACTGACCGATCTGGGCAAATGCGACCTGATCATCGAGGCCGCAACCGAACGTGAAACGGTCAAACAGGCGATCTTCGAGGATCTTCTGCCGCATCTCAAACCCGATACGATCCTGACCTCGAACACCTCGTCGATCTCGATCACCCGCCTGGCCAGCCGCACCGACCGCCCGGAAAAATTCATGGGGTTCCACTTCATGAACCCGGTGCCGGTGATGCAGCTGGTCGAACTGATCCGGGGCATCGCCACAGACGCGGAAACCTTCCGCGCCTGCCAGGAGGTCGTCGATCGTCTGGGCAAGACCGCCGCCACGGCCGAGGATTTCCCCGCTTTCATCGTCAACCGCATCCTCATGCCGATGATCAACGAGGCGGTCTACACGCTCTATGAGGGCGTCGGAAACGTCAAGTCCATCGACGAATCGCTGAAACTGGGAGCCAATCACCCGATGGGGCCGCTGGAGCTGGCCGATTTCATCGGGCTCGACACCTGCCTGGCTATTATGAACGTGCTGCATGACGGGCTGGCCGATACCAAATACCGCCCCTGCCCGCTGCTCACCAAATATGTCGAGGCAGGCTGGCTCGGCCGCAAGACCAAACGCGGGTTCTACGACTATCGCGGTGCAACCCCTGTCCCGACGCGTTGATCCCCATTCATCTTGGCAAAAATACCTTGGGGAGCGCGAGGGGTAAAACCCCTCGCCCGGATCGGCGCGCGCCAGCGCGTCGATCCCTTGCAAGGTCTTATCCCTGGTCGGGATCGTCCTTCAATGAAAGCGTGCGCTCGCGCAACCACGCCATGAACCGGCGTGGGTTCTTGATCGGCTCGTCCCATTCCTCGGGTCTGATCGGCTTGCCGATAATCGGGGCCTGCGGCTTGTCAAAGGCCTTGACCACCTCGTGCAGCAACAACCCCTGCCTGATCGCTGGCGACACCCGGTTCGCCATCTGATAGGCGCGCGAATTCCTGCCCTGGAAATAGCACGGCACGATGGTCGCACCCGATTTGCGAATCATCTTTGCGGTGAACACGTTCCATTCCGCCTCGACCACCGGTCCGAACATGGTCTCGGATGTCGCCACAACCCCAGAGGGAAACAGCGCGATCAGCCCGCTTTCCTTCAGATGCGCCATGCATTCGCCGCGCATTCGGATCATTTCGGCCTGTGCGTCGGGCTGATGCGGAAACGGCACCGGAATCATGTAACTGGCCGCGCTTTCATCAATCCCGGTCAGAATCGAGCGGGTCAGAATGCGGTAATCATTGCGCCGCCGCCCGATCAGATCCGCCAGAATCATGCCGTCGACCAGGCCATGGGCGTGATTGGCGACAAAAACCACCGGGCCGGTCTCGGGGATTCGGTCCAGCTGATGCTGCGGCGTTTGCAGATCGATACCCATGATCTTCATCGTGGCGGGCCAGAACGCCTGCCCGGTGAATGTGCCCAGATTTTCAAAGGCACGGACGCGGCGGATGATGGTCACCTTGCCGGTCATCCATTCAATGGCATTGATGACGAACCGCACCAGGGGCGTGTCGAAGCTGTTGGCATAGGTCAACGAGCGGCGGTCATAGACGACCGGCACCTCAGGTTCGTGAACCGGGTTTTGCGCCCGGCTATTGGGCGTTGTGATATCGGCCAACGCTTGAAAACCTCTCAATGCTGCCCCTGTCGGGCACCCTACATTCCCTCGCCGAACTTATCAGCAACAAGGGTGGCCAAGGCCCCGGCCAGTGCGGCCGCTTCGGGCCCCCTAGTTTCAACCTCAATAGTGGTTCCAACCGATGCTGCCAACATCAAAAGGCCCATGATCGAGTCCCCGGCGGCGCTCAGCCCATCCTTGAAAACGTCTGCCGTCGCGTTAAAACCCTCAACTGTTTCAACAAATTTCGCCGAAGCCCGGGCATGCAGCCCTTTGACATTGACGATTTCGAGCGTCTGCCGCGTTGGGGCCGTCATTCTGGTGTTCCGTCAAAGCTGTTGATGTAGCGGCGCCCGGCCTCGGCGGCCAGATCCACTGCGTCGCCAACCGGCAGCCCGCGCGATTTGGCCAATTTGATCAACATCGGCAGATTCACACCGGTCAGGATTTTGCGATTGGATGGGCGACAGGCCCTGAGCGACAAGTTCGACGGCGATCCGCCATACATATCGGTCACCACGACCACGCCATCGCCGGTATCGACCGCGTCGGCGGCGTCGCAGATCTCACGCTGGCGGCGGCTGCGGTCATCATCGGCCCCGATCGAAATCGCCAGCATGCCGGATTGACGCCCGACCACATGTTCCACAGCCCGGTGCAGTTCGCGCGCAAGGCCGCCATGTGCCACGATCACAATGCCGATCAATCCGATTGCTTTCCGCTGTTACGAGGCGCGCAGAGCCCCTCGGCGTTCAATTTCCCGATGCCGTTTAGACACCTGCCATCCCGCTTGCGCAAGATGGGTTGCCAGTTTTTCGGCCATAGCAACCGATCTGTGTTGCCCGCCGGTACATCCGAAGGCCACTGAAAGATGCGCTTTGCCTTCGTCGCGATACGCCGGCAACAGGGTATCCAGCAGGTCCGTGACCTGGGTCAGGAAAGGCGCAAACCGGGGATCGGCGGCGATGTGATCGACAACCGCCGGATCGCGGCCATCCAGATCGCGCAGCTCGGGCTGCCAGTAGGGATTGGTCAGGAACCGGCAATCCAGCACCAGGTCGGCACCGCTTGGCAGACCGCGCTTGTAGGAAAACGATTGAACCGACAGGGCAAGGTTCTGCTGGCCGCCGGGGGCGAACCACCGTTGCACCTCAGCACGCAGGTCATGCGGCGTCAGGTCCGATGTGTCGATCAGAAGGCCTGCGCGCGCACGCACCGGGGCCAGCAGGTCGCGCTCCAGCTCGATGCCCAGAATGGGGCGGTCCTCAGGGGCCAGTGGATGGCGGCGACGGGTTTCGGAAAAACGGCGCACCAAAACTGCGGGCGCGCAGTCGAGATAGACCAGGTCGGTCAGGTATTCGGGGTTCGCGGCCAGCCGGTCGACCGCGTCGATCAGGGCCTGGGCAGAGTAATCTCGGTTGCGGGGATCGGTGCCAAGCGCCAGCGGGCGGGCCAGCGGCGGGCCATCCAATAACCGTGGCAGAAGTGTCAGGGGCAGATTGTCGATCGCCTCATATCCCAGATCCTCCAACGCCCGGATCGCGGTCGAACGCCCGGCACCCGAAGGGCCCGAAACAAAGACAATGCGCAGGGCATCATCGTCCTGAATTGGAATTCCGGTCATGGGTTACTTTGCCCGTCCATAGGCCAGATATTGGCAGAGTGCTGATGCAAGACAAGGGTGATCGCGCCCTAGTATCAGGGGAACCGGCCCGCCAGGTGCCGCAGTTTCGCGCCAGGGCGGCAGGCGGTCGGGTTCCATGCGATCCAGATCGACAACGCAGCATAGCGGGGCAAGCGCCACCGGGCGGGCATGCAAAAGACCGATCCCGCGCGCCTCGATCATATCCGGCGCGGTGTCGGGGCGGATCATCTGATTGGTGGCATCGAGCCAGAGCCCGTCATCGGAGACGAGGCGCGCACCAAGGGCCATCATCCGCAGCGCAGTTTCGGATTTTCCGCTGCCCGAAGCCCCGATGAGCGCCAGCCCGCGATCGCCAAGGCATACGCCCGTGGCGCGCAGAAAAAAGCCCGCTGTCGTGACATGGCTGAACGCGTCGAGCCGGGTCAGATCCGCGACCGTCACCGACCTAGAGCGGCAGACCGACCACGAAACGCGCACCGAGCGGTTCGGAAGTCAGGTCAGCCTCGGTCGGGCGAATGTTCTCGGCCCAGATGACGCCGCCATGCGCCTCGACGATCTGTTTCGAAATCGCCAGGCCAAGGCCGGAATGATCGCCGAACTGCTGCACCGGGCGTTCCGAGTAGAAGCGATTGAAAACCTTGGTCAGCGCGGTTTCGGGAATGCCGGGGCCGGTATCCTCGACCACGATCAGAACACGGTTGTCGCGCTGACGTGCCCAAAGGCGCACCGCATCGCCGGCTTCGCAGAACGAGATCGCATTGGTGATCAGATTGACAAAAACCTGGGCCAGCCGCCCCTCCAGCCCGTGAATGCGAACCGGTTCGCCGGGCAGATCCGAGATGAACTCGATCTCGCGCCCCTGGGCGTCTTCGCCGTTATATTCCGCGAGATTGGACAGCATATTAACGAGATCGAACTCTTCTTCCTCTTCCTTGACCAACTCGCTGTCGAGCCGCGAGGCATTCGAAATGTCGGAAACCAGACGATCCAGTCGCCGCACGTCATGTTCGATGACCTCCAGCAGGCGCGCGCGTTGATCATCGGTGCGCGCCACATGCATGGTGCCGACCGCCGAACGCAGCGATGCCAGCGGGTTCTTGATCTCATGCGCGACATCGGCGGCAAACTGTTCATTGCCGTCGATCCGGTCGTAGAGCGCGCCGACCATTCCACGCAACGCGCCGGAAAGGCGGCCGATCTCGTCGGGTCGGCCGGTCAGATCGGGGATGCGCACGCGCGTCGGGCTCATCTTGCGGGCGTTCTTGTCGCGGCCCAGTTCGGCAGCGGCAGAGAGATCCGAGAGCGGGTTTGCGATGGTAGAGGCCAACAGCAGGCTGAGCCCGATCGACACCAGAAGCGCGATGAAGAACATCTGCAGCACCTGTTCGCGTTCGGCGCGCACCAGCTGATCAATCTCACCCGATGCGGTGGCCAGAGCCACCACACCGACAATGCCATTTGGCCCCTCGATCGGCGAGGCCGCGGTAAAGACCGCCCCCGTCTCGCTGGTACCGGCACGCAAAACGGTGGCACCGGCCAGGGCATCGGCCACCATCGCGCGGGCCATCGTCTGCGTCGTCTCGGGCATGCCCTGGGGCGTGCGCGACGACAATGCGCCCGCGATCAGATCCCAGACGGAATTGAGGAAATCGGTGATCGGTTGGGTGGTGAAATCAGGCTCGGTCAGGCCTTCAACGGCGCGCGTGCCGCCGGCATTTGTGGTGTCGGTGGAGGCCACCATGCTCTGATCGGGCGCGAAAACAAAGACATCCATGCCCTGGGCCAGGCTGATCGTGGCCAACACCATTTCGGCATCGATGCCGTCACGCGTGACCAGATTGGCAGGCGCGGTGCGCGGCAGGCTGGCCTCGAACACATTGGCCACCAGCTGCGCCTCGACGGCGAGGGCGCGCTCGCGCTGCATCACCAGGCTGTCGCGGAAGGAATTGAGATAGAGCACGCCGGCGACCAGCACCACGAGGGCCACCAGGTTAAACAGGATGATCTTGCGCGCCAAGGGCGAGCGGTTCAGCGAAATGAACCCGCGCCGGGCCCGGGCATCCCTGATCTCGGATTCGACCGCCCCCGCCGGACGGTCCCAATCTTCGCCCAGAACGATCTCGGATCCGGCGTCGTTGCGTCTGTTCGGTGTCCCGATATCGGAGGCCAGTGTCATCTACTCTTCGTTATATCTGTAGCCGATGCCGTATAGCGTTTCGATTGCTGAGAAATCGTTATCGACCTCACGCATCTTCTTGCGCAGGCGCTTGATATGGCTGTCGATGGTGCGGTCGTCGACATAGACCTGTTCGTCATAGGCGACATCCATCAGCTGATCGCGCGATTTCACGAAACCCGGGCGTTGCGCAAGCGCCTGCAACAGCAGGAATTCGGTGACCGTCAGTGAAACATCCAGCCCCTTCCATTTCACCGCATGGCGCAGCGGATCCATCGACAGCTGGCCGCGTTCCATGATCTGGGCATCCTCGGGGGCCTCGCCGGCATCGGACGCGATCGCCTCCTGACGGCGCAGGATCGAGCGGATGCGTTCAACCAGCAGGCGCTGCGAAAACGGCTTGCGCACGTAATCGTCGGCCCCCATGCGCAGGCCCATCAATTCATCGATCTCATCATCCTTGGAGGTCAGAAAAATCACTGGAACCGCGCTTTTCTGGCGCAGGCGCTGCAACAGATCCATGCCATCCATGCGCGGCATCTTGATATCCAGCACGGCAAGTTCCGGCATCCGGCGTGTAAATGCATCCAAGGCCGATTGGCCGTCATTATAGGTTTCTACTTCAAAGCCCTCCGCCTCCAACGTCATGGAAACAGAGGTCAGGATATTCCTGTCATCATCGACAAGCGCGATCCTCGACATTGTAATGTGTCCTTATTGCTGCCCGAATTATGTTCTTTTTCCGCCATTGTCCTGTTTTCGGACTTTGGAATCAATCTTTAAGTTGCGAATCACCCTTCGCTGCCTGCCCATTTTCTATCCAAACCGGCTTAAAGCAGCGCTAACAGCGTGATTTTGGCCACAGTTGGTTGCGCTAACTGTGCGATTGCGTCCTGTTCACCGCCGAAATCGCCATGTTATAGGGGGGCAATCGCGGCTGGTTTGCTCCGGTTTCGCACCCGATTAACCCACCAGACGCCGGTCGGACCGGCGCAGGAGCTTGCAGTATGATCTCAGGACGCGTGAACCCGGCACAGACGCTGGAAACTCAGGGCATGTCAGATCTCGGAGCCGTTCACTACAACCTGCTGGAGCCCGCGCTGATCGAAGCCGCGCTGAAAGCGGGCGAAGGCACGCTTGGCCAGGGCGGCGCGTTTTTGTGCAGCACCGGAAAGCACACGGGCCGCTCGCCCAACGACAAATTCGTGGTCCGCACGCCGTCGGTCGAGGACACCATCTGGTGGGACAACAACCAGCCGATGGACCCGGCCGCGTTTGACCAGCTGCATGCCGACATGCTGGCCCATATGAAGGGCGGCGAATATTTCGTTCAGGATCTCTATGGCGGGGCCGATCCCGACCACCGGCTGGATGTGCGCCTGGTCACCGAACTGGCCTGGCACGGCCTCTTCATCCGCCACATGCTGCGCCGCCCGACAGCGGACGAGCTGGATGTGTTTGCGCCCGAATACACGATCATCAACTGCCCCAGTTTCCTGGCCGATCCGGCGCGCCATGGCTGCCGCTCCGAGACCATCATCGCGCTGAATTTCGACAAGAAGCTGATCCTGATCGGCGGCACCGCCTATGCCGGCGAGAACAAGAAATCGGTCTTTACCCTGCTCAACTACATCCTGCCCGGCAAGGACGTGATGGCGATGCATTGTTCGGCCAATCACGCCGTCGGCAACCCCGAGGATTCGGCGATTTTCTTTGGCCTCAGCGGCACCGGCAAGACCACGCTTTCGGCCGATCCGTCGCGGGTTCTGATCGGCGATGACGAACATGGCTGGTCCGAGAAAGGCATCTTCAATTTCGAAGGTGGCTGCTATGCCAAGACCATCAACCTGCGCGAAGAGGCCGAGCCCGAGATCTATGCCACCACGACCAAATTCGGCACCGTGATCGAAAACATGGTCTATGACGAGCATACCAAGGCGCTGGATTTCGACGATGACAGCCTGACCGCCAATATGCGCTGTGCCTATCCGCTGCACTATATCTCGAACGCCTCGGAAACCGCGATGGGCGGGCAGCCGAACAATATCATCATGCTGACCTGCGACGCCTTTGGTGTGCTGCCGCCGATCGCCCGGCTGACACCCGCGCAGGCGATGTATCACTTCCTGAGCGGCTTTACCTCCAAGGTCGCGGGCACCGAGCGCGGCGTGACCGAGCCCGAGCCCACCTTTTCCACCTGTTTCGGTGCCCCCTTCATGCCGCGCCGCCCCGAGGTCTATGGCAAGCTGCTGCAGGACAAGATCGCCCATCACGCGGCGACCTGCTGGCTGGTCAATACCGGCTGGACCGGCGGGGCCTATGGCACCGGCAGCCGGATGCCCATCCGCGCCACCCGGGCGCTCTTGACCGCCGCGCTTGACGGCACGTTGAGCCAGGGCGAATTCCGCCGCGACCCGAATTTCGGCTTTGACGTGCCGACCGCCTGCCCCGGCGTGGCCGAGGTCCTGCTGGACCCGCGCCGCACCTGGCATGATCACACCGCCTATGACGCGCAGGCCACGAAACTGGTGGGCATGTTCGCCGAAAATTTTGCCCAATACGTGCCGTTCATCGATGAGGACGTTAAGGCCGCGGCGATCAGCTGAGCCACCGGACATTGCCGAAAAAAGAAGGGCCCGCCGGATGTGCGGGCCCGTTTTCGTTGTGGCACCCTTTGTCATCAGGCAGCGCGTGCAAGGTGCAGCGCCGCGATGGGGAACAATACAGACGCTGGCCCGGCCGGGGGCGGTGCGGATGTGGTTCCACCGGGCCCAGGCCCGCCTAGATGTACTCCAATAGGCGGCGGCGGTGTCGCAATGCCGGTTCATCCGGTCCAGCCGCGGGTTCATCGGCACCTTGACCCGTCACCGGGACGAATGCCCTGTGCAAACCGCGCCAATCCCGGCCTGCTGGGATCGTCTGAAAGATCCGGTTGCCAGGGTCACCATCTACTCGCCCCTTATAGGAATTTCTGACCAGATTTTTTAGGAGCGGCAACGCCGGTCAGATCGGCTGGTCTTCGTTCCCCTGATCGTTGGCGCCTAACGTCCGCGACCAGCAGAAGCGCGCTATCCAAGGTCTGCCTATCACTGCGAACGTCCGGAGTTGCGATGACGATTTCTTTCGTGGGCCATGAGCATGCCCTGCGACTGAAACGGGGACCGCTTCGACTCTGAGATACCGACCGGTTTTGACACGACCCTCATGGACAATGGGCTCTTTCGACTGCGGAGGTATGCCGACCGACAAGCCGACCTTTTGCTGCTGGTTCGAATAGACGAATCGAAGCGGCGTTCCCGTGCGAAGGCTTGAAACAAAAAATCTGAACCCACTCGGCCTTCTCGCTTCGGTTTTCGTACCGACCACCGAAATCCGATTTGACCGTCAGCGCTTCCTGACCGACGGGCTCGTAGATCTGGTAAAGCCCGTCTTCGGGGATCTCCGGGCTCTCTGAGTTCGTCATACTTCGCATGTCCCGCTTCTGAAGCTGCACACAGTTCATCGCCAAGGTTTTTCTGCGTTCTCTCCGAGGCTTGTCGATGGCTGGATGATCACGCGAAATAGGCGCGGCGCACAAGGTTCAACCCCGCGATCAGCAGAACAACCAGCGTGGCGCGCAGGAACTGATCCCGGTCCATCCGGTCCTGCATCCGTTGCCCCAGCCACATCCCCGCCAGCGCCGGAACCACCAGCAGCGCGGAAAACGGCACCGTTTCGGCATTGAGCACGCCCGAGCGCAGATGCGAGGCCAGAAGCCCGATACCGCCGAGGAAATAGACCATGCCCTGCACCCGGACATGTTCGCGCTTTTCCACGTCCAGCGAGGTCAGATAGGCCACCGTCGGCGGCCCCCAGATCGCAGCCAGCCCGCCCAGAACACCGGCAATCGCGCCAAACAGCACCGTCGCCAGCCCGCGCCGATCCGGGGCCACGCGCAACTGCCACCCCATCAGCTGGGTCGCCGAATAGATCGTGATCGGAATGCCGATGGCGGCAAAAAACAGCCATTGCGGCAGGGTCATCACCATCTGGGCCGTGATCACCATGGCAACCAGCCCGATGGAGATAAACGGCCAATGCCCACGGATCGCGCCCAGCGCGCCGCCCGGACCCTGCCGGAAAGCCTGCCAGAGATTGGTTATCACACCGGGCAAGAGCAGGCCGGCCAGCGCGATCTCGGGCGGGAATATTGCGCCGAGGCCCGAGATGATGATCAGCGGCAAGGCAAAGCCCACAGCCCCTTTGACGAATCCGCCCAGAAAGGTGATGGCCAGCGCCAGCGCAAACAGAGACACCGGAACCAGATCGAATATCGCGCCCATGCGCCCCCCTCGTGACATGCCCGATCCGAGCCTTATAGCACTCTGCCGCCCCCTGCATCCCATGTTTCGGATGCGACATTAATTGTCTCAACCAGGGCGTTTGGCGAATTATTCTTGCGCTGCACCTGCGAAAGGACTATCCCGGTCGCGACCCGAAAACCCGGAGATATCCGATGCCCCACGACGGAGCCGCCATGCCCACCGATCCCGCCCGCGCCGCCCTTCTGGATGATCTGCTGACCCTGACCGGGGCGGCCATCGCGCCGATTGCGGCGCTGCTGGATATTGCCACGGCAAGGATGCGCGAAACCGTCAGCGTCGATGGCCGCGTATCTGCCGCAAAACTTGAGGAAAATCAGGTCGCGGCGCATGGGCTGGCCTGGCTGGCGACCTATGTGGAATCGCTGCGCCAGATGCAGGCCTGGGCCGAGAAACTGACCGCCGAGGGCCAGTTCGGCGAGATCGAGGCGCTGATCCACCAGATCGCGTTCGGTGAATATCTCTGGCAGATCTATGGCGGCATCCCGATGAGCCAGGGCGAGATTCTGCGCCTGCAAGATATCGGCCTCAGCCAGGACGATCAGCGCACCATGATGACGGGTGAGATCGTGACGCTGACCCAGGCCGGCAACAGCCAGGCCGCGCGCAGCCGTCTGGTCGCGCTGATGCAGGATCAGGCCGGGGCCGCCACCTATGGTGCGACCGGGCTGGAGGATGAGCTGGAGATGATCCGCGACCAGTTCCTGCGCTTTGCCCGCGAGAAGGTGGAGCCGCACGCGCATGACTGGCACCTCAACGACGAGCTGATCCCGATGGAGATCATCGAGGAACTGGCCGAGATGGGTGTCTTCGGCCTGACCATCCCCGAGGAATATGGCGGCTTCGGTCTCAGCAAGGCCTCGATGGTTGTGGTCAGCGAGGAGTTGAGCCGGGGCTATATCGGCGTGGGCTCGCTCGGCACCCGGTCCGAGATCGCCGCCGAGCTTATCCTCTGCGGCGGCACCGATGCGCAAAAGGATCATTGGCTGCCGAAAATCGCATCGGCCGAGATCCTGCCGACGGCGGTGTTCACCGAACCCAATACCGGATCGGACCTTGGATCGCTGCGCACCCGCGCGGTGAAAACCGATGACGGTTGGGAGGTGACCGGCAACAAGACCTGGATCACCCATGCCGCGCGCACCCATGTGATGACGCTGCTGGCGCGCACCGACCCCGAGACCACCGACCATCGCGGGCTTTCGATGTTTCTGGCCGAGAAAACCCCCGGCACGGTCGAAGACCCCTTCCCCACACCGGGCATGACCGGCGGCGAAATCGAGGTTCTGGGCTATCGCGGCATGAAGGAATACGAGCTTGGCTTTGACGGCTTCCGGGTGGATGCGGACAACCTGCTTGGCGGCCAGACCGGGCAAGGCTTCAAACAGTTGATGCAGACCTTTGAGAGCGCCCGCATCCAGACCGCCGCGCGCGCCATCGGCGTGGCGCAATGCGCGCTGGATCTGGCGATGCGCTACGGGCTGGACCGCAAGCAGTTCGGCAAATCCCTGATCGCGTTTCCGCGCGTCTCGGGCAAGATCGCGATGATGGCGGTCGAGATCATGGTCGCCCGCCAGCTGACCTATTATTCGGCCTGGCAGAAAGACCATGACAAGCGCTGCGATCTTGAGGCCGGGATGGCCAAACTGCTGGGGGCCCGCGTCGCCTGGGCGGCGGCGGATAATGGGTTGCAAATCCATGGCGGCAACGGCTTTGCGCTGGAATACAAGATCAGCCGCGTCCTGTGCGATGCCCGCATCCTCAATATCTTCGAGGGGGCCGCAGAAATCCAGGCGCAGGTCATCGCGCGCCGACTGCTTGGCTGATCAGAGCCCCCGGCGGCGAAACGCCGGGTGCCCTTTTCAAAGGGTCAGTATCGCGGGCAGGGCCGGACGTCGACACGCCCGTCAGCCCGTTTATAGGCGCATTGGCCGGTCTGGTTGTTGCGAGCCACTTCGGCCCCGATCGCGGCACCCGCAAGCGACAGCCCAACCGCCCATCCGGTATTGGCATCAACCAGTTCCGATATCCCGAACCCGATCAGCGCGCCGGTAGCGGCACCGCCATAGACCCGTTCCTGCGGCGTGCACGTCGCGCCAGCCAACACCACAACAATTGCCGTCATTGCAAAATATTTTCGCATCATCGCTCTCCTTCCCAGGTTTCGCAGTCAGCTTCCTATGCGTCGCCAAGGGTATCAGCCGGGCGAAATCCTGTCTTGATCTGTGTTAACGTGGCAACGGCCGGGCGAATTGCCGCCTGAGGTGCCGCACTGCGCGTCAAACCCCACCCCGACGCGCCACAAGATCGACATACCGCGCCCGTGCGGCCGGTATTGAGCGCTCACCCTGCGCCCGCGCCAGATGCTGCGTCAGGAAATACCCGGTCACCTGCAACCCCGCCAGAACACCCGCCGCGTCGGCCCCGGCACCGTCGGAACGCAGGCTATCGGGCAAGGGCAGCAGCCGACCGGCCCAGTCCCCGGCGGCCTCGGCATGAACCGCGCGACCGGTGCGCGGCGAGATGAACGTCAGACCATCGCGCCGCCCGCTCACGGCGCAGCGGCCCAGATCGAGGCCAAACCCCATCTCATCGAGCAGGGCCAGCTCCCACCTGAGATAGGCCCGCGACCAGCCCGCCGCCCCAAGCGCGTCCAGAAGCGCGACCGAGCGCGTATAGAGCGCCGCGTGCGGCTCGCGGTCGGGCAAGGTGAACCGCAGCAACGCGCAAACCGCGCTCAGCCCCGCCAATGCCTGCCCATCGCCCAGAATATCGGCAGCGCGCGGCTTAACCGGCTCGACACTGAACGCCCCCAGATGATCCTCCAGCCGCGCCCGCCAGGTCAGATCAAGCTGCGCGCCAGCCTGCAAAACCGGCCCCATGCGCCGCCCGGCACCGCCACGCACAACGCCGGAATGCAGACCATGCGCCTCGGTAAACACATCGATGATCGCGGCGTTTTCGCCGTGTTTGCGCACGGCCAGCAAAACGCCCTCTTCCCGCCATTCCATAGCTGCCGATCCTACCCGGTCCGGGCGCATCTCCAACCCCCCCCGGCTTCTTGTTTGCAGAAAATACTCCCGCCGGAGGCACGGAGCCACGGACCGTCACCTGCTGCAATCGATCATCCGTCGCGATCTCACAGCGGCCCAGACTTTGGCTGCGTCGCGTGTCATCAACGATTTCAATACGCTAAGTGATGCAGCCTGGTGCAGGTCTTGCGAAAACCGCGTCACCGCATCCGGCGCTCGGGTGTGGCAAAGACATAGGCGCGACCGTCGCTATCGCTGATCGTGACCGTGGCCACAGGCACCGATGTGCCCTGCAGTCCCACGGCCCCCCGGATCTCATCGAGCACCATCCGCAGCGGGTTGGTGCCCGGTTCCATCGCGATATTGTAATCATAAGCCGCCGAACAGCCCTGCAACCGCCCCGACCATCCGCCCTCGGCCCCCGCCGGGCGCGGGCCCTCGCAGATCTCGCCATTGCCCATCCGCACGGAAAGATTTGTCTCGCTCAACGAAACCTGCGCCGGGCGCGGGGCTTGCACAAGGCTGCAGGCCGCAACCACCAGGAGAGGCAGGAAAAACAATGTACGCATGGGAATGTCCTTTCCAGGGGTCAGAGCGGCCAGAGCAGCGGGATAACCAAGCTTACCACCAATCCCAGGCTCAGGTTGAGGGGAATACCGATTTTCATGAAATCCGTGAAGCGATAGCCGCCGGGACCGTATACCAGCATGTTGGTCTGATAGCCGATCGGCGTGGCGAAGCTCGCCGAGGCCGCGATCATCACCGCGATAACCAGGGGGCGCGGATCGACCCCCACGGCGGTGCCCAGACCGATGGCCACGGGCGTGACCACCACGGCCACCGCGTTGTTGGAGACAAGCTCGGTCAGAACCGATGTGATCAGATAGATCGCCCAGATCAGGAAAAACGGGTGCAGCCCCGACAGCCACGGGGCCAGCGCGTCCACGATAAGCGCAACGGCCCCCGTGGCTTCGAGCGCCGCCCCGATGGCCAGCATCGCAAAGATCAGCGCCAGAAGCCGCCCGTCGATAAAGGAAAACGCCTCCTCGGCATCGATGCAGCGGGTGACCAGAACCACCGCCACCGCCAGAACCGCCGCCAGGAAGATCGGCACCATGCCAAGGGCCGCCAGCACCACGATGCCGGCCATGGCCCCGAATGCGATGGGGGCATGGCCCCGGCGATAGGCGCGCTCGGTGGGCTGGCTGACATCGACCAGATCCATATCGGTGGCCAGACGGCGGATATCGGCCGGGTCGCCCTCGATCAGCAAGGTGTCGCCGACCCGCACGATCAGCTCATCCAGTTGCCGCCCGATATTCTGGTTCCGCCGGTGCACCGCCAGCGGATAGACCCCGTAGCGGCGGCGCAGCCGCAGCGCGCCAAGCGACCGGCCCACCATCTTGCAACCAGGCGTTATCAGCACCTCGACCGTTGAGGTCTGCACCGAGCTCAGCTTGTCGACCGTGCGCAATTCCTTGCTTTGCTGCAGTCCCAGAACCTCGGCCATATCGGTGCGCAGCACGACGCGATCCCCCGCCTGCAAGACGATCTGGCCCATGTTCCGGCGCAGCGAGGCATCGCCGCGCAAGACGTCGATCAGACGCACGCCGTCGCGGCGGAAAAGATCCACCTCCGTGACGTTGCGCCCGATAAAGGCGCTGTCCTCGGGCAGCGCCACCTCGGTGAAAAACTTCATCCGTTTGCGCCCCGACAGCATATCGGCCATCGAATCGCGCTCGGGCAACAGGCGCGGCCCCAGAACCGTCAGATAGATCATCCCCCAGATCACCACGACGATGCCCACCGGCGTGATCTCGAATATCGAGAACGGCTCCAGCCCGTTGGCGCGCGCCACACCATCGACCAGCAGATTGGTCGAAGTGCCGATCAGGGTCAGCGTGCCGCCCATGATCGCGCCATAGCTGAGTGGGATCAGCAGTTTCGACGCGGGCCGCCCGAGCGAGCGGGCGATCTGCACGAAAACCGGGATCATCACCACAACCACCGGCGTGTTCGACATGAAGGCCGAGGCCACGACAACAAACCCCAGCAAAGCCGCCAGCGCCCGTTTGGGCCGGGTTTGCGCCTGCGCCTCGGCCATTGCCGTGAACCGCGCCAGCGCCCCGGTGCGCACCAGCGCGCCCATGGTGATGAACATCGCGGCGATGGTCCAGGGTGCCGGGTTCGACAACACGCCCAGAGCCGCCTCATAGGGTAACAGCCCCGCCGCCAGCAGCACCGCCGCCCCGGCGATGGCCACCACTTCGGTCGGATAGGTCTCGCGGATGAACAGCACGAACATCACCGCCACCACGGAAAGGGTCAGGATCGACTGCGCAGCAGGCGAAAGGAGATCAGCTAACATCGGCGCACATGCCCTTTGGGTTCGCGTGCCATCATGGGCCGGGGGCTGACCGATCCGCAAGCGCCTCTTTGCGGGCGTTTTGCCCGCCCCATTGCCGGTGCCGGTTGTCAAAACCCGCCTCACGGCATGGCCCCCGCTGCGGCCAAGGCCATCGCTTTAGAGGTTTAAAACGAGCCAACGCGCCAAGAGGCGCGTTCATGTTTCGGGATTCGCAGACCCGGTCCTAGCGCAACCCCGGCTGATCCAGCAGATGCCGCCCGGCGCGGTCCTCTACTTCGATCACCCATAGGTCGGGATCAAATTCACGCTGACGGCGCACGGCTGCATCTACGGCACCCTCTTCGCCGGCACTCAATTCCACCCAGGTGCGGGTGCCATCGGTCAAATCAAAACCGCGCTGCATCAGCCGCGCCTGGCCATCCAATGTGTTAAGCTTGACCAACACCGCACCGCCAGTGTCGTCGCCATGGGCAACCACAACCCCCGCGATATCTGCCTGTCCCAGGCGCGCCAGATAGGCCTTGACCCAGAATTCCGTGGTCAAGCGCATGACCAGCACCCCGGCAAATCCAGCTGGCTCATCCTAGGCACCATCACGGAAATCCAGGCCCATCTCCGAATACCGCTCTGCCTCTTCCAGCCAGCCCGGGCGCACCTTGATCTGAAGAAACAGATGCACCTTGCGATCCAGAAAGGCCTCAAGCTCCTCGCGGGCGGCTTTGCCCACCGCCTTGATGGTTTCGCCTTTCTTGCCAAGCAGGATGCCCTTATGGCCGTCGCGCATAACATAGATGATCTGGTCAATCTTGGTCGAACCGTCCTTGCGGTCCTCCCAGGCTTCGGTCTCGACCGTCAACTGATAGGGCAATTCCTGATGCAGGCGCAGCGTCAGCTTTTCGCGCGTCATTTCGGCGGCAATCATCCGCATCGGCAGATCGGCGATCTGATCTTCGGGGTATAACCACGGGCCCTCGGGCACGGCCCCGGCCAGCCACGCGCGCAGGTGGTCAACACCATGGCCCTTTTCGGCGGAAATCAGAAAGGTCTCCTCGAAATCGAACCGGGCGTTCATGTCCTTGGTCAGCGCCAACAGCACCTCGGCCTGCACCCGGTCGATCTTGTTGATGGCCAGCGCCACGCGGTGCCCCCCCGCGCGTTCGCGCAGGCCGTCCAAAATTGCCTCGACCCCGGCAGTGATGCCGCGATGCGCTTCGATCAGCAGCACCACGACATCAGCATCAGCCGCCCCCGTCCAGGCCGCGGCCACCATGGCCCGGTCCAGCCGCCTGCGCGGGCGAAACAGCCCCGGCGTATCAACGAACACAATCTGGGCGTCGCCTTCGATCGCCACGCCCCGGATCCGCGCCCGGGTGGTCTGCACCTTATGCGTGACGATCGAGACCTTGGCCCCGACCATCCGATTGAGCAATGTGGACTTGCCCGCATTGGGCTCACCGATAAGGGCGACAAAGCCCGCGCGTGTGGTCATCTTGGTTCATCCATTCTGGGTCCAATGCGATCTACAGGCAAACCGCGCCCATGGCCAGTTCCTGTTACCGAACCTCACCATGCCGAAGAATTTTGCTGAAAATTCTTCGGCGCGCAAAAATCTTCAGGAAGATTTTTCCCCGCCAAGCCGATCCATCAGCGCCTTTGCCGCAGCCTGCTCGGCCTGGCGTTTCGACCGCGCCTCGGCCCGCGCGGCATCGCCCGATTGCATCCGTGCCTCGACGGTGAACACAGGCGCATGATCCGGGCCCGACCGGCTCAATTCGGAATAGACCGGCGGCGTCTGTCCTCGCGCCTGGGCCCATTCCTGAAGCGCGGTTTTGGCATCGCGGGCGTCCTCGGCGACCTCGGCCACGCGCTCGCCCCACAGCCGCAGGATCAGATCGCGCGCCACCGCGTGACCGGCATCGCGATAGACGGCGGCAATCACTGCCTCCATCGCGTCGCCCAACAGCGCATCCTTGCGCCGCCCGCCGGTCTTCATCTCGGATTTACCCAGCTTCAGCACCACGCCCAGATCGATCTGGCGCGCGACATCGGCACAGGTTTCCTTGCGCACCAGCGCGTTGAACCGCGGCGCAAGCCGACCCTCTGGCGCAGCGCGGTCCTGCTCCAGAACCGCCTCGGCCATCACCAGCCCCAGCACCCGGTCGCCCAGAAATTCCAGCCGCTGATTATCGGGCCGCGTGTCGGACGAGAGCGAGGCATGCGTCAGCGCCCGGATCAACAGCTCTGGGTCGGCAAACCGATGCCCCAGCCGGTCGCAAAAGGCGCGCAGTTCGGCGGACAGTCTCACTCGACCGCCCGGAAAAACCGGTCGCGCCGCCAGGTCCAGAAATAGACCATGCGCTGCCCGGCAGAAGAGAACATGATGCGGTCGGCCCGCCCGATGATGTTTTCATAGGGCACGAAACCGACGCCACCGATCGAGCGCGGAAAGCGGCTGTCCTGGCTGTTGTCGCGGTTGTCGCCCATCACGAAAAACTGCCCCTCGGGCACGGTAAAGACCGGCGTGTTGTCGCCGAAGCTGCCGCTTGCGATATCCAGGATGGAATGTTCCACGCCGCCCGGCAGCGTCTCGGTGTAGCGATCCTTCAGACATTCGCCGCCACGACCTACGGGGCCGTTCGAACAGCGCGGTAAATTACCTTGCGGGCCCTGCGGCTCGAAGACTTCGCTGAAGGGCTCCTCTGGTTCCAGCGTCGCGGCCTGGCCATTCACATAGAGCACGCCGTTGCGCACCTGCACGGTGTCGCCCGGCAGGCCAACCACGCGTTTGACGAAATCATTACCGTTCACCGGATGGCGAAACACGATGACATCGCCACGCTCGGGTTCAGCCCCCCAGATGCGCCCCGATATCGGGCAAAGCGAAAACGGGCAGGAATAGCGCGAATAGCCATAGGCCATCTTGTTGACAAAGAGAAAGTCCCCGATCAGCAGCGTATCCTTCATCGACCCTGACGGGATCCAGAAGGGCTGAAAAAACAGCGTGCGGAACACCCCCGCGATCAAAAGCGCATAGACGACCGTTTTGACAGTCTCCCAAATACCGTCTTTCTTCTGGGCTTCTGCTGCCATCGTTCGTGCCTCTTTTTATCGCGCCTGTTGGGGTTTGCATGAGCCTTGCCGCGCCCGGAGTCAAGCAACCGGCCGCGGCGGCGGCTTGGGTGGCACAGGGTACCATCCGGCACCTGCGGGCATCGCGTAGATCACCACGAAAGCCTGCGCCCAGGGGTGATCATCGGTTAGGCTGACATGGATGGTGGCCTCCATGCCCTCGGGCGTCATCGCCAACAGGCGGTCCTGCGCCCAACCCGTGACATGCATGACGGGCTGACCTGTGCGCAGATTGCTCACCGCCATGTCTTTCCAGGCGATCCCCATGCGCAGGCCCGTGCCCAACGCCTTTGAGCAGGCCTCCTTGGCGGCCCACCTTTTGGCATAGCTGGCTGCCGGGGCCTGCGTGCGTTCGGCGCGGGCCTGTTCGATCTCGGTAAAGACACGGGTGCGGAACCGGTCACCAAACCGCGCCAGCGTGCCCTCGACACGTTCGATATTGGCCAAATCCGTGCCGACACCCAGGATCATTTCAGCCCCCTTGCCGCGTTGCGCGCATATCTCAAACCCGGCCCGGTCATGCCAGCCGCGCCGTCAGAATTTTTAGGCCCGCCGCCCCGAACAGCAGGGCAAAGCAGCCATCGAACCAGCGCCGGGCAGCGCCATATCGGCGGATGATGCCCGGGCTGGAAAAAAGCGCGCCATAGCCCAGAAAGACAATCGCCGAGACGGTGCTGAGAGCAGCGAGTGCGCTCAGGGCCACGCCCAGGGGCGCGCCGGGCGGCACCACGATGGCAAAGATCGCGCCCCATGACAGGATCGCCTTTGGATTGGTCAAATGCACCACGAAACCGCGCCGGAAATGCGCCGGGCCGGTCGCCGCCGCAAGCGGGGCCGCATCCGCAACCGGCGATAGCGCCGCGCGCATGGATTTCGCCGCCAGAAAAATCAGATAGGCGGCACCGAGATAGCGCAGCACCTCGGCGATCCAGGCATTCGACAGCATCAGCGCGCTCATCCCGGCCATCGCCGCGATCCCCCAGAGAGCGGATCCGGCCCAGACACCCGTTCCGGTCAACACGCCCGCGCGCCGCCCCGCCGCCATCGCCGAGCTCGCTATGGTCAGGGTGGCGGGGCCCGGGCTGGCCCCCGCAACGCCCCATCCAATCAGCAGCAAAAGCAATTCGACCCCGGTCATTTCCGGCCTCCGACCGGGCCGCCGCCCCGCGCCCGCAGCACGGCGATAACGGCACCGCGATCGCGCTCCACGCTCAGTCCAGGTGCCGGCTGGGCCGGCGCATCGGCCCCACCAGGCCGCTGCGCCGGCCGCTCAAGGATCAGCCCGCGCGCCTGATCCTCGCGCGCGGCGATACCACGGCCTGCCGCCCCCAGGTCGATCGCCGCCGAGATCGGCGTGCAACGTGAAAAGGGTTCGCCCGCCGCAGCCGGTTCGCCGGTATCCAGCGCGACCACCCGGACCGCGCCACCGGCAAAATCGCGGATCGTTTCGGTACGGGGCGGATGATTGTTGCGTGCACTGACTGCGGGCGCATCACAGCCACCGACCGATTGTGCGACCGCAGCCAGTGGAGGGGCACCCGCGAGGAGCGCAGCGAGGAGCAGCCACCCGGCCTTGCCCCGCCTCATGCCCGCGCCTCGGCAATCAGACGCTGCATTTCGGCCATTGCCGGGGCCAGTCCGCGAAAAATGGCCTCGCCGATCAGGAAATGCCCGATATTGAGCTCGCGCACCTCGCGAAACCCCGCGACCGGCGCGACCGTGTCATAGGTCAGCCCGTGACCGGCATGCACCTCCAGCCCAAGTGCATGGGCAAAGCCCGACATCTCGCGCAGCGCCTCCAATTCGCGGTCGCGATCGCCAATCCGGCCCTCGTGATGGGCATCGCAATAGGCCCCGGTATGCAGTTCGATCACCTGCGCGCCGATCCGGTGCGCGGCCTCGATCTGGCGGCGGTCGGCGGCGATAAAGATCGAGACGCGGGCCCCGGCATCACGCAAAGGCGCGATAAAATGGGCCAACCGGTTTTCCTCACGCGCGACCTCCAGCCCGCCCTCGGTGGTGCGTTCCTCGCGCTTTTCCGGCACGATACAGACGGCATGCGGTTTGTGGCGCAGCGCGATGGCCTGCATCTCATCGGTGGCGGCCATCTCGAAATTCAGCGGCACGCTCAGCGCCGCCATCAGGTTCTCGATATCGGCATCCGAGATATGGCGGCGATCCTCGCGCAGATGCGCGGTGATGCCGTCGGCCCCGGCGGCCTCGGCCAAAAGGGCGGCGCGCACCGGATCGGGGGTCATGCCGCCGCGCGCGTTGCGCACCGTGGCGACGTGGTCGATATTCACCCCAAGCCGGGGAAGATGGGTCATGGCCAAGGCTCCGTTTTGTTGCAGGGGCGTCAATCGGCCCGTTGCTGCGCCTGCGCCTTCAGTTTCTCTACCTTCGCGCGCAACTTGGCAATACGGCGCTGCTGATAGGCGCGGATCACCGGCACCGACAGGTAATAGCAGATGATCGCGGTAATCAGCCCCGGGATGATGCCGCCGACCATGAAGGGAAAGAACACGCTGTCATAGAAAACCGCCAGCTCATCCCAATTGGCAACCCGGTCGGTGAACATGGCCAGGAAATTATGCTGCAGATCCCGCCATGCCCCGGCAAAAGCCTGCCCGAGACCCACGCCCAGCCCGGCACCGGTGCGGCCCAACAACACGTTGCCGACCTCCAGCGAGATCAACGCGATCGGCACATAGGTCAGCGGATTGCCAATGAACGTGGCCAGCAGAGCGGCCAGGATATTGCCCCGCATGACCCGCGCCAAAAGCGCGGCAATGACGAAATGCAATCCGTAAAACGGGGTGAATACGGCAAACGCCCCGGCAAAGATGCCGCGCGCGATGGATTCGGGCGTGCCCGGCAGGCGGTGCAGACGATGGCGGATATACCGGATCGCCCGGCCCCAGCCGCCCCGCGGATAGAACCAGTGCGCAACCACCGTTGCCCAAGGGCGGGCATCTCTGCGTCGGAACACCATGGGGTGTTCGTCCTCCAATATCCGTCGTCACGCTTCAGGGGCGCCGCTCCAGGTCGCGGGAACGCTCCAGCATGGCAACATCGCTATCGGCCTCGACGGCCATCATCACGGCAAATAAATGCTCTGCATCTCTTACCTCTACATCAACAAGAAGGCGGAAAAAGTCCGGTTTCCTGTCAATGAAGTGCAGGTCCGAGATATTGGCGTTCTGCTCGCCGATCAATGTGCAGATACGTCCCAA
>Ga0316209_1001022_pt1 | contig 34467 bp, 27 predicted proteins | sample 6monopyrite_MG_FD_204945 | JGI IMG/M metagenome (GOLD analysis project Ga0316209, IMG submission 204945) | Microbial mat bacterial communities from mineral coupon in-situ incubated in ocean water Damariscotta River, Maine, United States -... | ecosystem: Environmental > Aquatic > Marine >...
TAATTCATCGGACCAGACATCGCGATCAATCATTTCTCGAAGCAAGCCATCTCGCAACGTCGCTGAAAGCACATAAAGATGATCAACTTTCAGCGCCCGGACCAACTCAGTATTCGCGACCAGCGCAGGGCCTAATGTTTCTGCATCGGGCAACGGGAGATGATATTCTCTGGAGACTTCATCCACATTCTGTTCGAGAATATGATCGGTGAATTGCTCCAGCTCAATCAGACGCAATCGGATCGCTTTTTCCGGATCGGAATCTGGACGGGCAATTGAGGCGAAGAATCGCATTTCTCCCCCCAGCGACAACAGCTTGGTTGGCATCTCTCCATGCAGCAGGCGAGTTTCAGCGAGTGCTTTTTGCGCATGACTGCGTAACATGCGTGACCATTGTACTTCGGGCGTGTGATATTTCTTCAGCACCGAACGTAACCGCAATGATCCGAGGCGAACCGCGTTGGAGGATTCAATTTCGCCATGTTGCATTTGCAGGTACTCAGTATTTCCTCCGCCCACTTCCGCGATGACCCAGCGATCCTGACCGAAGCCAGTGATGTTTTCCTTTTTTGATTGAATGCTCTGGTACATAATGCGGTGTACCTCAGCCACATCCAGAACATCCACTTCCCAACCAGTTGCAATATACATGCGGTCGATGAAGGCCAGCGTATTATCAGCCTCGCGCACCGCACTGGTTGCAACAACTCGAATATTTTCTATATCAAAAAAACGGTATTCACGCAGTTTTTCCTGGTAACCACGCAAGACATTGACGCACTTTTCGATGGTCGATCTCGAAATCTGCCCTGTCAAATAGGTATCGTTACCGATCGCGACCGGATTTGTCAGGCTTTCCAGTGTCCGGACTTTTCCCTGCACAGTCCCTTCTGCTATCGCCATTCTGATTGCAGTGGTCCCAATTTCGATCACTGCAACTTGTCGAATTTGATGGAGTGAATCCGTTGCCATGAAATGCTATCTTTAGGAAATAGTCCCGAAATAAGTTTCCGGTTTATCGTAAGGTGCATCGTGACGCACCAGCATGTTCGTGTGATGAAAAAGGTACGTCACGACGCACCCTACTGCCTACTGCCTGCTGCCTGCTGCCTGCTGCCTGCTGCCTGCTGCCTGCTGCCTACTTTTTAATGGCATCCTTCATTGATCCTTTTTTTTATCCAAAACATGCCTGGCCCAGGCGGCTGCCCCCTGAACACTGGCGTCATCTCCCAGTTTGGCTACTGCGATTTCGCAAACATCCCGATATGCTGGAAGCAACCACTCATCCATTCCTTGTTCGATTTTTTTCATCATGAATTCCGGCATCGCTTCGATTAGTCCTCCCCCCAGAATAATACGCTGTGGAGCGAGGATATGCACAAAGCCTGCCATGCTTTTTCCAAGTTGAATAATCGCCTGCCCGATTATTTCTTTTACAATTGGTTCATCCTTGAGAGCATCTGCCAGGGTGCCACTTCGAATGTCTGCCAGGTCCGTCCCCGTGCTTGCAATAATTGAAGGGGCTTGTCCTCTGTAGGCTGCCTGAGAAACAAGCGAGGCAATCGCTAACCTGCTTGAAACCGCTTCCAGAGACCCTCGCAAACCAGCCGAGGCAATCGGACCATTCGGGACCGTTGGAATATGTCCAATTTCCATACAGGAAATGTTTGCCCCCTGAAAAATTTCGCCTTCATGAACAAACCCGCCACCAATGCCCGTCCCAGGAAAAACCCCCAGCAGGCTCTTGACTCCCTCTCCTGCACCAAATCGATATTCGCCGTAAACCCCCGCGTCGACATCGTTTACCAGAACCACCGGCTTCTTGAATTCCTTGGATAAATCGTCCGCGATGGAAACATTTTTCCAGCCCAGATTGGGAGCCTGTAGCAAGACACCTTTCTGAGGATCGATTGGTCCCGGACACCCAATTCCGATCGCCTGCAGGTCATCCAAAGATTGATTTGCCTCTTCAATGGCATCGTAAATACACTTGACAATCCGTTCCAGACCTGATTTTTCTCCTTGAAAGCCTTTGGTCTTCTTACGTTCTCGTCCCAGACACTGATACTGATTATCGTACACAGCAGCCAGCATTTTCGTGCCACCCAGATCAAAGCCGACCCAGTAAGGTTTTCCCACAATTCACTCCCTGAAAAGATAGATCACTGATTTCACCAACAATTTTTGCCTGCTGGAAATACGAAATCTGAATAGAAATAAGATTAATAAGATAGTCTATTCTCGTTTCTCTTGAAAAAAAATGCGATTCTCCTGAGGGTTTATTTTGAAATATTTTCCCTTTGGAGAATTCAAATAACCCAGATATTGTTGGTATTCTGCGAAGTTATTAGGGAATTCGTGAAATGACCAGTGTGCAGGGAATGAAGAGGGAGACAAATATAGATAGCCAAAACGCTATTGACCAATTTGAGAGTTTGGCTACAATCACGGTAAATGGATAAAAGGCGAACCCGGCATTCCTGTCCATCGGTTCACATAATTGGTTTTGTCTCCAGATTTCTTAATCGCACAATAACATATCTATGTGTACAGTGTTTGGGATAAAGACCATGGTCACGACAATGGAGTGAATGACCTCTTCATCTCGTATTCGTTTGGAACCTCGCGAGATGAAGCTATTTCTGGTGAAGAAGCTCAAGCAGCAATACGAATTTGTTTTGTGAGTTCTGCGGATTGTCTGGCAGAATTTGTTTGAGTACAGGAGTTCTTTACCATGTTCAGGACTAAGGATGGAGCGAAATGAAAACAGTTTTTACGACTGGCGAAGCGGCCAAAATTTGTAAAGTCAGCCAGCAGACAATTATTCGGTGTTTCGATTCTGGTCAATTGAAGGGATTTCGGGTGCCGGGTTCAAAATTCCGGCGAATCCCGCGTGATGTCCTCTTCAAGTTTATGAAGGTCAATGGCATTCCGACCGATGCTTTGGAAAGCGGCAAGCGTAAAGCACTGGTTGTCGATGACGATGTTGAACTGGTCGAATTGATTCGCGATGTGATGGAAGCGGACGGGCGTTTCGATGTTCGTGTTGCCAACAACGGTTTTGATGCCGGGATGATGGTGAAAGAGTATCATCCAGATATTATCGTTCTCGATGTCATGCTTCCCGATATCAACGGCAAGGAAGTTTGCCAGCGAGTTCGTGGTGATGCGACAATGGACGACGTTCAAATCATCTGCATCAGCGGCATGGTAGAACGTGACAAAATTGATGAACTCAAATTAGCCGGTGCAAATGATTTCCTGCAAAAACCATTTGAAACCGATGAGTTAATGAGCCGCATCTGCAAATTACTGGATGTCGAACCGGTTCCCGTGTAGTGAATTTGTTTCATTAGAGGGAGAATCAAAATAGCCGGGCATCGGTTTCATGCCCGGCTTTTTCCTGTTTGATGGACAACCCAGCACGGCTGGTCAGCTCTGACCGCTGTAACCAAATCAGCTCTGACCGCCGTAACCAAAGTGGTGTTTTTCTATAATTTGCGAGTCATTCGCAAACTTTTACCGTTAGTAATATGATGACACAACCACAGAAAGGCAATCATCAACAAACAAAGATTAAAATACATTCACCAGACCCTAAACATCTGGCTGCTCTCACCGAATTTGCCGCCGCAGCCGGGCATGAAATTAATAACCCGCTGGCTGTTATTCTGGGCCGCGCTCAACTGCTTTTGAATCGTGAAAAAAACGAAGCGAACAGGCAGTCGCTCGAAACTATTGCCGGGCAGGCGTTGCGAATTCGAGATATGATTGGCGATGTCATGCTCTTTGCCGATCCACCTTTGCCAGAAAAACAAAAAATTGACGTTCCTGAAATCATTCCCAGGCTGATTGAGAAACTAGACAGGCAACTTCAAAAGCAATCGTCAAAACCGCTTCCGCAAATCTTTGTCGATATACCTGAGCAGCTCGAACTGAATGCAGATTTCGATCAGTTTCAAACCGTTATCGCTGAATTGCTTCGTAACGCACTGCATCCATCAACCGGGGCAACTAAAGTTGATTTGAGGATCCACACTGCATCGTCTTCGGAACCATCGTTAGAAATTACCGTGAAAGATGATGGGCGAGGCTTAACGCAAGGCGAAGCAGCTCATCTGTTTGATCCCTTTTATTCCGGACGCCAGGCAGGCCGCGGTCTTGGTTTTGGTTTATGCAAAGTCTGGCGAATTGTCACATTGCATCTAGGAACTATTACGGTTGAAGAAAACGAATCTGAAACAGGAGTTTGCGTGAGAATACTCTGGCCAATTTCATCCGGTCCACCAGTTTCTTTTATTGCTCCATAGATTAGCCATCTGCTTTTTTGTGTCCTGTATTGACTTTATTCAATACAGGACATATTATAAAGGCGTGATACTGATAGTCATGTTATCATTATAGGGCAAGTGTTTTTCTGGAGTGAGTTGTGGCCTTCAATTTCCCTCTTCCACTATCACTTCGCAAAGCTCGCTGGAAAATGAAGATTCGCGACAAGGAAATCCGCGAGCATCCTCATGTTACAATTATTCGAGGAACAGTTTTTTGGCGAGTAAATCTCCGCACGTGGGAGTTCATGGAAAATGATCCTGACCCGGCATTAATTCCGAAAGAATTAATTAAAATACTTTCACGAGAAGAAACACGTCAACAATGATGTTGCGAATGGGATCAGATGTATTTGAACAATCCCGTTTCAGGTGAGAATGAGGAGTAATTCAGATGACAAATAATCTCAAAGAGAGCAAGAAGCGTACTCAAATATTCCTGCTTGCCCGTGGAAAGAAATGTCCATCGAGTTTTTTCTCTCTGCGGCCACGAATTGTTTCCTCTAAGAAGCAACTGAGTGAGTCGGTTCGCTCTGCCACGAAAGACTCTTTGTGGGTTAGCTATGAGGAAGAACTGACAAATGATTTAATGAGATTGACATCGAAGTCTAACATTCATTTGGGGAATGGGCTGCTTATTCATCCACTTGACATGAATTCTATCCCTGTTCTCACATCATTATTTGATCGACTTGCTTTCGAGGCAAATGGTGGATTTCTCCCTCCACAGGAGCTTGCTGAAGTTTTTGAATCAGAGAACCGGTCGGACCTTTTTATTGGCGGTAGTGTGAATAGTAACACAGAAACAATCACATTCTGGCGAGGAAATCTCAGGTCGTTAACGGTTCCTTTTGATACGTTTCCCAAGTCTGGAGACGGCACTGAGCTAGATTTTGAAAAATGTACTGTGATTGACTCTGGGTTGACTGTTCAACTTGGTGATTATGAAGCTGCCGTGGAGGCAATCCTCTACGAGTACGACTCAGAGTTTCGCAGACGCCTTTCAAAAAAACGCTTGCAGGACGATCAGTCTTTTGGGGCTTCGCTACGTCGACTGCGAAAACAGCGTGGTCTGCGAAGGGAAGACTTCGAACCAGATATCTGCGCCAAGACGATTGCTCGTATCGAACAAGGGAAGGTCAGTCGAATTCAAAAAAGAACGCTCGGTGTTCTCTCCAGTCGACTGGGGGTAATGCCAGAGGAGATAGAATCTTTTTGATGAGTGTTGACACTGATGCTGCATGAGCAACACCAGTATGCTCAGTCTGTTTCTGCAATTTTACGTGCCAGTTCTTTCGCCGTTTCGTTTCCTTCAACGATAATCTCTTTACATTCACTCATATTTCTGAACCAGGTATGCTGGCGTTTTGCGAATTGACGGGTTCGCATTTTGAGCAATTCCAAAGTCTTCTCCAACGGCACATCTTCTTGTAGATGGGCAATAATTTCTTTATACCCCAGACCTTGAACGGCGGTTCTGCCGGGGGGAGGATTTCGTTGCAATAATTGAGTTACTTCTTCGATGAGACCTTGTTCAATCATTAAATCAACACGGCGGTTCACTCGATCATAAAGCCATTCACGATTTGGGTGCAGCCAGAAGACCTTTTGAGGGCGATATTCGGCAGGAAGTTCTGGTTGCAGTTGTTGTTCGGAAAGAGGTTTTCCGGTTTGACGATAAACTTCCAGAGCGCGAATAATTCGCCGTTGATCTCTGGGATGGAGTTTCTTTGCTGAAACGGGATCGCATTTTGAGAGTTGTTCGTGAAGATAGCCGGGCGTTTCCTTTTCTTGTTGCTCGGCCAGATTACGAAATTCCCAGTTGGCGGGCGGGCCTTCGAAAACACCTCGTAAAACAGAACGCAAATACAACCCGGTCCCTCCAACAAAGAGAGGTACTTTGTTTCGTGAGAAAATTTCCTGTACAACAATTTCAGCTTGATCAATGTATTCTGCCAGGCTGAATTCTTCGCTTGGTTCGATCAGATCGATCAAATGGTGGGGTGCCTGCGATTGCTCATCGGCAGTTGGTTTAGCCGTTCCGATATTCATTTCCCGGTAGATTGCCATCGAATCAAGCGAAAGAATTTCCGCATTGAGAAGATGCGCCAGTTCAATCGCGGTTGCGCTTTTCCCGCAAGCAGTTGGACCTGCCAGGAACCAGCATTGACATAATAATTCAGGAGAAATAGACATGGAATAAACTTTTGAGAATTACAGTAGCAGATATTCATTCTTTAGATGTCGTCCTCCTCATCGAAATCGTCTTCTTCTGGATCGTAATCTGGATGCAGGGGGTCTTCGGGGTTGAAGAAGAAATCGCCCAGTCCCATCGGCAGAATGTTGCCTCCCAGCGCCTGGCTTCTTTTTTTGGCGAATTCTTCCAGGTCTGTTGCCTCTTCGCCCAGGCAATTGGCCAGTGATTCGGCCCAGGCGGTTTCCTGTGAGAGGGGGTGCTCTGGATCCTGAGCAATTCGCTTTAATGCGTATCGTAAAACATTCAGTCCATCCCGTGTGGAAAAATCGAGTTTAAGAGCGTGCGCCTGTTGCAGGAATTCGACGGTCAGATTCATCAGGTCTGCATCGGCAAAGGGTAGATGATATTTCAGAATCGCCATCTCATCATCGCGAGAAGGGTAGGTGAGTGCGAGAGTTGGTTGCAGGCGACTAAGAATGTAATCGGGAATTTCAAAAGTCGATTCGTCATCGTTCATCGTGACTGCACATCGAAAATCGGGGGACGCCTTGATGGTAATACCCGCTACGATCGATTCGACATATCGCCGATGATCGAGCAGTGGTGCCAGCGAGGCCCACGATTTTTCGTTCATGCGATTTCCTTCATCCAAAACGCAAATACTGCCGGTGAGCATTGCAGAAACCAACGGCGAGGCATGATACTGAATTGTTCCCCGTTCCCCCAGAACCGGCGTGACGAGTAAATCTTCCGGTCGGGTATCTGCGGTGCATTGATAGATGTAAGCGGATTGCTGGCGCTCACGAGCGGCGGCAAGTGCCAAGGTTGTTTTTCCAATTCCCGGCGTTCCAATTAAGCGGGGCGTTAAAGCCAGGTCTTTCTCATCGATGACCAACCAGCAGGCGAGAACCTGTTTGAGGACTTCGGTTTGTCCAATCCACGGACTTTCGCTTAAATCCGGCTGCGCCAGGTGCAGTGTCACGCCATCAATTTCAACATGTTCGCTCATGTGCAATTTCTATTCATTGTGTGTAGTATTATTGTGGAAAATGGCTCCACAAATTGAATCAAGTTTTCGTTCGACGTTCCTTATCGGGCATGTTATCATTATTCTGAGGGTGATGACATTATACAATCTCAATTCGAATTGACTAACCAGACTGAACAATAAGGGTTATTACAGTGCAGACAAATCGATTTTCAACCTTGAACAGCCTACTGCTTGCATCATTTGCTATTCTATGGACCGCTATGGTGGCGCCAATCAATGCGGAAGATAATAATGCCTCCTGCTGGGAACTTCGCAATAATGACCGTGTCGTTTTGCTGGGAAGCACTTTTGTCGAACGGGAAAACAGTTACCCGATGATGGAAATGTCGCTGAGGCTTGCGTTTCCGGATCTGAAGTTTTCCGTCCGCAACCTTGGTTGGTCAGGTGATAATGTGCTGGGAGAATCTCGAGCGTATTTCGGGACCGTCAAACAGGGGTATGCTCATTTGCTCGAATATGTGAAATTGAATGATCCGACACTGCTGATTGTCAGCTACGGACACAACGCAGCATTCGCGGGAGAAGCAGGACTGGCTCCGTTCCTGGAGAAATATGGTTCATTGCTGAATGATCTGCAAGCAGAAAAACGTCGGATCGTTGTACTGGGTCCAACTCCTGTAGAAGCGGTCTTCTTGACGCAGCAGGAAGCAGACGAAATCAATCGCAAACGAAAACTTTATAGCGATGCAATCCAGAAATTATGTACCTCGAAACAGATTGCTTATGTCGAAATGCTGGAGCGAATGCAGCACTTGAAAAAACAGTTGCATCTTGGGCAGTTAACGACAAACGGTATCCATTTCAATCAGTTGGGATACGCCGTTGCGGGGGAAGCGATTCTTGAGTCATTGGGGAAATCGCTTGTGGAAAATAATCAGCTTTTGTTAACTGAGTCGCAATTTCAATCTGTCAGTAAACCGTTATTACAGGGGATCCTGAAAAAGAACGAACTCTTTTTCTATCGTTTTCGCCCACAAAACGAAACGTATTTGCGAGGTTTTCGAAAACATGAACAAGGACAAAACGCAAAAGAAATTTATGAATTCGATGCCTTGGTCAGCGAACAGGAAAACAAATTGGCTCCGTTAACAAAGGCAGTCAGAAAAGCCTGGTGGAAGTAGCTTTTGCTATTTGCTAACGACGGTTCACCCTATTGTGAATAACAAATTTCTACTCTTTATTTTCGTTTATTTCGTGCCTTTCGTGGTCGTAAAATAAAGAACCACGAAAGGCACGAAACAGACGAAAAAGAGGTAAAGCAGTCCCTTGTGTACTAATTTGCTGTTTTTTTTAGTCTGTTTTAGGATTTTTCTAAGATGAGGGAGAACAGATGCCTGAAATAGTTTTTGAAAAAGAAAGCTATTTAATAATGGGGGCTTGCTTGTCAACTTTGGACACTCTCCCAAAGTTGAATACGAAAGGATTGTTCGGTAAGTGTTAATAACGAAACGCTCCGTTTGAGCAACGAGCATTTACTCTTTATTTTCGTTTATTTCGTGCCTTTCGTGGTCGTAAAATAAAGAACCACGAAAGGCACGAAACAGACGAAAAAAAAGAATGGTTTGCGGGATGTCGTGTCGCACCTTTGCACAGGTTGTCTCACTTGAAACTACTGTTTGTGGTATGGAAAATAATTTCAAAAACTTATTACTCAAAATTATATGGATCTATGATGAACTCTCTTCGATTAATTCGTTTTGTTCTGTTACTGGTTGCTGTGCAGTTGCTGCCCGGTGCTGACCTGTTTGCTCAGCGGGGTTTGACGGAACTGCCTGATCCTGATCCCAAAAAAGAAATGGCTTCTTTTGAAGTGGCAGATGGTTTTGAGGTGAATTTGTTTGCTTCAGAGCCGATGGTGATCAATCCGACGCAGATGAACTGGGATACACAGGGGCGATTGTGGGTCGCGACCAGTGAAACGTATCCGCATATTAAACCGGGGCAGGTTGCGAACGATAAAATTGTTGTTTTGGAAGATACAAATCACGATGGTGTGGCCGACAAGCAGACTGTTTTTGCGGATGGACTGTTGATGCCGACCGCGATTCTGCCTGGTGATGGGGGTGTTTATGTTGGTTCATCAACCGAATTACTCCATTTGAAAGATACCGACGGAGATGGCAAAGCGGATCAGAAAACGATCATCCTCAGTGGATTCGGCACCGAAGATACGCATCATGTGATTCATACATTACGCAGGGGACCGGACGGACGGATTTATATCAATCAATCGATTTATACGCATTCGCATTTGGAGACGCCGCGTGGTGTGCGGCGGTTGCTTGCTGGCGGAACATGGCGGTTTGATGCTCTCACGCTTGATCTGGAAGTTTTTACTCGCGGGTTGGTTAATCCGTGGGGGCATGTTTTTAATCAATGGGGGCAATCGTTTGAAACCGATGGGGCGGGCGGGGACGGGATCAACTACGTCTTTCCTGACATCGTAATGCTGACTGCTCACAACGCCGCTCGAATTTTACGCGGGCTTAACCCTGGTCAACCGAAGCATTGTGGACTCGATATTTTAACCGGCGATCAATTGCCGCAAGGGTGGTCGGGAAGGTTTGTGACGAACGATTTTCGAGGAAATCGGATCAACAGTTTTGAACTGGCTGAATCGGGCAGCGGTTACGTTTCGGTGCAAAAAGATCATCTACTTTCATCCAACTACGTTTCGTTTCGCCCGACAGATACGTTAATGGGACCGGACGGAGCGATTTATATCGCAGATTGGTACAACCCGATTATTCAACATGGGGAAGTCGATTTTCGTGATAAACGTAGAGATCACGAACATGGTCGCATTTGGCGAATTGCCCCAAAAAACTTAAAGCAGGTCTCTCGAAAACCACTTCCGAAGTGCAGCATTCAGGAACTGCTTGATTATCTGGCCCATGAAGGAACGAACGAAAAATGGTGGCGGGATATGGCTCGTGCCGAGTTAACTTCTCGTGATAGAAAACAGGTGATTTCTTCAACACTTGAATGGTACAACAATCGAGAAAAAAAGAAGCTGAACAGTTCGCATGATCGCCTGGAAACGTTGTGGGTGCTGCAACGATGGAAGCAGACTGATGATGCAATTCTCGAAGCGGCGCTCACCGATAAAGATCACCGATGCAGGGCGGCTGCGGTTCGAATTTTGAAAGATTATCTGGATTCACAACCCGCATTAAAATACATGGGGCGAGCGATTCGGGATCAACATCCGCAAGTTCGCTTGGAAGCGTTACATGCGTTGCGAAAACTTGGCGGGCCGGATGCGATTCGCCTGGCTGCGGAAGCGGTTTCGAGTGACAATGATCGCTTTCTTGATTTTTCACTTTGGCAAACCTTCCGCGAATCCGAATCGATCTGGTTGCCCGAAGTGCAGAAGGATCCGCAGTGGCTTTCTTCACGTCCGGAAGTTCTGTTGTATGCGGCTCAGTCTGCTCAATCGAATGCGGCTGTTGGTGCGGTTCTTCAACTTTGGCAGGCAGGAAAATTCTCTGCACAGCAAACTCCAGCCGTCCTGGCGTTTGTTGCTCAACGAGGGGAACCGAAACATCTTGATCTGCTTTGGAAAAGAGCATTGAATGATGGGAACGGAAAAATATCTGTCGGCGAAAAAGAAGCCTTGCTCAATTCGCTGGCAAGTACGGCTGCCAAACGACGTGTGACTCCCTCGATCTCTTTGGAGCCGGTGAACGAACTGCTGAAATCTGAACCTCTTGGAATTCGGCTAGCCGCCGTGAAATTGGCTGGATTATGGAAAGTTCAATCAACAAATACTACGTTGAAACAGTTGATTGAGGATGCAAAACAACCGATGCTTCTTCGAGGAGAAGCGTCGCGGTCTTTGGCATTGTTGGGCGGCAAAGAGAATCAACAATACCTGTTATCGATTGCCAACGGAAAGCGATTGCCCGAATTGCGGACTACTGCAATTAATGCGTTGATTGCTATCAACTTGCCGTTGGCAGCGAAATCGGCTGTTGCGCTGCTTCAAAATCCTCCGGCGAACACGAATGTGAACGAAGTGTTGACTCCATTTCTGGCACGCAGGCAGGGACCACGTTTTCTGGCTAAAGCCTTACAGAAAGCAACTCTCTCACCCGAAATTGCAACCATTGGCGTGCAGCGGGCGATGAGCCTGGCTCAAAAAAATCCCGGGTTGATTGCAGCATTTCAAAAAGCGGGAAAACTTGATCCAGTCAGTAAAGAGATGAGTCCCGAAGAACTGCAAAAACTGGTCGCGGATGTCATCAAGCTAGGTAATATTCAGCGAGGGGAAGCGATCTATCGTAGAGATAATCTTCTTTGTTTGAAATGCCACGCGATTGGTGGAGCCGGTGGGAAAGTTGGACCGGATTTAAGCAGTATCGGTGCGAGTGCGCCGGTCGATTATCTGATTAAATCGTTGATCTTGCCAAGCGATAAAATTAAGGAAGGATACCACAGCGTTCAGGTGGTGACTGCTGATGGACTGGTGAAATCTGGGGTGCCGTTGATTAGAAATGAACAGGAAATTCAAATTCGCGATGCAGAAGGAAAAGTCGAAACGATCTCAATGGATGATGTTGAATTCATCAAAAATACAACCGTTTCGCTGATGCCTGCCGATTTGACCAGCAAGCTGCGACGGGATGAAATGATCGATCTTGTTCGTTTTTTGTCTGCTTTGGGAAAAACGGGTGAACTTGTCGTCTCGAAGCAACGTTCTGTAAGAACCTGGCAGGTTGTTGTGGTACCCGCTGGCAAACTCCAGGCGATTAACGATGCAATTCGGCATCACGGTATTAAATATGCAACCGGTAACGATCCGCTCATTCCCTGGAAAACAGCTTACAGTCTGGTTGATGGTTCGTTTCCGATTGCGAGTTTAGCACCGACACGTGGGGTTGCTCATCAATCAGAAAAATTGATGCGGTTTGAGATTGAAGTGGTTAATGCAGGGAAAATCGGTCTGAAAATTGATGACCCAAGAGCATTAAAGATTTGGATTGGAAAAAAAGAATTGAAGATGGATAAACAGATTGAAATTGAACTTCCCAAGGGAAAGCATCGTGTCATGCTCGCGGCGAGAAACACCGAAAGAGGAAACGCACCGATCAAAATCGAATTGATCGACCTTCCCGGTTCATCAGGACAGGCCAGTTTAGTTAATTAAAAAATGGAAATATTTTCTGGAGAAACGAATGCAGTCTCACGAAATTGATTACGAGATTTTTGGTGATGATTTACAGATTGTCGAGATCGAACTTGACCCCGGCGAAACCGTGGTCGCAGAAGCGGGTGCGATGAACTACATGGAAGATGGCATTGTGTTCGAAGCTAAAATGGGCGACGGTTCACAGGCAGATCAAGGATTCTTTTCCAAGATGGTCAGTGCAGGAACTCGCGTTCTGACGGGCGAATCGATTTTCATGACGCACTTTACGAATCATGGTCATGGCAAAAAACGAGTCTCGTTTGCGGCTCCGTATCCAGGGAGGATTGTCGCCCTCGATCTGGAAAAGATTGGTGGTTCGATCACTTGCCAAAAAGATGCGTTTCTTTGTGCAGCTCAAGGAACGAAGCTGACAATCGCGTTTCAGAAACGACTGGGAACTGGTTTTTTTGGGGGAGAAGGATTCATCCTGCAAAAACTGGTTGGCGATGGAAAAGCGTTCGTGCATGCGGGCGGGACGATCATCAAGAAAAAATTGCAAGGTGAAACATTGCGAGTTGATACCGGTTGTATTGTCGCCTTTACCGATGGGATTTCTTATGACATTCAACGGGCAGGCAATTTGAAATCGATGTTCTTTGGCGGTGAAGGCTTGTTCCTGGCGACACTTTCCGGGCATGGAACCGTGTTATTGCAATCGCTGCCGTTTTCTCGAATGGCTGACCGCATTTTGCAACATGCCCCATCTGCAGGAGGGAGTAGTAAGGGGCAAGGTTCTGTTTTGGGAGGTCTGGGCAACATGTTCGGCGATTGATCGTAACCAGCCTTCAGCGCAGAGATAAGAAAAGTAGGTGAGGCTCTTATCAATAAAATGCTGTGCAAAGGTGGCAGGATTTTTTACCGCGAAGAAGAAAGAAGTGAACCACGGAGACGCAGAGAACACTGAGGCAAAACAAAAAGAGGAGAAAATATAGAAAAAAGTTTCACGCAAAGACGCGGCGACGCAAAGAAAAGAACAGATACAATGACTGAAAAATAATTCGCGAAAATTCACGTTCATTCGCAGTTCGGCACCTTCGCATCAAGCAAACCGGTTGACGCAGTCGCCTTACCGTTAAATGAATTATTGTTTAATTTATTTTCTCCGCGTTTCTCTGCGAACTCTACGGTAAATTATGTTGAATGTTTGGCCTGCGGCTATGCCGTGCTGGGTATTATTGTGTCAGGCTGGAAAGCCTAACCTACGAATCTTCAATATATCGTGCCACTTTTACTCATCATTTCATTGCGATAAATTTCGATTGTTCAATCAGTAAGGGGTTGTGATGAAAAATATGCTCAAGACGCAATTTGGAACGGTACCCTCCTGGCATTCTAACAGGCGGGGGAGCGTCGGTTGTGGATTGCTGATTCCGCTGTTTATCGGTGCAATTTTCGGGACGGTTGGTTTCTGTATCATCTTCTTCTGGGGTTGGCCGGTTTTGCAAAAAGCGAAAGCAAGTACCGATTGGCCCTTTGTGAAAGGAGTTGTGACTTCTGCGGAAGTAATTCGAACTCGCAGTGACGATGGCGTTAATTACAGGCCGGAAGTTTTGTTCGATTACACGGTTGACGGGGAGAAATATCAACAGGGGAATATTCGCTACGATGGGGACTGGTCAACCAATAAATCAACTTATGCAAACAAGATGGTCCGCAAGTACAAAGTCGGGACGGAAGTTGATGTCTATTACGATCCCGATGATCCTTTTGAAGCGGTGCTGGAACCGGGAACCAGTTGGATGAGTTATCTGCCGATTGGTTTTGGGGCAATCTTTTTCCTGATTGGAGCAGGGCTGTTTGTGGGGACCGGGGGGTATCTTCTGTTTGGGCTGCTTCTTGCTGGTGGTGCTGCCAGTGGAATGGTGGGGGGATCGTCATCTGTTTCGCAAGATAGTTTTCAGGATGAGAATCCGTATGCGAATACCGATTCATGGGAAGATGATAGCCGTGATGACGGTTTTGAAAACTTATGAGTAATCGAACTCTAAAACAGGCCGTCGAAGATCTTCGTAAATCGGGGCAGCTTCTCGAAATTGATGAGCCGATTGATCCGCACCTGCAAGCTGCAGAAATACAGCGGCGGGTTTATCAAGCTGAAGGCCCTGCGATATTATACAGGCAAGTGGTTGGCTCTGCGTTTGCGATGGTGAGTAATCTGTTCGGTACGATTGAGCGAACCCGCTATCTTTTTCGTCACACCCTTAAAGCAGTTCGGCAACTGGTGGCGTTGAAGATTGACCCGCAGCAGGCATTCAAACATCCGCTCAAATCGTTGGGTTCACTTCCAACCGCCAGGAATATGCTTCCCAGGAAAGTTCGTCGCGGTCCTGTTTTATCGCATCAAACGGGTATCGACCAACTGCCGCAACTAACCAGTTGGCCTGATGATGGCGGTCCTTTTATTACGCTGCCCCAGGTTTATACAGAAGATCCGAATCAGCCGGGATTGATGAATTCCAACTTGGGAATGTATCGCATTCAACTGGCTGGAAATGAGTTTAAGCAGAATGGTGAAATCGGATTACATTATCAACTCCACCGAGGCATCGGCGTGCATCACGCGGCTGCGATTCAAAAGGAGGAGCCGTTTCGTGTTAATATATTTGTGGGCGGGAATCCGGCGATGACGTTGGCAGCGGTCATGCCGTTGCCTGAAGGGATGTCGGAATTGATGTTTGCGGGGGCGCTGGCTGGACATCGAATTGAAATGATCTCACAACCGAATCGACCTGCCATTTATGCTCAGGCAGATTTTTGCATCACGGGAACTGTCGATCCGAATCGATTACTGCCGGAAGGTCCGTTTGGAGATCATCTTGGTTATTACAGTTTGACACACGATTTCCCCGTGCTAAAAGTAGATGCCGTTTATCATCGTCCGGATGCGATCTGGCCGTTTACCGTTGTCGGAAGACCGCCGCAGGAAGATACTTCGTTTGGGAAAATCATTCATGAAATTACCGGGCCAATTATCCCGACAGTATTGCCGGGAGTGAAAGAAATTCACGCAGTCGATGCGGCGGGAGTTCATCCGTTATTACTTGCCATTGGTAGCGAACGGTATACGCCGTATGCGAAACAGCGAACTCCGCAGGAACTGTTGACAACCGCGAACGCGATTTTGGGGCAGGGGCAACTTTCGCTGGCAAAGTATTTGTGGATCGCCGCTCAGGAAGATGAACCGGCACTCGATTCTCATGACATACCGAAATTCTTTCAACATATATTACAGCGAGTCGATTGGAAACGCGATCTTCATTTTCAAACGCGAACAACGATTGATACGCTCGATTATTCGGGAAGCGGTTTGAACGCCGGTTCGAAAGTTGTCATCGCTGCTGCGGGGCCGGTTCGCCGAGAATTACCGCGAGAAATTCCCGGCGATCTTTCGATGCCGAAGGAAATTCAAAAAGTACGTCTGGTCATGCCGGGGCTGCTTGTTGTTTCTGGACCAGAGTACAAAAAAGAGGAACAGTCGCGAGGCTTAAAATGCTTAACGCAGCTTCCCGATTCGCATCCGTTGAACCAATTCCCATTCATTGTTGTCGTAGACGATGCCGATTTTGCAGCCGAGTCGCTCAATAATTTCCTGTGGGTAGCCTTCACACGCAGTAACCCGGCTGCTGATCTTTTCGGGATTGGAGCATTTACCGAACAGAAGCACTGGGGATGCACAGGCTCTCTTATTCTGGATGGCCGCATTAAACCGCATCATGCCCCGCCGTTAATCGAAGACCCTGCGGTAACCAAAAGTGTCGATCAATTAGCAGCCCCCGGCGGACCACTTCATGGGGTAATTTGAGTTATTCTGGCAAATCTGATGGTCCGAATAATCGCTTTCTCCTTATTTTTCAGAGAAAACCGGCAGAATGTGCAGGAAAAAAGGCTGGCAATAGATAGGATCGGGAAGCTATACTTGTCGTGACATCGCATAATTGATAAAGATAAGCAGCAGGAAACGTGAGTTTTCTTTAGAGGATCTCTATGAATTCAAAAAACAGTTTGAACGGTGGGTAGACATTCTTGTCTGCCTATAAGTATGGGAGGCTCAAACACGACAGACAGGAATGTCTGTGTTCCTTTTGGATTAATAGAGGTTCCCTATATTGCCTGTATTTCAAGTCACACCACTAAGAACAGACCTCTCAAGGAATTGATATGTCCGCTGGTATTCGTCGCTTGCTGACCGCCTCCGCTATTGCAGCGGGAATCGTGGGAGGCATGTCGCTTCTCGATATGATCACGGGGTTCCCTTTCGCGGGATTCAGTGTCATGATGGATGTCATGTTCCTGATCAGTTCGTTACTGGTGATTTATATGGTGCGGCAATGCTTCCAGGAACTTCGATAGAGATGCGGGTAGCGGGCCTCTCTACGGTTTTTATTTTATGTTGGTTCCTGTTTGTTTTTTGCATTTGAATCTGCATTGTCTGCCGGTTCGACATCCATCAAAAAAGAATACAAGCCGAGCATGATCGCTCCGGTAACGAGAAAGACGTCTGCGAAATTGAAAATCGGATAGTGGTAGTTGCCGAAGGTGAAGGAGAGAAAGTCTCGCACGGCAAATAATTGACGCCCCGCGACTTCACATTCGTGCCAGCCAAGCCTGTCGTAAAGATTGCCCAACGTCCCTGACATCACCAGCCCGAGTGTTACCGTCAGCCATAAGCTGGCTGCCCCGCGGAATACAAACAGCCAGAAAATAATTCCCAGTACCGCCAACAAGCTCAACCCCGCAAACACGGCTGTAAACCCCTGACCGATGCCCCACAAGGCTCCTTCGTTGAAACTGGTATAGAGCCGAATTTGCATCCAACCCCCAAACCAGCTTTGCGTCCAATTTGAAACTCCACCAGGGTATTTGAGCGATGAAAAAACAACCGACTTGGAATACAAATCCCAAAACGTTCCCGATATAACCAGAAGACCGAAAACCAAATACCTGGATTTAGGAAAAGGTTGTTTGTTTGATTCCACTGAAAAGCTCGCTGCAAAAGTTTCTGATTACCTGTCAAAGCATAGTGTGACAGACTAAGTTGAGTACAATAACCACGACATTATTGTGCCGAGACAGATCGAGGTCAACCGGGTTATGGTCGCTATTGTGTCTCGAAACGATTAAAAGAAGAAGGCTTCAATTTTTCGTTCCCAGACCTGACAACCGCTCTGCAGAACCTGTATAATTCGTGAAGTCCACCAAGATCCTTCCCTAATAAAACCTCATCAAGGAATCTCACCATGACTTCACAAATTTCACGCCGCAGTATGATGAAGCAAGTTGCAGCCGGGAGTGCGGTTGTTGTTCTTGGTTCACACGCTACAGCCCATGCAGCACCGACCGCAAAAGTAGAATCGATTGAGGTCATCAGTCCGCAGCCGGATTTGTATTGTGGTTGGCCTACTGTTACGCGTCGAAAAAATGGTCAGTTACGTGTTGTCTGGTCTGGCGGACGAGAAACGCATGTTTGTCCGTTCGGGCGGGTTGAATCGATGATCTCCAACGATGATGGAAAAACCTGGTCATGGCCGCGGGTTCTTATTGATAGTGCGATTGATGATCGTGATGCAGGAATTCTGGAAACAGAAAAAGGAACTCTGATCGTCACTACTTTCAAATCATTAGCGTATGAACCATCACTTGCTGCGGCTGAAAAACGTAAACCAGGAGAACCCGGCGCGTGGCCTGCCGATAAGTTGAAACATTGGCAAGCGGCTCGGGATCGTCTTTCCGCCAAAGATCGTCAGGCACAACTTGGTCCCTGGTTCATCCGTTCGGTTGATGGCGGTATCTCCTGGAGTTCTCCTGAAAGAATACTCGTCAGCAGTCCGCACGGTCCGACACAATTGGCAGACGGTCGGCTACTTTATGCCGGGAAAAATGTTCTGAAAAAAGTCTCTGAAAAAACATTCGTCGGCGTTTGTGACTCCTCTGATGATGGCAAAACCTGGAATCGTCTGGCTGAAATCCCGACCAGACCGGGAGACGATAATAATAATTATCACGAACTATACGCGATCGAAACGGGTGACAACCGCATCGTCGCCCAGATTCGTAATCACAACAAAAAGAACTCCGGCGAAACGCTGCAATCGGAATCGTCAGACGGTGGGAAAACCTGGTCGGTCCCTCATTCTATTGGCGTGTGGGGATTACCTTCTCATTTGTTGAAACTGAAGGATGGCCGTTTGTTAATGACCTACGGTTACCGCCGCAAGCCGTATGGTAATCAGGCACGGGTTAGCGAAGATCATGGGCGAACATGGTCGAAGCCCATCACCATTTCCGATGACGGTCCTGGTGGCGATTTGGGGTATCCCTCTACGGTACAACTGGCTGATGGTTCATTGCTCACCATCTGGTACGAAAGCATGAAGTCACATCCTAAAGCAGTGTTACGACAAGCACGCTGGCAGCTACAGTAATTGATTGATATCAACTTGCATCTTTTTCGCATCAGGAGTTTTGCCAGATGAGTCGCACCGTTTTTATTCTCGGTTATATTTTGGGGTTATTGCTTACACTCACTTCACACGCAGCCGAGCCGGTTGATATCGGGTCGCGGCGTGAGTTATTTGTCGATTCATTTCTTGTTGACAAAATGGGCGGCAAAGCTGAGTATCGTTTGCATGCACCGATCAAACGAGAAGTTGCCATAAAATACGATGAATCGTGGGAAGGGAACGCCAGTGGCTATGCGACCATTTTTCAGGATGGCGCTATCTACCGCATGTATTATCGCGGGCATCGTTACATTGTCGATGGCAAGAAACTGAAGCAGGCTCAAAGTGAAGTCGTCTGTTACGCAGAAAGTCAAGATGGTATCAATTGGATCAAACCGAAACTGAATCTGTTCGCCTGGAAAGGTTCCAAAGAGAATAACATCATCTGGTTAGGTGGCCCGGAAACGCACAACTTTGCTCCCTTCAAAGATACAAACCCCAATTGCAAGCCGGACGAAATTTATAAAGCAATCGGCGGCACGGTCACCAGTAAAGGATTATTGACGTTCAAATCTAAAGATGGCGTCCATTGGTCAAAACTGAGTGATCGTCCGGTCGTCACCAAAGGGGCGTTCGATTCACACAACACCTGCTTCTGGGATGTAGAACAGAAGCGATATATGATGTACGTGAGGTACTTCGATGCAGGCCAATTTAAGGGACTGCGATCGATTGGCGTCTCTTATTCAACCGATTTTGCAAATTGGACAGAGCCGGTCGGAATCACCTATCCGAATTCGCCGCCTCAGCAGATGTATACAAATCAAATCGGCCCATATATTCGCGCACCACATATTTTGATGGGCTTTCCCACCCGGTATGTCGCCAAAACGCTTAACGAGCATGGCAAGCAACTCGATCCGGTGGCGCTACGTAACTTGTTGACCAAAACTCACACACGACTTGGCACCGACTTAACCGATGGCGTCTTCATGACCAGTCGCAATGGGCAGACCTTTCGCCGTTGGGACGAAGCGTTTCTGCGTCCCGGTCCGCAAACCGCAGGGCATTGGATTTATGGAGATAACTATCAGTCTTACGGGTTATGGGAAACAGTATCGCCCGAGGGAACGAATGAAATTTCGATGCACTTCACCGAATACGCCTGGCTCGATGAAAAACATCAATCGCGGCGATACACCATTCGGCTCGATGGTTTTGTTTCCTTGAACGCTCCTTTATCGGGAGGCGAATTACTCACCAAACCGTTTCTGTTTTCCGGCAAAAAGTTATCAATCAATTATTCAACTTCTGCCTTGGGTTCTCTGCGTGTTGAATTACAAGATGCAGATGAAAAACCAATTACCGGCTACACGATCGACGATTGCCTCGAACATTACGGCGACAGCGTTCAACAAACAATCGCCTGGAAAAAAGGAACAGATTTATCTGCACTGGCAGGCAAACCGGTACGCTTAAAATTCGTGTTGAAAGACGCTGATTTGTATTCGTTTCAGTTTATTGAGTGAATTTTTTATGCGATAACCTTGGTGATTTCTAACTCAGTTAATGAGCCTGCTTTATGTTTATCAATTTGAATCTTGATCACAAAAGAATGTCAAGTATTTTTGGTGACATCCTTTTGTCGAACTTATTTCATTTGTCTATCTTCGCACCATTGCTTTGTTTCTTCTTGGGGAATGTTGCAATAGGACAGGAGAACCAGAAAGCCCGAGCGATACAGTTTTCAGAGCATCTTATAGCTGACAATTACGCCTACGCCTACGGAATCGCGGCTGCTGATTTTGATCAAGATGGTGATCTTGATTTATCAAGTGCCGACTATACGCCCCACAATAAACTCTATCTGTTCGAAAATGATGGCCGTGGTAACTTTCAAAAGCATCTCATCCAAAAGGATGACCCTGCCAGACTGGAAAGGCATATGGTGGGTGATGTTGATCGCGATGGTGATCTTGATATTGTGATTGTAAAAAACCTGCATGGCCACTTACTCTGGTTTGAAAACTGTGGTTCTCCAACAAACGGCAAGTTATGGAAAAGGCATGTCATTACGACCAATCTTCCAGGTGCCTATGATGTTGCGCTGGCTGATTTTAATGACGATGGTCACTTGGATGTTGCTGCGTCCAGTTGGGTTCTCGGAAATCAATTCGCCTGGTTCGAAAATAGTGGCAAGCCATCTGAAGGGGAATGGAAGAAGCATGAAATTGATTTGAATCTTCGTGAAACCCGCACGGTCAGAGTGGCCGATTTTGATGGCGATGGTGATGCCGATTTGCTAGGCACTGCTCGTGGAAGTAATGAAATACTCTGGTATGAAAACAATAAAAAAGGGGAACAGATCGCTTGGATTAAACACATCATCGATAATCAATCTAAATCTCCTGCTCATGGAAATCCGGTTGATATGGATGGTGATGGTGACCTGGATATTGTGATGGCACTCGGTTTTTATTTCAAACCAGGCTCCGAAGATAAAACCGCTACTCAACGACGAATCGACAACCAAATTGCCTGGTATGAAAACGATAAACCTCGAAATGGTCCCTGGGTTAAACATATCGTTCATGAGAAATATGACGATGCCTTTGAAGCCATTGCAGCCGACCTGGATAACGATGGAGATATCGATATTGTGGCTACCTCCTGGAGAAACCCGGGAGGGATTGCCTGGTTTGAAAATGAAGGAAACCCACGAAGTCAATGGGGAAAGCACACCTTAAAAGAAAACTGGCGAAGTGCCAATCAGGTGATAATAGCCGACATGAATGGCGATGGAATGCCGGATATTATCGCCTGTGCAGAACGAGGCAGCGTGGAGGTTCGCTGGTGGAAAAACTTAGGACGTCCACAAGCCAAGAAATAGCAACGCGGAGTGTGTCATCACTCACCTTACTTACTGAACGATTAACAGAATGAACGTCAATAGAAAACGAATTCAATGAAACAAATCCTGACCCCTTTATTTTTCTAGGCGTTAGGGAAAAGTAGGTTAGGCTTTCTAGCCTGACAAATGTGGCCTCCATGAGATTGACTCTCTGATTGACCCAGTGATTGCTGTTTTATTCATTGAAAGATCAGTGTAATTCGTCTCAGGCTGGAAAGCCTGACCTACGATTCATCATAAATATCCTGCCACTTTTGCGCAGCATTTTGTTGATAAGAGCCTAATGCCAGTGGGGCGATTGCCGAGTCATAGCCGTTCCGTCACTTTTGCGTCATTGAATGCAACTCGGCACACGATGATGCGTTCAAGCAAGCCTGTTTGCACAGTCGCCTTCGCCTTGCCGTTAAACGATTTCATGTTTTTTCGTATTACTAACGGTTGATTTCTTTGCGATTTTCGCAAATTTCCAAGGCACCCTTTTGGTTACGGCTATGAAGATAATCCAGCCGTGCTGGGTACTGCTTTGCAGAAAACTGAATGCGAACTTGTTGCTGCACGGGCAATCGCTACTATTTTTTTACCTTGGAATCAAAGAGAGTTACCCAGATGAAAGGACGATTATTTTCGTCCACGCGAAGTTGTTGAATCAATTTTACCTGAGCAAGAACGGTACGTAAGCAGAGCGACCAGGAAGTTCTTTTACGTGGAAAATTGACAATCAGCTTATCAAGATTCAATCCGGCTGAAGTAATGGCCAGAGGATCGATGTAAACATCAAGGTCCGTTTCGCTATGAACTTTGGGGATGAGCTGCGAAATGGGAAGATCGTGAATTTCGATCACAGTCGACTGATACATTTTCTTCGCCAGCGATAATCGCTTTAAGCCAAGAGGAGCAGGATCCCAACCGATCGGCCAGGAGCGATCTGTTTTGTGATAAGGTTCTATATTTAGTTCGATTGATTCATCAGGAAGTCTACGTGGTGAAAACGAAAGAGAATAACCTCGCAGGATCATTGACAGTGCTGTCCCTTTGGCAAATTTTCGTAAATCATGTTTCACGGGAGAAAGTGTTTGCTGTTCTTGCAGAGTGCTTAAATGCGTCCGCGTAGCAGCAGTGAATTTGAGAGGATATTCTGCTGGAAGATTCAGTAGTCGAATTGACTCAGTCAAACTGAGTCCGGAAGTATCGTGCCCGACCGTCTTTGCCAGTTCTGCATAAAGTTTTTTAAACTCTGCCTTTTTCATTCCCCATAATGGTTGTCCCTTGGGCGTTCCCTGGGCACCGTAAAGTTGCAGTTCCTTAATCCATTCTTTTAATTTTTCTGTCTCGTTTAGTCGAAACGATTTATCGGGCAATACAATATTGCCGCTGCGGTCGATTTGCCCGGTTACTTTGACTCTACGAATCGTTCCGTAAATAAACTGTTCGACACCAACGGCATCGTTTGCCTGCCTTTGACGTACTCGAATGTAAACGCCAAGGTCACGAAAAATGCCGGCCCACTTTTGACCGGCAAGCGGATTGCTTTGTGTGCGCGGGAGAATTAAATCAACACTTAATTCTGTGCGAAGCCGCTTGCTGATTGGAATTTTTTTCTCGGCTTGGGTATCATTGCCAAGTGGTAACGTTCCCAGAAATCCGAGGGCAGCGATCAGAAAAGTGATCTTAATTGAATAGGTGGAAGGGGCATTCATCGTTCATTACTTTTCTAAAAAGATATTGGCAATGCAAGTCCCTCACCAATAACACTCAAAGCATGTTGTTAACCACATCCTCGGAGGCCATGAAATATTCCATGAGAGCAAGTATGCGTATGTTATGATTGCCGGGCAAGTCTCGGAATACCAATTTTCAGATAACGCCGTTACAGAAAATCCTACGTTGCGGGAGTCAACCAAGCATTGACCTGTACACCTTCAGGCGTAATACCGTTCAATTGTTCATAACTACTGTCTGTGCAAGGGGTTTCATCAATGTGCCCCCTTGGACGATGCGGGGAAAGCAAGCTACATCATCCGACAGCAGCCTGGTCCACAAGGTGGTGCATCGGAAGGCGGACACGAAATGGGAAGGTGATTGTTACTTGAAGTTGGTGATGCGGTTGCACTAAGCAGTTTTTGCAACTGCTGCGATTCACATTGAGGGCAGCTTACCTTTTCCTGGGAACGTACAAGAACCTCAAACTGACTGCCACATTTGCTGCATTGAAATTCAAAAAGAGGCATCGTAAAAAACTCTCTTCCACAGATGATTTCAGAAAAATAGAGAACCATATAAAACGAGCCTGTCAGCTCGCGAGATCACTCTATCCCCTGCCGAAATTTTTGTTGCCGTAACAACTCTCTTAACTGAGATTCCAACGCATCTGGAAAATCCGACTTAACGCTTGGATAATCGCCTTGGGTAAAAGGCTCTGTATAAGGCTGAATCGAATAGGGAACGCGCGAAGAAGTATCTTGGACATTGAAGCTTGTGGGATATTGAAGCGGAGAGTAACTTGTGTTTCGGTTGATGGCAGTCTGGTAAACTCGATTTTCGTTCTGCGTTGGACGATTACCAACAAAAACAATAAGCAACGCCAGGCAGGCCGTCGTTACTGAAAAAAGAGGAACAAACTTCTGCTTCCATTCGTGATAACGCAAACCCTGCACACGAGGCTCTGGCAGTCTGTGCGCCAGTTGCGGCCAAAGACTTTTTTCGAGTCTCGCCGCTTCCCCACTTTGATGAAGAGAATTCATCGCAGCGCAGAGCAACTCGTAATGCTCTCTGCAAGTTGGGCAATTCGCCAGAATTCGTCTGATATCTTCCGGCAGTTTCTCAACAGAGTCACGATCAACCAGTAAGGCCAAACGATTTCTATTTTTTGCACAATGACAAGACATAGTCACTCACCATCCTTCTCAACAGGAGACTCATTCGCCTCTTTCACTCGTTCTGTCCATAATTCTTTGAAGCGATTTCTGGCCTCTGCCAATCGCCAGCGAATGGTGGCCTCCTTTCGCTTCATGATTGCAGCAACTTCGGCTGAAGTAAAGTGTTCTAAATCCCGTAGCACAAGAACGGCCCTGTATTTTTCTGGGATTTCCTGTAATACTCGCCGGACCTCTTCATTAACATCCTGTTTTTCTCGCGGATCTTCGGCACCGGGGTCCAATGATTTCTCTGAACTGATCTCGCTAAACAGCGATGTTGTCCCTCTTCTTTTCTTTTTACGCAAATAATCCAAGGTTAAATTGACACCAATTTGGAATAACCAGGGACCAAACCTTCTTGAAACATCGAACTGATCCAGGTTTTCGTAAATCCGAATAAATGTCTCCTGCACCAAGTCTTCCGCCAGCGCATCGTTGTGTACAAAACGATGTATTACTCGATACAATTTCTTCTCGTAACGCAAAACCAGATCTCGGAAAGCATCGCGATCTCCTCCGCGAACCTCTTCGACAAGGCGCGCATCGCTCACGTGGGGGCGATGTACCGTCCCGTCCCCTTTCACGAAATCCTGATTAACCGCCTGTTCAGTTTTCATCTGATTGTTACGTGCATTCTCCCCTCGTTGTTTTATCCTAACATACACATTGCCAACATGTTACAGCAAATTCAGTAAAATACTTCCTGCCAGTTTCTTTCAGAAAAACTTACTTCTACCTCTAGTACGTTAAATAATGGTCATTTGTTGGAAGTTTTATAACGGTTCAGCATTTATTTGATTATTGAGGATATTAAATTTTTATAGTAACTATTCAGCGAATTGAAAATCAGTCATGGCACATGCGTCTTGTTGCAATGCAACCCAACCGCTAAAAACGGATGGGCTACCTGGTACGCGGTTACGTTATCCATAGACTGACTTACCTGACCACCCGTTTTAATTGGAATGATATTCTTGACTTGTGTTGATCGTTGACCGTAAAATGAAACGAGTGAGAGGCATTCAATTCTGGAACATTAAAGGCAATTGAAACACCTGATAAACAATGAGTTTGCCGAAGTTGCCTTTAGACCCGTTTCCCTACAAGCGAGATTTGCGAAGCCGGAGAATTTCGCACGATCTGGCTGATGGCGTTTATGTGCAGGATTTAGCGGGGGATGTCTATGTCCTTCCCGATGAAGGGCATGTTCACGCCAAGGTTCTTGGTAATGGAGTACCCGCGTTGTATGCCGGTGATCTGCAGATAGTTTCTGGTGAAATCGTTGACTTAACAAACTTGTCAGGAACCTTTCAGTTTGATGACCCACGGACACTTTGTTCGGTAGCGGATCGGTTAGTTCAACGTAATTTCGCCATGGCTGAGGGAGCTATTCGGTTTTTCCCGATGGATGGTTCTGCCCCTTACATAATTGAATAATCATGCGCGTTCTTATCCTTGAAGATAATCGAGATCGGCGAATTGCCATGATGGGGCGATTGGTTAACCGGTTTCCGTTTCTGAAAATCGAATTCTTTGATGATTCTGCCGCCATGACCGAGTTCATGGAATCTGAAAACCTGGAAGACATTGCCCTGATTTCCCTCGATCACGATCTGGAACTGATCGCAGGAATTCCAGGCCAGTGGACCGATCCTGGAACAGGACTCGATGTTGCAAGGTGGCTCTCAAAATTGCCTGAGCCCCTTTGCCCCGTCATCGTACAGACAACCAACTCGCCAGCGGGAGATAAGATGATGCACTCACTCGAAAAGGCAAAATGGAATACATTTCGAGTCTATCCACACGATGACCTCCAGTGGGTTGATACACATTGGTTTCCAATTGTCAGAAACGCCATTGTAAAATTCGCACCAATTCCCCAATCAATTTCCGCTTCGGTTGACAACGAATAAAACGGCGCTACTACGGTCCGATTGCTTTTAAGCTGACGTTATCCACAGCGACTTTTCCGGCTGCTGCGTTGAGGCCGATTTGGACGATTGCTTCTCGGGCATTGACGGGGACGGTGACGGCTCTGTCGAGATGTTGCCAGGTTTCGCTTGTTTCCCATTGACCGATTCGCTGAGAAGTCAGTGGGCGCCTTTTGGCATCGTAATAATAAATGATAAAGCCGGGGCGTTCGCCACGCGGGCCACGTTGCCATTCAGATAATTTCACATCGAGGCTCACTCGGATCGTTTTTACGTTTCTGCCATCAATCGCAAGCCCCTGCGCCATGTGTGAAGTTCTGCCCGGCTGATCATTTTCAAAAAGCAGATAATAATCGCCATCGGGGGCATCTCCCTTCATGCGTGTGACACGTCTTTGGTAATGCCAGCCGTCGAACATGCCGTCGTTGTTTTCGTCATCCTCAAAGCTGCCATTAACCAGTTGAGGGTGAGCAGGGTCCGGTTTCACTTTGCGGAGCTTTTCGGATTGCCCGGTCATTGGGACAAACAAGGTTGGCTCCAGCTTTTCGATTTCAAGTTTCCCCTCTTTTTTCTCAAAAAGATAAAAAACCTGCTGATATCGTTCGCCGAGCGGAATGAGCATCTTCCCGCCTTCTTTGAGTTGTTCGATTAATGGGCGAGGAACTTTTTCCGGGGAGCAGGTCACAATAATTTTGTTGAACGGTGCTTCATCAGGCCAGCCTTTGAAGCCGTCTCCGATTCGTGGATGTATATTTTTGTAGCCGAGCCGTTTCAACGTTGCTTTGGCTCGTTTGCCTAACGGCTCCACAATTTCGATGGTGTAAACATCTTTTACCAACGGCGAAAGAACCGCAGCCTGGTATCCGCTGCCGGTTCCGATTTCCAGAACTTTATCTGTCGGTTGCGGATCGAGAATTTGTGTCATATAAGCGACAATAAACGGCGGGGAAATCGTTTGATTATGTCCAATGGAAAGAGCCTGATCAGAATAAGCCCGCGGCCAGCTCGAAGTTGGCACAAACATGTGCCGTTTTGTCTGACGCATCGATTTTAAGACCCGATCATTCGTAATCCCTTCCTTTTCGACGTATTCTTTAACCAGAAACAACCGTTTTTGTTCAAACGGATCGGCTGCGTAAGTGGGCACATTCATCTGGAAAGATGAAACGGTCACCAGAAGCAAAACAGATAGAAAAGATCTGGGCATCATATATACTCCTGAAGTCAAAAAATGAACCTGACAGGATTGATCGTGTTGGATGAATAAACAGTACACTTTTTATCAGATCAGGAAAATTGATGACACAGCAATCTGGCAGAATATCATGATTCTGAATATCGATGTTACCGAATAATAACGACTTATTCAGACGAACCGTTTTTCTTTTTTTTATTGGCCAAAGGCCATAATTACCATAACCTGGGGCATCGCCCCAGGAAGAAAATAAAACTGAACTCATTTGGCTGAAAGCCATATTCAAAAAAAACGGACGACTGACGATGAAGGAGAGTGTACTATCCCACAATCATTCGTAAACATGTTTGCCCATTTGATATTCAGCACAAAAGATCGCCAAAGTTCTCTCGATGAAACGATTCGGCCTTGTGTTCATGCTTATCTGGCTTCGATTGTTCGTAGCCTTGATTCAAAATTCGTTGTGGTTGGTGGAGTTTCTGACCATGTTCATCTTCTATTTGATCTTGGAAAAATACATGCCCCTGTCAAATTTGTGGAGCAAGTGAAACGAGAGTCTTCCAAATTCATCAAGACTCTTGGTCCCCAATACCAAAATTTTTATTGGCAGCGTGGGTATGGAATGTTCTCTGTAAGTCCCACACATGTAGTAAGTGTCGAGCAATATATTCGCAAGCAGGAAGAACACCACATGGTAAAGTCGTTTCAAGAAGAATATCGAGAATTCTTGAAACGATATGGAATCGATTACGACGAGCAATATGTTTGGGGCTAATTGAGTGAATATGGCCTTCAGCCAATCTGGTGACTTGTATCTCTTTTACCTGGGGCGATGCCCCAGGCTATGTTGTTTTTGGCCTTCAGCCAATAAGATTAAATCCATGAAAAAAGCTTGCTTTTTATACATTTTCCAATAGAAACCACCAAAATGATCTGGCAATGTTTACGAGGCGGCACTGTTTACGACCCTTCCCATGGGATTGATGGTCTTGTGCAGGACCTCTGGGTGCGTGATGGGAAAATCGTTGCTGCTCCCGCGGATGAATCTCAAGCGAAAATCGTCAATCACGATCTTTCCGGACAAATTGTGATGCCGGGCGGTGTCGATATGCACTGCCATATTGCAGGTCCGAAAGTGAATCGGGCGCGGGGCTTTCTGGCAGGGATGAAAGGGGAGCGTCGAAAGCAAACCGCCTCAGCCGATGCTGCCCCGGTTGTTCCGAACTGTATCGCGACCGGTCAGCTCTTTGCAGGATTGGGGTACACAACCGCCATTGATGCCGCTATTCCTGGCCTTTCTGCAAGGTTAGCTCATCACGAATTTTCGTTGACACCTTTTCTTGATAAAGCATTTTTGACGCTGTTCGGAAATAATCATTACGTGCTGGATAAAATTCGCACCGGCGAGCAGGAAGCCGTTCGCGATTATTGCGGCTGGATGCTTCATTCGGTTCATGCACTTGGTGTAAAAATCGTTAATCCGGGCGGCGTCGAAAACTGGAAGCAGATCAGTCGCAAAACATTACGGGAACTTGATGAGCCTGTTTCTGAATTCGGTGTTTCACCTCGTCAGATTGTCCATTCACTTGCAGCGGCTGTTGATGAGTTACAACTTCCTCATGCGGTTCATATTCATTGCAACAATCTCGGCTTCCCCGGAAACTGGGAAACGACATTACATACGATGCAATCGCTGGAAGGGCATCGCGGGCATTTTGCTCATGTGCAGTTCAACAGTTACGCAGGCGATCCAAACGATCCTTCTTCGTTCGCGTCCGGCGTGGAAAATCTGGTGGAGTACGTGACTACTCATCCGGAAATTACGGTTGATGTCGGACACGTCTGCCCCGGCGAAGCGATGACGATTACCGGCGATGCCCCGTTTGCCCAGCATTTGCAGCGATTAACAGGCAGCCGCTGGTACACTTCCGATACCGAGCAGGAAGCAAGCTGCGGCATCATCCCGGGAGAATTCAAGCCGTATCGAAATCTGGTGCATGCGACTCAATGGGCGATTGGGCTGGAATGGTATCTTCGAATGCCCAACCCCTGGCAAGTGGCGATGAGCAGCGATCACCCCAACGGCGGGGCGTTTGTGAAATACCCCGAAATCATTCACCTGTTGATGGATCGAAATTTCAGACAGGAAATGATTTCTCGCATGCCCGAATCCCTCGGCGAACGATGTCCGCTGAACGACCTGGACCGCGAATACACGCTGAACGAAATCGCAATCATCACCCGAGCCGCCCCTGCGAAAATTCTGGGGTTATCGTCAAAAGGTCATCTGGGAATTGGAGCTGATGCTGATATCACCATTTACTCCCAACAGGAAAACATCACCGAAATGTTCCAGCGACCCAACGCTGTGTTCAAAGCAGGAGAACTGATCGTGAAACAGGGCGAGTTGCTGCAAAAACAAACAGGTCAACTATTACGCCCAACTTTCGAATACGATGCGACTTCGCTGAAAAATCTACAGCAATGGTTCAACGAAAACTACTCCATCCGCTTCGGCAACTACCACATTGGCGAAGAAGAATCCCCCTGTAACGTGCAAAGCGTTTCATGAAGACAGATCAGCTTAGGGTAACGGGGCGCACAAATCATGAATAATCCTTCTATTGAAATTCTATGCAAAACTGAAAAACAGACTGTTCAATTTGCGACCTCTTTGGGTGAATTGCTCAGGCCGGGGGATGTTATTGCGCTCAATGGGACATTGGGAGCAGGAAAAACACGCTTTGTGCGTGCGGTTGCTGCTTCTCTTGGTATTGACGAAGCCACGGTCAGCAGTCCAACCTATATGATTGTCCAAAGTTACCCTGCTCGCTTGCCTTTGCATCACTTCGATCTGTACCGCATCCAGGATGAAGAAGAACTGTACGAATCGGGCTGCGATGAATTTCTGGAAAGCGAAGGAGTCTGTTTCATTGAATGGGCAAGCCGATTTCCTGCTTTTTTGCCGGATGATTACCTTGAAATTGCATTCGAAATCACAGGAAAAGACATCCGTCAACTTACCCTGACTGCGTTTGGCCCTGAACACGAAAGGCTGATTCAGAGTTGCAGAAGCTCCTTTTTTTGACTGATTCTAACTATTCAGTGATGGGTGATTTTTTCTGGAATTTACGCTGTTGGTAGGGTCCGCAATAGCGGCCCCTACGTCAGGACTGAATCGTTACGACCGATTATCATTAATTCAAAAGAATGTAGGTCAGGCTGTGCCTGACAAGATGAAGACCTGGTTGCTTTGTTGTCGTAACATATTCCAGTCAATCCGGTTATATCATTTTAAGTTGAGTTTAATAGTATAAACTCGACCTGTTTTCGTCAGGCACAGCCTGACCTACGACTTTATCAGCAAGTCCTACAGACATTCGGCGTCTGTCTCGTTTGAGCATGCTCTGTTGTAGGCAGACAGGAATGCCTACCCTCCATCCAGTAGGAATTTGAATTAATCGAGGCTCCCTCAAAAACAAGTAGATATATAATCACATAAACATAAAAAAGGATACTTTGGTTGATTATTATGAAAATATCAGTCTTCGACTTGACAGTGTAGGGGACTTACGGTGCAATGTAGTGTATGTTTTGATGCAGGCTATTGCGGGGCTTGGTGATGAAGAGGGGTCTTTATCGATAAGTTCAGCAAAGCAGTGGTTGTCTGTGGAAAAATGTCGCCCTCACGCTTCCAACTAAATGGGACCATGCGGAATCGTGATACAATAGTAATGGCGGTATTGCCCACACAATTTGTGGCCTGTGTTTATTGAAGGTAAGTGTTTTATTTGAAGGTAACACGGACGCCCTTTCAAATTTCCTCCCTTGGTTCAAGGTGATTCAGGTGGAAACCTGAATGATCTGCAATTTGACAGGCAGAGTTGTGTCATGCACTCTTCTGCTCCCACCTTTGTAAACAGTGACCGAATGGTTGCTGTGCGATGTTTCAAATTGCTTGAACCATATCCGGTAGAGTTTCTGGACGTGAATTGCTGCGGGACCAAACTTTAGCAATTCATAATTCGGTCGCTTTACGTCAACGGAAAGAGATGCGGTTATTGTTTTGATTCCAAAAAACGATAACTGTTTGAAGTGCAGACAATTACGTCTGCTGATGAGACATTATGTTTCGCAGAGTTATGCAGTTGCATAATTTAACAGGGTCAGGCTGAAATGTTATATAATAAAAATTGCCGTATCGCCATCACCGGCGTAGGGGTCGTTTCCCCGATTGGTGTCGGAAAAGACGCATTCTGGAAGAATCTGGTTGCCGGAAAGTCTGGAATCGGTTTCCTGGAATCCGTACCTTCTTCGCGATTACCATCTAAACTGGGTGCTGAAATCCACGATTTCGATCCCGTCGATTACATTAATAATCGCAAATCAATCAATTTGATGAGCCGCGATGCCCAGCTTGGTGTTGCTGCGGCAAATATGAGCATGAGCGATGCCGGCTTGCTGCCTGGGCAGGTCGATCCTGATCGCCTGGGCGTTGTGTTTGGCTCTGGGCATATTGCGTCCACTCCCGATGAATTAGCCGGAGCCGCACAAGGTGGTAACAGTCTTGACCAGTTCGCAGGCTGGTCAGAGGAGCGCATGGGGCATATCCCTCCGTTATGGTTGCTTCGACAAATGCCCAATGTGCAGGCCTCTTACATTTCTATCGAACACGATGCCCGCGGGCCCAATAATACTATTACTTGTCGCGAATCTTCTGCGCTACTCGCTCTTTCAGAAGCAATGGGAGCCATTCAACGTGGTGCCGCTGATTGCATGATTGTTGGTGCGAGCAGTTGTGCGACCGATCCGTTTGATGTTGCCCGCTTCAATCTTTTCGATTCACTGACGCGCCGACAAGATGATCCCCAACGTGCTTGCAGACCGTTTGATCGTGATCGAGATGGTTCAGTCGTTGGCGAAGGTTCAGCAGTATTTGTTATCGAACAAATGGAACATGCCGTTGCTCGTGGTGCCGATATTTACGCCGAGCTTCTTTCTGTTGGTTCCGGATGCGATGGCACAACAACTGTCTCGAAAAATTCGGGGGCGGGGTTGGTCTCTGCGATTCAGTCTGTTATTCGTCGTGCTGATGTTCGTCCAGAAGAAATTGGTCACATCAATGCCCATGGCAAAAGCACGCAACGGGACGATCTGGTTGAAGCCGATGCTTATCACCGGGCGATGGGGTCAGCAGCTTCCAATATTCCTCTTATTGCATTGGGAAGCTATTTTGGTCAGTTTGATGCTGGGACTGGTGCGGTTGAACTGGCAGGATCAATACTTGCGATGAGGAACCGTGAACTGCCCATCACCTTAAACTACGAAACTCCCGACCCTGGTTGCGAACTGAATGTTGTACGGGACCAAACCCAGACACTGCGAAATTCACTCACATTAAGCGTCAACCGTACATCAATGGGACAAAGTGCCGCCTGCTTGCTTCGCGCCCTGTAGTATTTCCTGTATGCTCTTGTCGTTGGTAACAACCTGGGGCGCGTTGTGTTGTAGCAACTCTCTACCCATGCTTTGGTTCTGGTACAGGGATTTTGCAACTGTGTGTGGAATTGTCGGCGCTATTTCTCTTGATGGATCTCGGTCGTTCCCTGAACAAACGCTGGATCGCATGGCGAATGCGATTAAACATCGTGGTCCAGACGATGGTCATTCTTATTCAGAGCCTGGAATTTCGTTTGCAGCCCGGCGGCTTTCGATTATCGATGTTGCCCACGGCAGGCAGCCCATTGGCAATGAAGATGGTCAAGTGCAGGTGGCGTTTAATGGAGAATTATTCGACTACCCTGCTCTCAGAGAAGAATTGCTGAAGAAAGGGCATCAGCTAAAAACTCATTGCGATACAGAAGCCTGGGCGCATTTGTACGAAGATTATGGGGAAGATGTTTTCCTGCAAGGACGTGGACAATTCGCGACTTGCATTTGGGATCGCAAACAAAAAAAACTGCTACTCGGGCGAGACCGCGCGGGTATCTCGCCTCTTTATTATACTGTTGTTGATAACTGGCTGCTGTGGTCTTCGGAAATTCGTGGACTGCTTGCAACGGGAATGGTCGACGCCAAACCGGATCGCCTGGGGCTCGATTTCTATTTTAATTTCTTCTGCTTGCCGAGCGAACGGACCTGTTTCGAAGGTATTCAGATGCTGCCCCCTGGTTACCAGTTGAAGGTTCAAAATGGAAAGATTGAGAAAAAATGTTACTGGGATCTCGACTTCCCAGACGCAGGAGCCGAACGCAGATTCGAATATCCTGCTCAAGCAGAAGAGGAACTGGAACACCTTCTGCAGGAAT
>Ga0316209_1001023_pt1 | contig 34436 bp, 30 predicted proteins | sample 6monopyrite_MG_FD_204945 | JGI IMG/M metagenome (GOLD analysis project Ga0316209, IMG submission 204945) | Microbial mat bacterial communities from mineral coupon in-situ incubated in ocean water Damariscotta River, Maine, United States -... | ecosystem: Environmental > Aquatic > Marine >...
TCTTTCAATGAAACATCCTGCAAGTCAGGTTTAGCGTATTGCGCTACAACCTCAGTGAATCCGCCCAATAAGAAGATCATTAAGCACAGCCCAATATGTTTCCGAAAAAGGCTCAGAATCGATCGCATGGAATGGCCAATTTTCTTGGAGTAAAGGAAGGCGGCGTGTAGACAAGCGAAAATTCAACGGTTCCTTTTTGATTGGAGCCACTGCTCAATTCACTCACATTGATGTCATAACTGAAACCAATATCCACAGTCTTGTATTTAACACCAATGATGGGTATTAAAGCGTCCCCATTTCTGCCAAAGCCATCCCGGTAAAGGAGCCCAGCATACAATTCTTGAATGGGCAAATTTTGAATATCCTTGTGCAAGTTAGCACCCAGCATGGTATTCTCATTTTTGGTGGTCCACATATGCATTGCACGCGGGATGAGTCGAAATCCTTTTTGCAGGTCCACTTCCACTTCTCCATGAATCACAGGCCGCATTTTCAAGCCTTCAACGGCATCTTTGAAATAGCTGTCTTTAGGTTTGTTGACATGAAAAAAAGATATGCCAGCGGTCGATTTAAAATTGGCAAATGTTTTTGACCAGGCAAATCCTACATTGACATCAACAAAATTTTGATTTTGCTGCAAGCCATCTTCACGATTGTCGACATTTTGGTCAAAAATTCCCGCTGAACGCACCCATTGATTCGGGAAGGTCTGTCTGGAGAGGTCAGTGCTTCTGGTGGCTAATCCGAATTGCACCCCTGCCCTCAATTCATGAAAATTAATGGTCTTCACATAGGCTGCAGTTAGCAAGTATTTGCTATACACATTGTTGAATCCTTGAAATTCATCCCTCACGATCGTTCCTCCAACAGCAATTTCATCGCTGTAAAAGGGGACTTTCTGATCGTATGAAATCATAGAGGTAGTTATGGGCACGCTGCCAATTTGGGCCCACTGACTTCTGTAATTAAGTGCTACTTGATAGCGCCCATCGTAATTGCCAGCCATGGCAGGATTTAAGTTCTGACGGTTGCTGTAAAACTGTGATAGATGCACATCTTGCGCCTGAACTGCAACACAATACAATAGAAAGTAGATCAAAAGGAGATGGCTGTACTTCATTACCACATATCTGTATTGGACAAATACGTTCGTGCCATTTTTTCATACTGTTGGTAGGAAAAGCGGCAGGCGCAAGGATAATAGGACATGATGTTCTTCACATCTGGATCGTAATACTGACCATTTGCATCTTTAGATTCTGCATCGAATTCACAATCATCGTTCACGTATTTTTCTGGACTTGATCCAAAAACGAAAGGATCTGCAGGAGTGTCGCACAAGCTGTCTCCTGAAGTAGCGCAATTGCTCCCATCGACTAATTCACCAACTTGTGTCACCTCAAAAGTATGCTGCAAACCAAAAAAATGGCCCATTTCATGTGCCATAGTACCGCCCATATTATCACTCTTCACGATCCAAATGTTGTTTTTATTTTGGCGGGCTATTCCACCTAAAGTAGCTCTACCAGCCGCGCCATCTGTAAACTCTTTGATAAAATGCATATTGATGCGGTATTCATCATGGTAGAAAACATCCATTTCGTCCCCCTCCTTTTCAAAGTTTAAACGATCATATTGAAAATTCTCTATGTACCTAACCTCACAAATCTTAAATGACACACAGATCTCTTCAAAATATCCATTCATCTCATTAAAGCCATTTTGTATGTCTGCCAAACTCACATTGGCCTCTTCTAATGAATCATTGACGATGTGCACAATGACATTGAATTTTTTTTCTAGACAAGGCAAGGGCTTCTGAGTTTGCTGCTGGCTATATGCTTGAACAACAAAAACAACGATTATGAAAAAGCTTAAAATGAATTTATTTTTCAAAAAGAATGAATTTGAATGCAACGAAAATACTTTATTTCTCATCATCAATGTAAATTTCTGAATTTATACTCTATTCTAAATGAATCGTATTGATTGAAAACTTAAATTTATGCCTCAAATCACTATTTTGTTTATACTACCTCAATTTTCAACATGATCAGTAAATCTATTTTCTCATTTCTGATCTCACTTAGTTTCTTCAGCCAATTCGCTTATGCACAGACGGCTGACATTAGCGTTGGTTGCGCGCCCCTCGAAGTTCAATTCAATCCTCCTGCAGGACAAACTTCATTCTTTTGGGATTTTAAAGACGGGGCTACCTCCAATTTGGCTGCACCAAAGAACACCTTTTTAAATCCCGGCATTTATGATGTTGAATTTAAAAACAGTGCTACTGGCGCAGTGATTAACACTATAAAAATTGAAGTACTAGCCAAACCTGATCTTCAAATAAGCTTGGATTTTGCAAAAGGTTGTGCACCTTTAAGAACAAAGTTTACAGATGTCACCAACTTAAACCCGGCCATCAACATTCAAAATTATTCTTGGGTGTTTTCCGATGGGGGCACTGCTTTTGGAAACAATGCTTCTTATACCTTCGGAAATAGCGGAAATTATTGGGTTTCTCTTTCCATCAACACAGACCTACCCTCTTGCAATGTTACCAAGCAGTTCAACAATTTCATCAATGTATCTACCAAACCCAATGTAAATTTTACCACTAATCCAGATCCACCAAGCAAATGCACAGCCCCTTTGGATGTGCAATTCACCAATACCTCTACTTCTGCTCATCCGTTAAGCTTTGAATGGGATTTTGGCAAAGGAAATTCAAGCACACTGCAAAATCCTCCAGTGCAACGCTACGATACTGGACAGTATGAAATGTTCCTGGCCGTTATGGATACCAACAATTGTGCAGACACCCTGTACAGAGACATTTCTGTGGGTTCCCCTAAAGCAGAATTTGAATTACAAGACACAGTCTGTTTTTTTGACCAAAGAAGCATATTAAACAAATCAACAGCAGGCTCTTACAAATGGGATTTTGGAGATTCAATACAACACATTGGTAATCCCTTAGATTTCGTTTCACCTAATTTAAGGTTTATCGGAACAGGGCTTCAAACCATCTATCTAACTGTTACCTCCGATGGCTGCAGTTCTTCTACTTCTAAAGATGTTTTTATTGACAGAATTGTGGCAGATGTCACTTCTTCACCAGATTATCAATGTTCTTACCCTGCAAGTGTTGATTATAAGACCAAATTCATAAGACCTAATCCAAGTTATCGTTATCAATGGTTATTTAGAGATACGGGAGCAACATTTATATCTAATGCTCAAGACACGACCTTTGAATACAATGATCCGCATACATTAAAATACTCTATCAATCGAAGAACAACATTAAATTCAGATTTACAAATTACACTCCCATCCGCAGGCTGCAATGAAACTTATTTTACAGAAGAGGTAGTATGGCCTCCAAATGCTCGATTAATGCCCAATAAAGTAGACGGATGTTTGCCTTTAGAGGTTACCTTTCACGATTCTTCTTTGTTTGATCGACGGAATCCTTTGGTCAAATGGGAATGGCATTTTGGGGACGGCACCTCCATCGTCAATCCCTTCGACAGTGCAGTCAAACATACCTATTCGCAATTGGGCCATTATGATGCCTATTTGATCGTAACCAATTCCTTGGGTTGCATTGACACTTCATACAAAGTCACCATTAAAGTGGGCGATAAAATTAATTTGGACTTCTCAGTAGCACCAACAGTTGTTTGCATTGGGGATCCAGTGCAATTTACTGACCTAACAACAGACGTATTGAAAGACAGCATTGATGCCTGGCATTATTATTCAGAGTCAGACAGAACGTTTAGCTGCTTTCAAGAAGCCAATCCCACATGGAAGTATCGATCAGAACCTGGCTATCATGATGTAAACTTTACTGCAGGATTTAACGGTTGCTTTAGTTCCGTAGTCAAAGATTCGGCAGTAAAAGTAAATGGTGCAGTGGCCAAAATCGATTATTTGATGGACTGTGCAAAACCATTTGAAGTGTCCTTTAGAGACAGCAGTTTAGGGGCTAATTTGACGGAAATACAATTTGGCGACGGCAATACTGCTGAAATAATAAATGACAGCAGCTACATCTATGCGTTAGAAGGAGCTTACGAAATAATTTTAGGGGCTTCTGACCTAAACAGTACATGTGCCACCACATATGATACAACACAAATAAAAATTAGAACCATTAAAGCAGATTTTACATCTGATTCCATATTCTGCGAAAACATAGAATATACATTTGATGCTTCTGCATCTGTAAATGCAGACATAGCTTGTGAATCTGCCACATCACATTCTGGTTATACATGGGTATTTAGTGATACCAACAAACGGCCTGTTTCAACATCATTGACGACAAAGGAATTTAAATTCACCCAAAGAGGACAAAATAAGATTTCTTTAATCGCAACTAATGTGAATGGCTGCAGAGATACAATAACAAAGGTTATAAAGGTGTATGGCGTTGATCCCGATTTTACATTTGATGATGGATTAATTTGCAACCCGACTACTGTACAATTTACAGATTTAAGTAAAGCCGACACTTCCTTTAATACCCTGGCTTGGCTATTTGGTGATGGACAAACCGCTACCTTCAAACAACCGACCGATATATCTCATCTTTATGATAAAGTTGATCCGGACAATAGCACGATTACCATTAAACTAGCAGTGACTGATTCTTTGGGATGTACTGATACTGCTACTAAGAGAATATTTACTTATCGTCCTTTAGCCAAAATTAATGCGATACTGGACAGTACCTTGTGCAAAGGAGATTCTGTAGATTTTAGTGCAAGCGATTATACTGCACAAGGCTCCAATCAAACATTCTTTTGGGATTTTATGGACGGCTCCACCAGCAATGAACAAAACCCTACCCACTTCTTTAAAAAAGCAGGCAAATTCCCTGTTAAACTCAAAACAGTTGAGATCAGCTCAGGCTGTCCAGATTCCTCCATCATCATTGTAGACGTAAAAGCTTTTCCTAAAGCAGGTTATTTCACTTCAGGAGACTCCATCAAAACCATCTGTCCCAATGAAAACATATTGTTTACAGACACCTCCATCAACCACAATGTAGGCCTTCGGTACAATTGGGATTTTGGCAATGGCAGAACGTCCACCTTTAGAAATCCTGGCACTGTTTTCATTGACAATGGCACCTATACAGTGACCCAAATTGTAAAAATGGTCTCTCCCTTTGGATGCGCTGATACCAATGTGCGTGATTTCTTTGTACGGGGACCAAGAGGCAATTTCTTTACTGACCTGAATGGAGACACCATCTGTCGTTTGGAGTCGGTAAAGTTTAGCCTGAAAGACACTGCCGATTTGGACGATTATAGCTGGGACTTTGGCGATGGCTCTTCTGCACGCAACATGGACAAGATCAGTCATCAGTACACCTTTGTTCCTCCCTCAGGACAAACAGTGGCCAAATTAATCATGACCAATTCTGACGGTTCTTGCCCATTGACCAGAGACACCATTATCCCAGTTTTTGAGGTGATTGCAGAATTTCAGCGCAATGACGGCATAGATACCGCCATATGTTTTGCGCCCTACCCCATTACCAATTTCTCCCTCAATGCGGATGAATGGTATTGGAATTTTGGCAATGGCCAAACTTCTTTTGATGAAAACCCTTTGGTGGTGAATTACGCCCAAGCAGGCAGCTATCCCATTACACTAGGGGTACGCAACAAAAGTTTGGGCTGTACAGACACCATTGTAAAAACAGTGGTAGTCCACCCATTGCCTGAAGCCACAGTGGTGGGAGATACACTCTGTGAAGGCCAAATTGCCAATGTATTTGTGAGCAATCCAGATCCCAATTGGATGTATATGTGGGCGTCTTCGCCTGATCCTGCTGCCAATGGATTGACAACTGCTAGCACATCAACAGTTCCATTGCGCACAAGCATCTACAATCTTACCGTAACCGACAACAACAATTGCACACAAATTACTTCTGCCTCTGCTGTGGTATTTAACCCCTTGGGCATTACCAATTTTGACACCACCATCATTGTAGGTGATAAAGTGACTTTGCCGGTCATCGGAGACCCCAACCTTTACACCTTTAAATGGGACCCAGAAGAAGGCTTGAGCTGCACAGACTGTTTGCCCCCTTGGGTACGACCGTTAGAAGACATCAGCTACTCCATTGAGATTACCGACATTTTGGGTTGTTTTACAGAGGCCGCTACTTACGACATCATAGTAAGGCCTGAAACCTTTATTGCCATGCCCTCCACCTTTACACCCAATGGAGACGGCACTAATGACATACTTTATCTGGAAGGTTGGGGCATCAAAGAAATCTTGGAGTTCAAGATTTTTAACCGTTGGGGCGAAATAGTTTTTGAAACCACCGATTTAGGCGAAGGTTGGGATGGCCACCATAAAGGCGTCTTGCAAAACAACGATGTCTATGTATACCAAGTACGCGTATTGACGTGGAGGGAAGAAGAAAAAGCCCAAGAAGGCTACCTTAATTTGACGAGGTAAGTATTGGCGTTCTGCTCTTACTCATAAGTGATTCTTTGATTCTATTTTCACATTGACAATTATTAAAAGAACAGTTGTATACTTCGATTATTTGAGCTTTATTTTTCTTCTATATTATCATAATTTATTAATTCATAATATTTCGCATCTTCATAACAACCGTTAAAAGGATTTGAATACCCCCAATGATTGATACGTTTTCGCCATATATGCTCTAATTTTTTTGTATTTATATCGTATATCAACATAAGAAATAGTTGACTCGTTACTTCCTTATTAATCAAAACGATCTCGTATAAAATTTTATCTTTTATAATTATTGGGCTTTTACACTTTATAAAACATGCAGAAGTATCTTCTATTTTGGCATATAATCTAAAACTAATAGGATCTATACTTTTAGGTAATTCAAAGGTAGATTTTGTTATTACTTTTTTATAATCTCCTTTATTTACTTTACCAAATTCAAAGAAAAATGTTTGTGTGGTATCAGTAAAAAAACAAGCAGATTTATAAATATCTCCTATTCGACTTTCAGAACAAAAAGTTGCATCTGAATAGAAGTTTACGTTACCAAAAAAATTGATTTCACATAAATAAGAGTGAATTGTTTCCTCATTAATTAAACTAGTAGAGAACTGTTTAAGAACACGTTTAGTATTTAAAGCATTTTCATCAAACTCTATAGTTTGGCATGACACAAAACAGCTTAAGTAAACACAAAAAAAACTAAAAAGAAATATTCTCATTTACTAAATAATTATCGAATACTCATCCAACCTTTTAGCATCCCCCGCTCCCGCACGATTGCATCGTGCGGTTGTAAGCTCCCCCAAAACTAGTACAGTTTAAAAGTAGAATTTCTAACTTTAACAACTGTAATATGAGAAAGAGTAAATTTTCCCCGACCCAAATTGCTAAGATTCTAAAAGAATTTGATTTAGGCAAAGATGTAGAAACGATAGCCCGAGAACACGGAGTATCAAAGCCCACCTTTTATAAATGGCGACAACGTTATGGCGGCATGGAAGCAAGCGAATTAAAGAAAGTAAAAAAGCTTGAAGAAGAGAATGCAAAGCTCAAGCGGATGTATGCAGACTTAGCAATTGAGCTAGATATGGCAAAATACATTATTGAAAAAAAGCTTTAAAGCCTTGCCATAAGAGAGAAATAGCAACCCAATTAAAGTCGATTTATCCAAACGGTACAAGCAAGGCGTGCCGGATCCTAAGGACAAGTCGAAGTAGTTTAAAATACAAGTCTATCAAGGATGACAGCTATCTGATTGATCAGTTATCACAACTCAGTCAAGATCATCCTAGAGAAGGCTTCTGGAAATGTTATCATCGTATGCGTAATAGTGGTTATACAATGAATCACAAACGCTTACACAGGGTTTATAAGCAAATCGGTTTGCCGCTGAGAAGAAAAGTTAAAAAGCGACTACCGGCACGTGTTAAAGAGCAGTTAGAAGTTCCTGCTAGCTTCAATCATACCTGGAGTATAGACTTTGTTCATGATGTATTAGAAAATGGTAGAAAGTTCCGTTCATTTAATGTAATCGACGATTATAACAGAGAGGTGCTTTTTATTGAAACAGACTACTCCATTAAAAGTAGCAGAGTAGTTTGGGTATTAAAACACTTAATTAATAAGCACGGAAAACCTAAAAAGATAAGAATGGATAACGGACCGGAATTTATCGCAAAACTATCTAAGGAGTGGAGTGAGATGAATCAAATTGAATTTAAATATATACAACCTGGTAAGCCAACTCAGAACGCTTTCATAGAGCGATTCAATAAATCGTTTAGAAATGGAGTGCTTGATTGCTATATCTTCGAAACACTTGGCGATGTGCGAACTATGACTAATAAATGGGTTAACGATTATAATCACCAAAGACCACACGACTCTTTAGGTGGGTTGAGCCCAATAATGTACAAAAAACAAAAGCTTCTTGGTCGGAGTGAAGCGTAGCGGAACGTAGACCAAGAAGCTTTATTAAATGAAAATAATTTATAATTTAGAACCGTACTAAAATGGGGAAGCCTACATTTGTTGATAGAATGATATTTTGATTCTAGTTATTGATCAGATTGTTTATTGCTATTATTATTAACTATTTTAGTAATTGATCGTATAGAATAGTAACATTCCAGAACAATAACTTTCTACTAGAATAATGAAAAAGCCTGATATACCTTACAACGAAAAAACTAGACAAGCCGCTTTAGACAGCTATCAGATTGTAGGTACTTTACCTGAACAAATATTTGATGATGCCACTTATATTGCTTCTCAAATATGCAATACACCTATTGCTTTAGTTTCTCTTGTCGATAAAGACAGGCAATGGTTCAAGTCCAAAGTAGGTATAGACGCAGATGAAACACATCGAGATTTATCATTTTGTGGTCATGCTATCAATACCCCCCATCAAATTTTTGAAGTTCAAAATACTAAGGAAGATAAACGTTTTTCTGACAATCCGTTGGTAGCAGGTGATCTCAATATTGGATTTTACGCTGGAGTGCCTCTTACGAATGAGAATGAAATGGCTTTAGGGACTTTGTGTGTCATAGATCAGAACCCTAAAGAACTAAATGAGCAACAAAAAAAAGCTTTAAAAGCCTTAGCTAGAGATGTAGTATATAAAATTGAGGCACGAAAAAGAGAGCTCGAATTGGAAAAGAAGTCTCAAATTAATACCGAATTATTAAAAAAATTAGAACAAACCAATTTTCGTTTCCAATCATTAATTGAATCTGCACCATTGGGTATTGTTGTTACTGACCTTAAAGGAAGTATCATACAAACCAATGAAGTATTAGAAAACATGCTTGAATACTCAAAGGAAGAGTTTCAGAAAATGAGTGTATCAAAACTAACCTACTCAGCTGACATAAATAAAACGAAGCTGAATATGAAGAAATTGATAGAAGGTAAGGTTAAACAATTCACCATGGAGAAAAGGTATGTCGCCAAAGATGGGAGTTTAATTTGGGGTAGAATTTCTAGTGCATTTGTGCCAGATTCTAATGGTCATCCTGCTTATCTAATCGGAACGATTGAAAACATTAATGAGGAAAAACAAGTAAAACAAGAATTGCAAAGATCAAAAAACTTCCTTTCCAAGATCACAAATATTATCCCAAATATCATTTATGTATTCAACCAGAAAACCATGTCGAATGAATATGCTAATAGAGAGATTGGAGCTACTTTAGGTTATTCTGTAGAAGAAGTACAAGAGTTAGGAGAGCGATTAATGCCTAGTCTTTGCCATCCTGATGATTTAAATCGTTTGTTTGAACATTTTGAAGCAGTGGCTAGGCTAGAAGATGAAACAGTTGCTAAAATTGAATATAGAATGAAACATAAAGATGGTATCTACCGTTGGTTGCTTTCTGAGGACACTGTATTTGAGAGAAATGGAGAAGGATTGGTTGTGAAACAATTGGGCGTAGCTACAGACATTACTGAACTAAAAGAGGTTCAGGAAAAATTATCAGAGCAAACAATTCAACTACAAAAGAGAAATGAAGATTTAAAGCAGTTTACATACGTGGCAACTCATGATCTTAAAAGTCCTATTGCCAATATCAAAGGCTTTTTTAACCTCTTAAAAAAAGAAGTAAAAGATAATACACCAAAGGTGGCAATGGCCTTTAAGCACATTGAAAAAGAAATACAAAACTTTACAACAACCCAAGAGGGCTTAACAAAAGCAATTAAAATTAGAGAAGATAAAATAATTGCAGATGAAATCGAAGTTAGTAAACTACTAGGTGAACTAATTGATTCGGCACAGTCAGAAATAGAAGCTATTAATGGTGATTTATATTTGGACATGGAAGAAGGTATATTGATAAAAACCAATTTAGTTTATTTTAAAAGCATCATCCAAAACCTGATTTCAAATGCAATTAAATATCGTTCTCCCGAAAGAGTTTTGAAACTAAAAATAGCGGCTAAGAAAAACAAGAATAAGCTGAATATTTGTGTCGAAGATAATGGTCTTGGAATTGACTTAGAACTTCAGCGGAATCGTATCTTTGGCATGTTCAATCGTTTTCATCATCATTCTGAAGGAAGTGGAATGGGACTCTATATTGTAAAAAGTATGGTGGAAAAATTGAATGGCAATATTACCATTGAAAGCTCGGTGAATAAAGGGACTAGCTTTCAAATAGAACTAAAACTTTTGTAAAGCATGCTTAAAGTAAAAGAAGTACTTCTTGTTGATGATAGTGAAGGAACCAACGACCTTAATACATTATTACTAACAGAAATGAATGTGGTTGAAAAGATATCTACAGCATTGAATGGCAGGTTAGCTCTTGATTATTTAATGACAAAGAATATCGATGGGAATTACCCTAACCCAAGTTTGATCTTGCTTGATATTAATATGCCAGTTATGGATGGCTATCAGTTTTTAGATGCTTATGATCAACTTGATGAAGAAATGAAAGCTAATCAAATAATTGTGATGTTGACTACTTCAATAAGTGAAATCGACATAGATAAAGCAAAGGGATATAAGTATATCAAAGGTTATTACTTTAAGCCCCTTGATGAAGAAAAAATGAATCAAATTTTGGAAGGAATAAAGGAGAACTAAATTATGCTAAAAAAAGTTGTATTAATTGACGATAGTGAGGTTGTTAATGATAGAAACGAAGTTCTCTTGAGCAACATGAATGTAGCTCAAAAAATTGAGAAGTTTTCTAACCCATCAAAAGCCTTTTCATCAATAAAAAAAGACTACTCAAAAGATTCAAGTGATTATCCTAATTTAATATTTCTTGACATTGAAATGCCTGAATTTGATGGTTTTGATTTTTTGGATCAGTATAGTGATTGGGAATCAGGACTTAGTTGGGAAAGAAAACCCTCAATAGTTATTGTAAGTGATCATTTATTTAAAGACAGAAATTTAGATGAAACCAATCGGTTTAAGTCTTCAGGAGTTGTAGACCATCTTAAAAAACCAATTGATGCTGAAGATGTAAAGACCATATTAGAAGAGTACTTTGATGGCTCAAGTGATATTGACGATAGGATTATCTTCAGTGAAATAAAGCTTCCGTTTAAACCTTTCATAAAACTATTGCCTAACTTCTTTAGGGAGATTCAAGAAGATTTTGATATTTTACAACAAGCACTAGTAAAAAATGATTTAGTTGTTGTAAGACAACAAGCTCACAAAATAAAGGGAGTTTCAGCTAGTTTCTATGCTGTATTGCAATCTGATAAAGCAACACTTATTCAAGACAGTATTGATAAGAACAAAACGAATAATCTCAAACAGCTTGTTACAGATTTAGAAGAAGCGATTAGATTATCTTATAGATACGCTCAACAGAATCTTGAAGTCGAATAGTTTTGAGAATTAATTAAGCCTTAGGGCAAAGAAAATTTCGAACTTACGAAAAGCCCCTAACTATTGATATCCAGTACTTAAAGTTAATGACTGAATTGGAGTCTATATTCAGAAAAATAACCTCAAACATATACTGTTACTAGGTTTGAAGAAATTTTGTCGGGTTGGCAGTCAAAAGTTCGAACTTTTTTGAAGGAAGATATAACACTAATTGAGACTATAATCTTAAAATAAATCAGCTCATGTCTCCAATGACATCATAAATTGCTCTGGGCTCATTTTTTTCTATCGCCCAACCAATGTTCCCATAATCAAAATGCCAATACTCTTTCATATCACAAACAAATCCTTCTGCTTCGAACAATCCAATTAGTAATTCTCTATTTTTTTTGGCCACTTTGCTTATGTCTGGATAATACGGATAGCACTTTTCACTTAGCTCTATCTTTAGTCCTCTATTGGTACCAAAATCTAAAATACAACTTGTTTTCTTATCATAGATCAATGCATCTACAGCTCCTCCGGTTGAATGGGTTGATTTTTTCTCGGGGGCGATAAAGTAGGCCACCACTTTTTTTAGTTCATCACGGCTCTTATAGGGATGCTTTTTCTGCATTGATTTCATTGTAGTATTCCAAAGTAATCGCTGATGCTTAAATGATCGCCATGCAGACCGAATAATCAATGTTTTATCTTGCCGACTTAACTGTTCGCTTATTCTACTGATTTTACCAATTAATTCTTTCCGAACCAAAAAGGCATAGTCTTTCATAATGGAAGGTTCATAAGCCAAATCAAGAGAAGCATTTCTGAGGCTAATAAGTGGCGAATTATTTTCGCGAATCGGAAAATCTTTTTCCTTTTGTTTGTGCCAATGATCTTTTTCTTCAACAGATTGGCAATATTCCTTTGTGGTCATTTAGTGAAATTATATGTTTTATGTACGTATGGTGAGGTCATTGCAGATAACAAAGCCTCATAATTAAGGTTAAACTTTAATTCGTCTCCTACTTTTAAATTATTGCCTTTTAAGTTAAAAAGGGTGTGATCACTTCCTTCACCTAGGACATCTATCTTCAAATGTGGTGTTAAACCAGACACTGCTACATCCTGAAGCCCAAAGCCTGCAATTCCTCTTTCCATCATGCCCTGATCTTTAAAAACCGGATAGTGACCAAAAGCATTTTCTCCTTTTTGACCATATGGCATAGAAGGCTTCACCTTTATCTCTGTCAACTCTCCTAAGAAGGTAAAAGCAGTACTACTTAATTTTAGAATAGGTTTCCTATGTATAGGTTCACAGCCCAAGAAAATAGATTCTCCTATTCTTAATTGATTGATTCGACCAACATCAGTAGTTGTAGAAAACCATTCATAATTTGCCGAATTTCCTCCTGAGATGAACTTTAGTTTCAGATCAAATTTCTTTTCTATCACTTCAGCGATATGCCCCAATTTATTCATCTTTTCTTCTGTGGGCTTAATTCCTCCAAAACAAGCTAGGTTAGTACCTAAGCCAACTAATTTTACACCTTTAAGTAGTAATATTTGCTTGACAATTTTCTCAATATCTTCAGGTAAAATTCCTTCACGAAGATCTCCCAATTCTACCATTAAGATTACCTGATGTACTTTCTTCATTTTTAATGCAAAATGAGAAAGCCTACGTATGACTTCCATTTCCGAATTAAGGCTGATAGTGGCGTATTTAACAATCTCTGATGCTTCAGAAAGCTTTGGTGTTCCTATTAAAAGAAATTGAGCATTAATTCTACCCTCACTCATCTTTTTGAGGTTCACGATTTTTGAATCGGCTAAAAGTGTCACACCGCTCTCAACTAAGGTCTTAGCTATTTCAAGATTGGCACAAACCACTTTAGTCACCACACAGATATCGATTCCCTTACTTTTATAAAATTTGCTAAGAATCCTAACATTAGAAGCAATTTTTCCAAGATCAATTTCTAATCTTGGGTTTGCCATAAAAGCGGTTTTATGTTGATTAATTCAGGAAAAACTTCATAAAGCTTATCAATTATCTTTTTACAATTGTATTTTAAGACATCAGTAGTCGGTAATTTAAATTTGATTTCATACAATTCAATTGTTTGCTCTATCTCTTTAGTTGACATCGCTTCATGATTCAGTGTAATGGCTATTACCTTAGCTGTAGAAAAAGTCTCGATTAATTGGATCTCACTTTCTAGACTAGGCATTGGAATTTCAGGAAAATCACAACGATTCTTTCTTTTTGGAGGATGCTGAACAATGATTGCTTTGGGCATTGATCCTCGAATGATGGCACTTGAAGAAGTAAAGGCAGGATGACTTAAAGCCCCTTGCCCTTCTACTACAATAATATCGGGTGACTCTTTTTCAGCTTCAAGAATGGCATTCTCAACTTCACCACTAGCAAAACCTGAAGTCAATACATCTACGGCAATACCATATTTTGAGCCCTGTAACAATCCTGTTTGACCGGTAGTAATAAAAATAGCCTTTAACCCTTCCTTTTTTAATGCTTCTACCAATTTAAGAGCGGTTGTTCTTTTGCCTACCGCACAATCTGTTCCCATAACGGCAATAATTGGAATGGTAACGTTTCTTATTTTGCCTGTAAATTGATGAAGATCTTTTCTAAATGGGGGTTTTCTAATGTCATGTATTTCTACCTCATAGTTCATGGCAGCTTCAACCAATTCATCATCATCTGTAAAAAACTCAGCTAAGCCGTTAATAATATTCATTCCTCTTTTCATTGCAAGAAGAATAACTTCCCTTTGCTTTTTGTCGATATAACTAGCCAGTGGAGCAATACCATAAATAAAATAAGTGGGGGTGTATTGCAATTTATTCAGAGCATCATCTATACTCTTGAAAATAAAAATTCCATTTTCTTTATTATCAAGTAACTTACCTGAATCAAGCCCTGCTTTTTTACTGTCAACTACAGCTACAATCTCAAACTTTTCTGAATGTCGGATCAGTCCGTTAGCCACTTTTCCGTCTATCTTTCCAAATTCCCCTTCGCTGTATACTATTGCTTGTGGCTTTATTTTTTTGGTCATGATTGGTCTTCCCTTTTTTTCTCTTTTCGTTTAGCTGCTTTATCCGCTCTCTTTTCTTTCAGGTTTTTTACAGCGGTTTTCTTTTCAGATTTCTTCCCACCATCTTTTTCTTTAGACATTGTATTTATTTTTTAATTCAGTGAACAACCTATAAACAGGCTTCTTAATTAAAACTAAAGTTGGGTTTCTTTTAAGTAGAAAGTATTACACCGCTTTTAAATAAGCTTACACATATCACAGATAATTAGCCTTGCTTTACTCTTTATTTAAAAACAAAAAAGTAGGCTTCAATAACAGTCATTAGAATTGAAATAAAAATGGTAGACCCTTCAATTATAACATGCTTAAAGTTATGCCAAAGCCTTTTATTAAAATCATTTGGATGATTGTCGTAATAGTCGTAGTGATACTTTTTAATGTGTTGCAGTCGAATCTCCCCACGCACCAAGCCCACGGCAAAATAATTAATTACAAATAGTATTCCTGTTAATAAAATGCCTTGTATCAAACTTATTTTGAATTTAATAGTCGCAATCGTTTAGGTTGCTTTAACCCACTAATTATTAGCGGAAGTGATACTGTCATTCCACTAAGTAGAATGATTAAATTTTTAAGCGGCAAAGTATCAAAGAAAGGAAGATTCATTTTGTCTAGGTTAGGCCTCAAAGTTCAGCATCTACTAGAACAAAAGTGTTATATTATTGACATTGAATGTTACAGAAATCACACATCTTCTAAGTTTTTTGTCCTTTTCTCTTTCATCTGTTTGTAAAAAGTAGGTGTTAGTCCTGTTACCTTTTTAAATTGATTTGATAAATGTGCTACACTACTATAATGAAGTCTTTGAGAAATTTGTGTTAGGTTAAGCTCTTCGTATAATAGTAATTCTTTTACCTTTTCTATTTTGTGAATGATGATAAATTGTTGTATCGTAATTCCTTTTACCTCTGAAAAAATATTTGAAAGATAAGTGTAATCATACTCTAATTTTTCAGTAATGAAGTCAGAATAATTTTCTTTCGGGAATTCATTTGAATGATGGATCATTTCTACAATCACCGCCTTAATTTTTTCAATCAGAATGCTCTTCTTATCTTCTAGCAGTTCCAAGCCAAAAGCCAACAAGTTCGATTTTAACTGATTTCTTTGCTCCTTGTTTATCTCTTCTAAAATTTCAATCATCCCTAAGTCTACAAAGACATAATGTAAACCCATTTTTTTGAGCTCTTCTTTAACCGTCATTTTGCAACGCAAACTAACCATGTATTTGATATACAAATTCATTCAACTTTTTGATGAGGATAATGAATAATAAACTGAGAATAAAATAGAGAATTTGTGATTCCCCATATAGTATCAATTATACTTAGAAACCAACAAACCAACCTTGCCTAAAAGTAAGAATTTAATAATCAGAAAATATGAGATATCTGTAATCTTTCCACCAATATGTGTAATACTTATTAATGCTGAGGATCGAACTTTTGCATTTAAATAAGTATGCTATGGATTTACAAGATATAGAAAGTATAAAAAGTACATTAAATAAAGGACAATGGAGAAATTTAATCATTGTTATAATAGTTCTATTCTTAATATTTGTATTCAAGCCATGGGTTCAAGTAGGTGCTGGAGAAAGAGGTATTGTTCAGAACTTTGGTGCAGTTCAGGATGTAGTATTAGGCGAAGGGATTCACTTCAAAATTCCTATCATGCAAACGGTGGCTATGATGGATGTGAAAATTCAAAAAGAAGTCACTGATGCTGCCGCATCTTCATCTGATCTTCAGGATGTTGACTTATCTGTCGCTTTGAATTACCACATTATTCCTAATAAAGCCAATTTAGTATATCAAACCATCGGAGTAGATTTTAAAGAACGTATCATCGATCCAGCAATTCAAGAAGTAATGAAGGCTGTTTCAGCACGATATACTGCCGAAGAATTAATTACAAAACGGCCTGCGGTTAGTGAAGAAATACAAATTGGTTTAACTGAACGACTACTAGAATCTCATATTTCAGTGGATGCATTTTCAATTATCTCGTTTAGTTTTTCTCAAACCTTTACCGATGCCATTGAGGACAAACAAACGGCCGAACAAAATGCATTGAAAGCAAAACGAGATTTAGATCGGATTAAAGTGGAAGCGGAACAAACCATTGCAGCAGCAACAGCTGAAGCGGAAGCTCTTCGATTACAGAAAATGAACATTTCGCCTGATTTGATTGAACTCAGAAAAATTGAAGCCAACTTGAAAGCCATAGAAAAGTGGAACGGTATTTTGCCTCAGGTAACCGGTGCGGGTGCCATACCATTTATTGGTGTAGGCGATGTGTTGAAGAAAAAATGATACATATCAACGAGCATAATAATACTGCCCTATCATCCTAACCTATGTCAAGAAACATCATTAATTTGATGAAGGCAAATGATTGCAATAACAGTAGAGTTTAAATCAAACTGAGCTCCATTATATAGTAAGGCAACTCTTATTATTTGATCTTCTCAACGGTCTTAATTTGTCTTCAAACAATCACAATTTTTGGATACAAAGTGTTTCTTATTATAATTTTTTTATACACCGTAGCAAATATGAAAGTAATAGAATTTTTAACCGCTTGGAGTTATAACTATCTTATAATGGTTGCTATTGTCATTTTGATCACAATAGTTATGATCAAAATATCGATAAGGAGAATCAATAAGTATTTATTGTCTGCCTCAAAAAAATCTAAAATAGCCCCTACTCATTACCACTTTTTAAAAAATGCCATTACCTTATTAATTTGGGTTATTTCTCTAACCATTATCATTTATCTTGTCCCTTTTCTTAGAGCTTATACACTTACTGTATTTGCTAGTGCAGGTGTCTTTCTTGCCATTCTTGGCTTAGCTGCCCAACAAGCATTATCTAATATAGTAAGTGGTATTTTTATCGTCATTTTCAAGCCCTTTCGAATTGGTGACTTTATTACATTAGCCGATAATCATATTGGAACAGTAGAAGACATAACGTTAAGACATACTGTCATTGTCAATTTTGAAAACAAAAGAATCATTATTCCCAACTCAATTATAAGCAGTGAAACCGTTCTGAATAGTAGCATAAAAAACGAAAAAATATGTGAATCGATAGAATTTGGAATTAGCTATGAAAGCGAAATTGGATTAGCTCGGACCATTATGAGAGAGGAAGCAGAAAAACATCCCTACTGCATAGATAATCGTACCGAGAAGAAGAAAAATCAAGGATTAGAGATAGTTGAAGTTTTTCTCGTTGGCTTTGATGATAGTTGCATAAACTTAAAAGCAAGAGTTTGGTGTGATGACCCTTATAAAGCTTATTACTTGCATTATGAGTTGAATCAATCCATTAAAGAAAGATTTGATAGAGAAGGTATTGAAATCCCATATCCACACCGAACAATCGTTTATAAAGAACAGCCAAATCATAAGAGTGGGGTTCGATCCAATTCTTTATAGTGATCAGTAATTTTTAGGTCATCCAACAGGCAGTTTAACTGAATTAGTGTTTATTCTATTTAATTCTTCCAAAGCATTTTTGGCTTGCCTTTAAGTGTGATATATGTAATGTTATTGTGAGTTTGTGTAAGCCACCATAGCAGAAATATGCCAAAATTTAGCATTACGAAATAAAACGTTCTCTCTAGACCTGAAAACATGAAAATACTAAGATTAATGTTAGCTTCAACACTTCTCCTTATAGGATGGAGTGAAAGTAACGCTCAAAAGCAAATAGCTATTGATCCAGTTAATCATACTGATGGTCATATAGGTGAATTGGATACGCATTTTCACAATGCTTTGGTAAATTATAAGAATGGTAAGTACCTTTTAGCTGCCAATGAAGTTCAGAAATCAGCCTCCTATATTAAGGCAGTATCCAATGAAGCAAAAGAAAATGATAAGAAAGCTATAATTACATGCTATGAAAAGCTAGTCAGTTTGACCAACTCTTTACAAACTGAAAAGATTGAGTCTTCCGAGAATTTGAATGACATTTTTGCAAAAACACATTATACCATTTCAAGACACCATTATATAAATGCAGTAGTGTTGGAATCAAATAAAGAGATGGAAAAAGCAAATCGGGAAATGAGAAGTGCAGGAAAGCATTTAACACTTGCGGCAAGATGGAGTAGTGATGAATTGAATAAAGATTTGGAGGTGAATTGGAAAGTGACTGAAAAGGCAGGAAGCTCTATAGGTAATGAGACAAAAATTTCAGCAGAAGAATTTAGAAATGGTATGAAAATAATTGCTTTTGAGACGGAAAAACTTGGAGCAAAAATCTTCTCTAATAAAGAGGAAAAATACCACATCTCTTATTGGATAGAAGAGGCTGAATTGAGGGAAATGAATTACGAAATGGACCAGCCATTTGGTCCATGGAAAATACAAGTAGAAAATTAAAAACAAATGAAAAATATAAAACTAACACCCCTTGCTGATCGGGTATTGATCAAAGCAAATCCTATTCCTGAAAAACACAATGGAATTATCATTCCCGATACAGCTAAAGAAAAACCACAAAGAGGGATAGTGGTAGCCGTAGGTAAAGGAACCAAAGATGAACCAATAGCCTTGAAAATAGGCGATGTAGTAATTTACGGCAAGTATTCAGGAACAGAAATTAGCCAAGGAGGAGAGGATTTACTTATTATGAGAGAATCGGATATTTTCGGAATTATTCAACCAAAATAATATAAGAAAATGTCAAAAGAAATCTATTTTGGAACAGAAGCAAGAGATGCTCTAAAAAAGGGAGTTGATGCTTTAGCAAATGCAGTAAAAGTAACCTTAGGCCCCAAAGGTAGGAATGTAGTGATTGGAAAACCTTTTGGTACTCCTGTTATTACCAAGGATGGAGTTACCGTAGCCAAGGAAATTGAATTGAAAAATATTGCTGAAAACATGGGTACCCAAATGGTAAAGGAAGTGGCTACCAAAACAGGGGAATTAGCAGGTGACGGAACTACGACTGCTACTGTTTTAGCACAAGCTATATTAGGTATTGGATTGAAAAATGTAACGGCAGGAGCCAATCCAATGGAGTTAAAAAAGGGAATAGAAAAAGCTGTTCTTACAACAGTTTCTCAACTAAAGAATCAATCAAAACAGTTTGGCAACGATTTTCAATTGATAGAACAAATAGCCACGGTTTCAGCCAATGGTGATGCTACCATTGGAAAACTCATAGCGGAAGCAGTAGAAAAAGTTGGAAAAGAAGGCGTAATCACAATTGAAGAAGCTAAAGGTTTGGAAACTTCAATTAAGGTAGTAGACGGAATGCAAATTGATAGAGGTTATTTATCTCCGTATTTTGTGACCAATGCAGAAAAATTAGAAGTTGAATTTGAAGACCCTTATGTTTTAATTTCTGATAAAAAGATTTCTTCCTTAAAAGACTTACTTCCTATTTTAGAAAAAGTATCTGAATCAGGAAAACCACTTTTAATTATTGCAGAAGACATAGAAGGAGATGCTTTATCTATGTTGGTGGTCAACAAACTAAGAGGCTCTTTGAAAATTGCAGCCATAAAGGCTCCAGGCTTTGGAGACCGAAGAAAAGAAATGTTGGAAGACATTGCCATATTGGTTGGAGCAACTGTTATTTCAGAGGAAAAAGGATTGAAATTAGAAGAAATTTCGTTGGAGACCTTAGGAACAGCAGGGAGAATTGTAATTGATAAAGATTCTACGACCTTCATTAATGGTAATGGATTAGAAAAGAGCATAAAATCAAGAGTAGAGCAATTAAAGGGACAACTGAAAAATTCTACCTCAGATTACGACAATGAAAAGTTGCGGGAACGATTGGCGAAACTATCAGGAGGTGTTGCCATCATGTATGTTGGAGCGGCTTCTGAAGTTGAAATGAAGGAGAAGAAAGATCGGGTTGATGATGCCTTAAGTGCTACTAAAGCTGCTGTAGAAGAAGGGATTGTTCCTGGTGGTGGTGTAGCCTTTATTAGATGTATTATTGCTCTTGAAAAGTTAAAAGGAGAGAATGAAGACCAAAACACAGGGATTAACATTATTAAAAAAGCATTGGAAGCACCTTTAAAGCAAATTGTTCGGAATTCAGGTTTAAGCGGTTCAGTAATTATAGATCGGGTAAAATCGGAAAGCGATGACTATGGATTTAACGCAAGAACAGAAGAATATGAAAAACTCTATGAGTCAGGAGTGATTGACCCTACCAAAGTGTGTAGAGTTGCCTTAGAAAATGCAGCCTCAATTGCAGGATTGATGCTTACTACAGAATGTTTAATTTTTGAAAAACCAACAACAAAAGGAGCATTGGATGCTCCTAACTTTGATCAAGGGTATTAATGATTTATAGGAGTTTAAGTTCCTATAAATAAAATATTTCTGTTGTAAAAAAAGATGGATATTCCCAATTATTTGATTAGGAATATCTATCTTTTAAATAAGGAAAAGTAATAATTACTAGACCTTCAACTTCTCTATATCTCTTTTAGAAAGCCCTGTTAACTGAACAATTTCATCAACAGGATAACCTTTCTCTTTCATTAGCCTTGCCATTTCTAAAGCTTTGTCATTTTGTCCTTCCTCTCTAGCTTTTGAGCTTATTACCTTAGTCGCTTTAGTAAACTCCTCTCTCTGTTCATTTAAAGCTTTTTCCTTCTGCATGAACGCAGGAACGTATTTTAAGCTCATCTCTAACTCTGATAGAACACCACAATCAGCAAAACTGTAATAGCTTTCATTGCTAATAATCATGTGGTCAAGCACAGGAATTTCTACAAATTTACCTACCTGAATTAAGCGATCTGTTACGTCCTTATCAGCATCACTAGGTTTAAGCTCACCACTAGGGTGATTATGAACCATTATTAAATTCACTGTGCGTTTTTGTAAAGGAATGCTGAAAACTTCCATAGGCAAAACTCCCGTGCTAAAGACATTGCCCATGCTTACCAATTCAATGTTCATAATCACATTGGCTCTATTCAAACAAACCGTCCAAAAATGTTCTCTATCTTGATCTACCCTTTGCTCTCTTAATAGAATGCTCTGCATAATTCTATACAGATCATCAGAGTTCATGATCTTAATTTTCTCTTTGTCGGTTAGTGTAATGTTCATGTTTGAAGATATAGCGTAAAAGTAGTTTTATAAAGATATTAAGACAATTGCTTTCTAAAAGTAATTTTTCAGAATAAATTATAAGAAATAAATATATTGGATAACATGAGGACAAAAACGATAATCGAATTTGTGAATTTACCCGAGTAAATCAAGTTTATTCGAGTATATCGGTGTTTACACGAGTAAACACGAGCTTACTACGTATATACTCGTTTAAATTCGGTGCAGGCTCAAATCTCAGAAGTATCAACACGAGTAAATTTGCTGATGTTGATTTGAGTTTATTCGAGTAGATCCGTGCTACTTGATTCTACACGAGTAATCTTGCTTTTTTTCGAGCTGAAAAAAGACCGTTTTTTGATATTAATCACAACTTTTAAAAAATACGCTTACGCATTAATATGTTAAAAACCTAATTAATTAACATAATTTAACAGTAAAAATTTGGATTGTACTTTTATTATGTGTAATATAGTACATTATTCATTTAATGCAGTTGGATTATGAGAGAGATGGAGAATGAATTAGAGAAAAATTGCGTGCGTTGCAATACGGCTTATCTAGCCAAACGCATTGATCAAAAATTCTGTAAAGATCGGTGCAGGTATCGTTTTAATAATCATTTAAGGAGGAAAAGAGAGCAAGAGCGAAAGGGCATTAATAATATGCTCAGAAAGAATCATGTTCTTTTGAAGAAGCTTTTAAATAGCTTTAAGTCACAACGGAAGTATAGTGCTGACCAATTAAGGAAGTGGGGCTTTTCTTTTGACTTCTTTACACAAATGAGTACAGATACCAATGGAGAAGTCGCTATTGGAATATATAACTATTCTTTAGTTCAAGGAAAAGACGGAATGTACAAAATTGAAAAGGAGGAGAAATTATGAAGAAGAGAAATTGGTTAGGTGCGGATAAATTGGCTAATAAGTTTAGAATTAAAAGAACGGTTCAGTCTACTTTAAACGGAGAAATGGCAAAAGGAATGACTACACAACAAAAAATTATTTTTAGGGGTGTGGTCATTGTTGGTACAGTAAGTCTGATTTACGCTATCTATTATTTTTTGCAGCAAAGAGCAGAAAAGAAAAAGAATGCTGAATTAGTGAAAGAGAATGAGAGAGCAAATCAAATGCTTGACCAAAAAGATAGTTACTTCAATGAGAAAATTCGCCATTTACAGCGAAAGGTTTACCGTTGAGTTTTAATAGTATGCTTTAAAGCATATTGTTCTGGTGTATAACAGTTAAGAAGCTTAATTTTAGGGAGGCTTCTTGCGAAAAAGTGAAGAGAGATGAGAGAAGGAGAATTTCGCAACGATGCGATGGAGAGCGAACATTCATCAGGTATGCTTACTGTAGATGAAGTATTAGCAACAAAAGGGTATGAACACCTTACGAGAGAAGAAGCCGAAGAATACATACAGGCGTTGGTTCAATTTTGCGTAATAGCATATACGACCTACTCAAAATTAGAAGTTCAAAAAGACGATGAAATAGAAACCGATAATAACCTAGCAGCATGAAACAGAAAGGAAATGAAAGATTCTTGGAGTTTGCAGCCCAGCAACCCAAGCAAATTAAAAGAGAAACCAATGTTGCAGTTATTTATACAAGAGTTTCATCAACAGGGCAAGAAGACAATGCAAGTTTAAGTACACAACGAAATATGTGTGATAGTTATGCCCAAAGAAAAGGGCTTGACATTATCCAATACTTTGGTGGTACATCAGAATCAGCAAAAAGCGATGAACGCAAAGAGTTTCAACGAATGCTGGCTTACGTAAAGCGAAATAGAAAAGTAGCCTATGTTATTGTTTACTCATATTCTCGCTTTTCTAGGTCGGGACAAAGTGGAGCAAGTATAGCAGCCGATTTAAGAAAAAGAGGTATTCATGTAATAGCCGTTACGCAAGAAGTAGATACAAGCACCCCATCAGGAGTATTTCAAGAGAATATCTTTCATTCATTTAGTCAGTACGACAATGAAGAAAGAAGGAAAAATATGATGAATGGGATGCAAACTGCTTTAAAAGAAGGCTATTGGCCGTTGACAGTTCCATTGGGTTATACCAACCTTAAAAAAGGTCTAAAGTGCCATCTGCATAAAATAGTAGTTAATGCAAAAGGAAAGATTCTAAAGCGAGCATGGATGTGGAAGATTAAATACAATCTACCAAATGTTGAAATTGTAAGAAGACTCAATAAAGCAGGCTTAAAGATTAATGAACGTAAACTATCTGCAACTTTTAGAAATCCTTTCTATTGTGGTAAAATAGTGTGCAGCTTTATCCCCAATGAAGTATATGAGGGAAAACATGAAAGAATGGTTACGCCTGAACAATTCTTTAAAGTCATTGAAATACTAAAGGGAAGGTTTGAAAAAAGTAAACATTCAGTAGCCACAAATCAGCAGCTACCATTGAAGCGATTCGCATATTGTGGAGCGTGTGGAACACCGACTACAGGTTACTATGTGAAAAAGAAGAATCTATACTACTATAAGTGTAGAACCAAAGGTTGTAAAAAGAACGTCAGTCAAAAGAAGTTCCATGAAGATTTCAAAGAGCTATTATATAGGTATAAAATCAATCCCGAAGCGAAAGGACATATAGAAAAGACTTTAAAGTATGTCTTCAAGCTCTACAATGAAGATGTAGAAAAGGGATTAACCGACTATCGTTCTAATTTGACCAAAATATCCAAGAAGATAGAACGATTAGAAGAACGATACATTGACGAAGAAATATCAAAGGAGCTATTCAACAAGCATCATGGAAGGTTAAGCAGAGAAAAAGAGGAAATTCAAGGCTTAATTGAAAATTCGATGATAAAGAGTTCGAACCTTGAAAAATGCATCGAATGGACGGTTGAAACTAGCTCGAAACTCAATACCATGTGGACTTTCGAGGATTTCCATAACAGCGAACGATTACAAAAAGTGATATTCCCAGAGGGAATTACCTATGATTGGGAAAACAGGCAATTTCGAACTTCAAGGGTTAATAGCTTATTCCTCGCAATCCCTCAATTAAAGGTAGTTTCAAGCAATAAAAAAGCGAGAGAAACGGATATTATTCCAATTTCTCTCGCTAAGTCGGGGTGGCAGGATTCGAACCTGCGGCCTCCACGTCCCAAACGTGGCGCGATAACCGGGCTACGCTACACCCCGAACTTATTTTTTTCAGTATTTAACTGATAGATAAAGAACATTCTCTGTGCGGAGAGAGGGGGATTCGAACCCCCGATACCCTTACGAGTATAACACCTTAGCAGGGTGCCGCTTTCAGCCACTCAGCCACCTCTCCAAAGAGGTGGACAAAAGTAACAAGTATATTTTATTCTTGCGCCTTTTTCTGATAGTATTTAAAGTTTGATTGAAAGATAAGTGATGCATCTCTATCTTTGTTTACAATGCAATCAAATCAACGCTCATTCACGCATCTGTTTCGTGCACTTCTATTAATGCTCATATTCATTAATTTAATAGCTTGTATTCCTGAATCACAGGATGATAAAAGCAACTTATTAAACAAGATCATCATGAGAGAAGCGGCTGATGCAAAAAGCCTTCACCCACTTACTGTTCGAGATGCAGTTGGGTTTAAAGTTGCATTATTCATGTACCAATCGCTAGTCAACATTGATTATGAAAGTCAATCCCTCGTAGGGGTTGTTGCAAAAGGTGAACCTCAGATTGACAGTCTTCCCAAACAGATCTATAAGCTTACCTACCAATTGCGGCCTGAAGCTCAATTTGACAATGGACGGCAAATAGAAGCCGCTGACATTCTCTTTTCACTAAAATATTACTTGGCACCGTTTACTTTTAACCGCGACAATCGTGACTACTATCAGTTCATTGATAGCGTTAAAATCAATAAAAATAATTCGACAGCGATATCCTTTTACACGCATCAACTCAACTCACGCACTAAGTTTATTAGTGGGGATTTTTTTATCCTTCCATATGAATCCTTTGATCCAAACAGAATACTGTCAAATTATTCCATTTCAGATTTAAAACAATTAGTAAAAACAGACAGCCTCCCCAATCTATTACAATTAGAACAACACACTGACTCCTCAATCAAAAACGCATCCATACAAGACTTAAAGGGCAGTGGTCCCTATTCACTTTTAAATTGGGAAAAAGGCAAGCGCATTCAGCTTGAAAAAAAATCCAATTGGTGGGCCTCTAATTTGAATGAGCAAAGTGTTTATTTTCAGAACAAAGCCAATCAACTTCAAATCGAAATAATCCCAGATGAAACCACTGCACTATCAGCCTTAAAAAGTGGAGATATAGATGTATTGCAAGGACTAAGTCCAAAGAACTACGAAAAATTACAGTCAGACAGTAGTCGTTTTCTCACCTATGAAATGGAAAAAAGAGGATATCAGTACATTGGTTTCAACATGAATCACCCAATACTTCAAGAAAAGGAGCTAAGAAAAGCCATCGCGTACATTTGTCCTCTAAAAATTATCGTAGATCAGGTTTATTATGGAAAAGCGAGTATTTCTTCAGTGCCTTATGTCTCAGCCACTACATCTAATGAAGACCAGTATGCCCACAATCTTCAAAAAGCCAAAAATCTTCTCGAATCTATAGATTGGAAGGATGTGGACAATGACGGTTTGCTTGAAAAAGAAATCAATGGAGAACTGGTAGAATTGGAGTTGGAATTCCTTTACAATACCTCAAATGACTCAAGAGCTGCAATCGGTATGATCTTAAAACAAGAGGCAAAAAAGGTGGGCATAAAAATCAATGTGCAAAGTGTTGAATGGTCAATTTATTTGGAACGTTTGAGAAATGGAAATACCACACTTTTTTATTACGGGGCTCAAACAGCCCCTCTTCCACCGGATTTTAGTTCATTGTTTCATTCCAAATCAGCTTTCGGTGGTAGAAATTTTGCTCAATACCAAAGTATTCAGGCAGATTCATTGATTGCCATCATTAACAAAAATATAAGCGTTGATAAACGGGACAAAATCGTCAAGGCATTTTACGGTTTAATTCAAGATGAATTGCCATACTATTTCATGCTGACACCCTATGAATTGATTGCAACCTCTAAAAAAGTCAAAGGCTTAAGAATATATTCAGACAGGCCTTATTATTGGGCTTCTGAACTTTACAAATAAACTATGTTGCTCTATTTTATTAAGCGACTTTTCCTATTCATTCCTACTCTATTCATCATTACATTGTTTGTTTTCGCTTTGCTTCAGTTCAGCGGTGGAGATCCTGCATTGAATGCATTGGAAAGGTCCTATCAAGAAAGCTATGACATTAGCAATGATGCAAGAAAAATTAGGGCCTATCGAAAATCGAATAATTTGGATCTTCCTACATTCTATTTTTCTGTCCAGAGGTTGTCTTCATGTGACACATTGTATCGTTTTCCATTTGCAGCAGAAAGATCAAGAGCAGAGGCACTTGCCTATGCCACTGGAGATTGGAGCTTAATTGCAAGATTAGACGATGAAATCAAAAAGCGCTTAAATCGAGAGCAATCCGATACAAAAGCCTCACACCTCTTAATGGAAATACTCACAGCCAAGTCAATAACTCAGATAGAAGCATCTTTTGCACAGTTAAGTTTAACTGAAAGAAATGATGGATTGGATGAATTGGTCAATGAATTGAATTGTAATCATTGGCGCATTAAAAATTACATTCCAACCATAAGATTCCATGGAATTAGCAATCAATATCATTTATGGCTGACAGAAATACTCAATGGAAACTTCGGTAATTCATATATAGATAGGCTTCCAGTAAGTATCAAAATAAAAGAGGCTTTGCCCATCACTTTAATTATTAGCCTTTGTGCCTTACTCATTGCCTTATGCATTGCAATTCCGTTGGGTATATATGCTGCATATTACCAAAATGGATGGTTGGATAAGATCTGTTCTCAATTGTTCTTTACATTTTACGCCTTACCCACATTTTGGGTAGCAACTCTCTTGGTGGTCTTTTTTGGAGCGGGAGATTTTTTAGAGTGGTTTCCAGTGTATGGCATAGGGAATCCTCCTGAAGAAGCAAACCTTTTGGAGAAATTTAAAATATACAGTGCCCACCTTGCATTGCCTATTTTTTGCTATTTATATGGTGGATTAGCATATTTGTTCAGGCACATTAGAAGGTCTACTTTAGAAGAATTAAAACAAGACTACATCACGAGCGCAATGGCCAAAGGCCTTAGCATTCATGCCATTCTATGGCGCCACTCGTTTAAAAAGAGTAGTTTCCCATTGATCACAATTCTCGGAAGTGCTCTTCCTGCCCTTATCTCAGGGTCATTTGTTATTGAGTATATATTTTCAATTGATGGCATGGGATTGTTGATGTTGGAAGCCTTTTTTAGCAGAGACTACCCCATGATCCTTTCATTACTTCTTTTAGGGGCAGTACTAACCTTGTTTGGCATGTGGTTAGCGGATTTGCTATACAGTTTTGCAGACCCAAGGGTAGAGATTGATGATTCAAAAAAATACCACAAAGGATGAGTTTGAAGAATATATACCGACAAAAGCGATTTGGGATTCTAGTGATCAGCATTTGGATACTTGTGGCCATTCTCGCGCCCATTCTGGCTCATTCACCTAACGAAAGCAATTATTTTCTTCCTCCACTTATACCCTACGGTGAGCAAACCATTGACTACAAGAATGCTCAAAGCGTTAGCCCTTTTGAAACACAAAACGTAAATTCATTATATAGACGGCATTGGCTAGGCACTGATGAATTGGGAAGAGATGTCTTGGCTCAACTTATTCATGGAAGTAACACTGCTCTTTTAGTGGGTTTTTGCTCGATTCTTATCGCCTCATTTATAGGTATTTTCTTTGGTTTAATCGCCGCTTTCTTTGGTGATCATCAATGGAAAATTACACGGGGGAAATTACTCTCTTCTCTGCTATCAGTAATTCTCCTCTTTACCTTCTTATTAAGCATTGTTCCGTGGACTATTGAAGGTGTAAATACCTCTGAAAAAGCAATTCTTACCGTCGTATTTATCATTTTTACTTTGTTGTTTTTTTACATTTCAAATTTTCTAATGAAAAGATATAGGTCGAGAATATTTCAACAAAATATACTCATCCCATTAGACTCAATTTTAAGCCGGCTCATTGAAAGTATGGAAGCTTTGCCGCTGATACTTCTACTGATCGCTTTCTCATCATTGATCTCTCCTTCGATATCAAGTTTAATCTTGATGATAAGCCTAGTTGCCTGGTCTGGCATTGCAAAATTCACACGGGCAGAAGTGCTTAGATTAAAATCGAGCAATTACATTGAAAATGCGAAATCCTTGGGCTATGGTGACTTTCGAACAATGATTAAACACATATTGCCCAATGCCTTACCTACACTTTCAGTAAGTATTGCCTTTGCTATTTCGTCTGCAATTATGCTTGAGTCTACATTGTCCTTTTTAGGTTTGGGTTTGCAAGCCTCTGATGCAAGTTGGGGAGCATTGATGGCCTCTGCAAGAAATGACTATTCCTCATGGTGGCTAGCAGTATTTCCTGGAATAGCTATCTTTTTGGTTGTTTACAGTTGCAATTCAATCGCTGATTTTATTAGTAAGGACGATCATTCGGGATACTCTAAACGGACATGATAAATACTCATTAAACGCTTTTTAAACATCTTTTTAATTTGTGTGATGTCACTAAAAGTGATGTTAGAACGTTCAAACTGTCCTTCCTTTATTTGGTTATCAATGATGCTATTGATCAAATTTTCAATAGATTCTCCATCATAATTTTTCATACTCCTTGAGGCAGCTTCGACAGAATCGGCCATCATAAGGACAGCAGTTTCCTTTGAATAAGGAATTGGGCCTGGATACTGAAAGGAAGAGGTTTCTTCCTTATTTATTTCTGGCTTTTGCTCTTTGTACACACGATAGAAATATTCCGTTCGTGTAGTGCCATGATGTGTTCGAATAAAATCAATGATAATATCAGGAAGATTGTTTCTTCTTGCCAATTCTATTCCACTAATAACATGATCAATTATAATTCCAGCACTTTCTTGAGGGTCTAATTCATCGTGCGGATTGTAATCTGAGTTTTGATTCTCGATAAAGTAATTTGGATTGCTCATCTTGCCTACATCATGGTATAAAGCACCTGTTCTCACCAATAAAGGGTTTCCTCCTATATTACGTATAGCCTCTTCCGCCAAGTTAGAAACTTGGAGTGAATGCTGAAATGTACCAGGAGCTTTTAAATTTAGTTTGCGCAATAATTTATTGTTTGTATCTGACAACTCCATTAAAGTTACATCTGAGACGAAACCAAATATTTTCTCAAATATATAAATCAAAGGATAAGTAAATAATGTAAGCAACGCACTGCCAAGAAACCATCCTAAGAAACGCCAATTAGTTTCCGTAAATGAACCGTCCTGAATTAAACCAATACTTAAGTAAACTGTCGAATAGACCAGAAAAATGATAAATGCAGATACAAATAATTGAGAACGTTTTCTTAAATGAGGCACTGCGAACAAGGTCAATATACCTGCAATCATCTCGATAATAATAAACTCATAAGGATTGGGGGCTATAAAGCCAATGATCAAGATGGTAACTAAATAGGTAAAAAGTGCTACACGTATATCAAAAAAGGTGCGAATGATTAAAGGAAGCATACAAAATGGAACCAAGTAAAGGTTGATGTTCTCGATATTTATTGATGATTTAGCCCCCAAAACAAAGAGCACAATATAAGTGAGTAAGAAAATGATCCGCATATCACTCCGGATGATCTCTTTGCGATAGGTATAAAGAAATAAAGCCAATGAAAGTACCATTAAAGCCACCAAAATGACTTGTCCTAAAAGGATCAGCCACTGTTGAGATGCATTTCCCATTTGTGCTTCATATTCAATCTTCAAGGAATTGACAATGCGGTATTCTTCCTCGTGCAACACTTCACCAGTTGACACAATTAATTGTCCCCTCTGCACCAAGCCTTCTGTGGGTGAAATCTTACTTAATTCCTGTTCAAGTGTAAAATCATTCGTTTCTTGATCATATTTAATGTCTCTTTTGATTCTATCTTGCAATAAATTCAAAATCAGATCCGCTTCATTTTCTTCAAGATCATTGCATCGATTTTTCAGCTCATCAAATGCAGTTTGAATGGTATAAAATTCTCCCAAACTTCGTTCAATGGCCGTATTGTTTTCAAGCACAAATATTTTAAAATCATCACCTTTACCATCTATACTTTCATGCAGCTCAACAATTCCTTTTTGGTATATCTCAGCCAAAATCATTTGAGCTCGAACCAATAAATAGCTTGCCCTGCCGACATCAATGTTTTCAATTTTTTTATAGCCTATGATTCTATTGACCTCTTTCTCACCATTCTCGGCCAATTGCTCAATGGCAGATTTTGCAATGTTTTCATTGTGAAAGAAATAGGGCAATTGTATACTTTTCACATATCCCTTTTCATCTATTATGTCCTGATCAGATTTGTATATCGGGAAATCAAAAGGTGCGAACAAATCCACATGGGCCCATGGTTTTCCTTTTTGAAACTCGTATTTGAATTTACCTTCCCTTGGAAAAATATATACGATTATACCAACAGCAGCAATAAAAAGAGATACCTTAAATATTGAAGGGTGCTGATCTCGAAAAAATGCAACTAGTTTGCTCAAAGTGGCTATTAATTATGCCCGCTAAAATAACATTAAATCCATTCATAACGGGACTGAACATCTAAAGGAAGAACACTTACTGCAATTGCCTTTTTAAGTAATTTTGTGTCCATAAAACGTCCAAATAAATATCATGAAAGAAGTATACATAGTGTCAGCAGTGCGCACCCCAATAGGAAGTTTTAATGGTAGTTTGTCAAACATATCAGCCACAAAATTGGGCGCTGTGGCCATAAAAGGTGCTGTAGATAGAATAGGTATTGACAAGAATGAGGTGCAAGAAGTATTCATGGGAAATGTTATTCAAGCAAATCTTGGCCAAGCCCCTGCACGTCAGGCAGCTCTGTTTGCTGGATTGAATGAAAAAGTTCCATGCACAACCATCAATAAAGTGTGTGCATCAGGTATGAAATCAATTATGTTGGGTGCTCAATCCATAATGTTAGGAGACAACGATGTAGTAGTTGCTGGGGGCATGGAAAATATGTCACAAGCTCCTTATTACTTAGAAAAAGCTAGAACTGGATATAAATATGGAAATGGTGTTTTAATTGACGGATTGACCAAGGATGGATTGATAGATGTATACCACAATTATCCTATGGGCAATGCTGCTGAACTTTGTGCCAAAGAATGCAACATTAGTCGTGAAGAGCAAGATGAATTTGCCATTGATTCATACAATAAATCTGCAAAGGCGTGGGAAGATGGCAAATTTAAAGACGAAATAGTTCCTGTTGAGATACCACAACGTAAAGGAGACCCAATACTTTTTAAAGAAGATGAAGAATACAAAAATGTCTTTTTTGATAAAATCCCCAAATTGAGACCTGTCTTTGATAAAGAAGGATCGGTAACAGCTGCGAATGCCTCAACAATCAATGATGGAGCTTCTGCGCTTGTTTTAATGAGTAAAGAAAAGATGGACTTATTGGGATTGAAACCGCTTGCAAAAATTGTTTCTTATGCAGATGCTGCACAAGCCTCTGAATGGTTCACAACAGCACCCGCAAAAGCTTTACCAAAAGCAGTGGAAAAAGCAGGCCTTAAGCTTTCAGATTTAGATGCTGTGGAATTAAACGAAGCATTTTCTGTAGTAGGAATCGCCAATACACAAAAAATGAACTTAGATGCTTCTAAGGTAAACATTAATGGTGGAGCAGTTTCCTTGGGCCATCCTCTTGGTAATTCCGGCTCAAGAATTATTGTCACATTAATCAACGTCTTGAAGCAAAATAATGGCAGATATGGTGGAGCAGGAATCTGTAATGGAGGTGGTGGTGCTTCAGCACTTGTTATTGAAAACATTTAATCTAAAGAAGTCATTCCTTCTTTATTATGAAATACGGAATCTGCCATTTAAGTGTAATCCCTTGCAGGTTGGAGCCTTCTGATAGGAGCGAACAGTTAAGTCAATTGTTGTTTGGAGAAACTGTCAAAGTGTATGAAAAAAGAAAAACTTGGTATCGTGTAAAGAGCAGCTATGACGATTATGAATGCTGGATTGACCAACATCAATTTCGATTTATTACTGAGAAAGAGTACAAAGGTTTTATAGAAAATGTGCCAGTTGTAGTGACTGAATTAGTGGGGCTTCTTCACAAAAAGAAGGACAATAGTATGATGACTGTGTTGTGTGGAAGCAATCTTCCTCATTTCAAGGAAAATACGCTAAAAATAGTCGATGAAGAGTGGATTTATGAAGGTGAAGCTCAAAGTATCTCCTCCCCTTTTCAAAAATCACGATTGGTTGAAAATGCATTTTTGTTGCTCAATTCTCCTTATCAATGGGGTGGACGATCACCTTTTGGCATTGATTGCTCTGGATTTATTCAGTTGATTTACAAACTGAATGGTATTCGCCTGCCAAGAGATGCCTCACAACAAGCTAAACTAGGCAATACTTTATCATTCATTGAAGAAGCAGAAGAAGGGGATCTAGCATTTTTTGACAATGAGGAGGGGCAAATCACCCATGTAGGCATGATTCTAAAAAACAATAGAATTGTTCATGCTTCCGGTAAAGTGAGAATTGATCGCATTGATCACCAAGGAATATACAATAATGAATTGAGTGACTACAGTCACCGTTTAAGATTAATCACAAAAATTTATTAAATCAGTTATGAAAAAAATTGCAAAAATCAGCTTTGGGTTATTATTTATTGGACTTATATCATCCTGTGGCGGACCATACAAACACCTAAATGATGGTCTTTATGCCAAGATTAAAACAAACAAAGGAGCCATTATGGTGAATTTGACTTATGATAAAACACCACTTACAGTGGCCAATTTTGTAGGTTTAGCTGAAGGTAAAATAGAAAACAACGTTAAGCCAATTGGTCAACCATACTACGATGGAATAAGTTTTCATAGAGTCATTGCTGATTTTATGATTCAAGGTGGAGATCCTACTGGCTCAGGATCTGGTGGACCTGGCTATCAATTTAAAGATGAATTCCACCCTGATTTAAAGCATAATCGAGCAGGTACCCTTTCTATGGCAAATGCAGGCCCGGGGACCAATGGCAGTCAGTTTTTTATTACGCACAAAGCTACTTCATGGTTGAATGGCAAACACTCAGTTTTTGGATATGTAGTTGAAGGTCAAGACATCGTGAATGCAATCCAGCAAGGCGATCAA
>Ga0316209_1001024_pt1 | contig 34416 bp, 31 predicted proteins | sample 6monopyrite_MG_FD_204945 | JGI IMG/M metagenome (GOLD analysis project Ga0316209, IMG submission 204945) | Microbial mat bacterial communities from mineral coupon in-situ incubated in ocean water Damariscotta River, Maine, United States -... | ecosystem: Environmental > Aquatic > Marine >...
GGGTAATCCGTAATAGTTTATTTAAGAACTTTCATACGCCAGACACTGCCCGATTTCTTTGGAATCCTGCGATTCTTATGTGGAATGGTGCGTCAGGAACCGTAGCGGAAGGAAATATCTTTATTGATGTTGATCGAGCGATTGCATATGGTTTGGATGATAAGCCGGGGAATGATCATTTCGGTGGGATCATTCGTAATAATATGATTTACTATTCGCCAGGGCTATATAGTGATTTCCGTAGAAATAACTCTGATGCTGCAATTTTGGTATGGGACTCCCCTCAAAGTAAGGTTTTTCACAATACTATACTGACTAATGGCAATTTGAATGATGCAGTCCAATTGCGTTTTTCACACGCAGGAGTGGAAGTTAAAAATAACCTTATGGATAGGCCTGTCCGTTCTAGAGATGGAGTGGGGTTCGTGAGTGCTGGAAACTTTCTTCAGGCTGTGCCTGAGATGTTTGTTGCCCCGGCCAGCGGCAGGCTTCATCTAAAGGATTCTGCGTTAGAGGTGATTGATAAAGTTACTCAGCTGTCTGAGGTTATAGTTGATTTTGATGGACAGAGCAGGCCTGCTTTGGTGAGTGATATTGGGGCTGATGAGCTTCTACCTGGAGGGGACTTCTCCATCGGCACCTTCTAATTTTCTTGTGCACTAGATTGAGACGTGTTTTTATAAGGTCTGTTTTAGATCTTCTGTCATAAAGAGAGGAATCTATTCGTTGTTGATTTTGCCGGTAATTTTTTTAAAAACGAAGTCCTTCAGCAATCCCTAAGAAATATGACTGCTAGATAAACTCATATTTACTTGCTGGTCACACCGGTAGAGGCGGATGATATCTCCTGAATGGTGTGGGCACATCACGGCAAGTACGGGTGGGTGTTCCCGAGAGACCGCGAGCCGCAGAGGGTGGTGCTGAATATTATGTGGGTTAGTGTGTTAGCAATAATTGCCCTCTGCCTCGGGTTTACTGCGGGTTCGCTAGGCGGAAAAAAGTGTACCTTTTTCCTGATGACCGTTAAGTAAAAAATCTTCTGCCGTTATCAGATTAAATCCACTGCACAGAAACATTTTGCGTTCTTTCTCCAATAAATATTTGGCGGCCTTAAGTTTGGTTACAATACCCCCGGTTGCAAATTCATGATTGGGTGTATGTCCCTGCACTAAGGCCTTTTCGGGAACGTCTGACATATGTGAAATGATTTTTGCGTCTGAAAAGTCGGTAGGATTACGGTCGTAATAGCCTTCGATATCACTGAGTATCACCAAAATATCTGAATTGGTATGATGTGCAACATGTGCTGCAAGCTGGTCATTATCACCAAACAACTGCTCAGAGATAGTGGTAATATCGTTTTCATTAACGATGGGAAGAATATTGTTTTCCAGCTGGGCATTGATGATTTGTTTAAAAATATCAATATGGGTAACAGAATCAAAATCTTCTTCGGTGGTGAGTATCTGGCTGATATCAATATCATAGATATCAAACAACTGCTTATAACTGCTCATTAGTATAGGCTGGCCAACTGCTGCCAGGACCTTTTTACTGATACGTTTTTTCCGGTCAAGCCGTAATGCAGTGTACCCGGCAGCAACCGCACCAGATGAAACAAGCACGACCTCATATTCTTTTTTCAGCTTGCTAATCAGCGAAACCAGGTTAAGCATACGCTCTTTGGCAATAGCATTATTCTCGGTTAATACGCTACTGCCAACCTTCAATGTAATACGTTGCACACTATCTCCTCTACAGATGGGTATGTTCTGTCAATAAATACATACCAGTCGATTCTAACAAAAAAAGAGCTAAAAATCAGGGAAACCCGGGTTTATACGGGTGTAGGTGCTGGTGGATTAGTAATACTTCTCGATAGTGATATGTCCTGGTGCACTTCTGCGATGTCGTGACATACCCCTTTGTTCAAGCAGTTCACTCGCATCTTTTATCATTCCCGCATTACCACATAGCATCACATGAGAGTGTTCTGCGTTTAATGGTAGGCCGGCTGTTGATTCCAGCGTTCTATTCTGGATAGCATCCGGGATACGACCATGAATGGTCTCGGCTATCTTTTCGCGGCTAACAAAAGGTAGGTAATGAAATGTTGTTGGGTGTTGTCGTTGTGTGTCGTCGATTAATTCACTGTAGGCGAGTTCATCGGCATTACTAACCGCATGTACTAGTACGACCTGTTTAAACTGTTGCCAGATCTGCTCTGTCTTGAGTATCGAAATAAATGGACCGACGCCGGTGCCAGTTGAGAGCATCCACAAGTTGGAAGCTATGGGTAGCTCATCGAGGGTCAGGAAGCCGTTGCAGGCATCACAAACCCAAAACTCATCACCGGTGTTAAGTGTCGCGAGGTGCGGGGTGAGTAGTCCGTCTTCAACGATATTAAAATAGATCTCATGGGGGAGTGTCTCGGGGGTGTTGATAAGCGAGTAGGGGCGTGCCACACGTTCACCGTCGATGTCCATGCCGCAGCGTACAAACTGTCCAGCTGTAAAGGGGGATATGTCTGCTTCAAACTGGAGAGACACCAGGCGTGTTGTCCAGTGACGTTTTCCAACTACTTGCGCTTTAATCCAGGTTGTCATGATGCGGCTAAGGGATGCAGTGAGGGCTGAGCGTTCGACGCTGATACATGATTAGGCTCCTTGTTAATCTTGTGTCGCTTTGCCTGTCTATTTTACTCTATTTGTGGGGCTGGTACATTATGTTAGCAATCACTAGTTAAATCGCTATCGTTAGCCGGGTTGTCCATCGATTCCTGGGCGAATCAGAAAGCGGGCATAAATAGCAATAAACATCAGGAAGGCACAGATCCATAATAGTTGGGAGCCCCCAATCCATAGTGCGTGCCACTCAGGCAGTAAGGGTGGCAGAACGACTCGAATAAGGCATCCCGTTAACAGTAGTGGTAGGCAGAGCTTTAATATCGCTGGTGGGTGGGCGACTTTTCGGCCGGTATGCCCCAGTGAAACACGCGCCATCATGCCGATGGTCATCATCCCAATACCGCCATAGGCAAAGGCGTGTAGTGCGAGCTTTGAACTAAACTCGAAGTAATACGTGGCAGTTGTAATGGCAAAGCCGATGATGATCCAGCCGTAGGCGAGGTAGAGAACCCATAGCAACGGTTTACGCCAGATCCCCGCAGTATGCCAGCCGACGATGCGAATGGTGTGCAGCAGGCATAACAGTGCCGCACAGAGCGCGGCGATAGTGGGCAGTGGAAGCAATAGTTCGCTCACTATAAAGATGAGTAATAACACCACACAGCTGATGTCGAGCCAGCGGCGATTGGTGAGGGTAACCGGGTAACCGACACCGTTGGTGATAAACATCGGGATCACGCGGCGACCCAGCAACAGAATCAAAAAGATGATTAGATAAAGTGCGCAATAGAGAATGGTATCAAGCCCCAGCTGAACGTGATGACTTAGCAGGCCCAATAGTTCGAGATAGAAAAACAGGTTGGTGGCGCTTAATGCGACCAGCACGAGCCACACCCCAAGCGATTTGTAATGGCTGCTTTTGATGATGGGGTGCAGTATTGCGATACACAGTGCGATATTAAAACTGAGATCAAACAGCGCCATTAACAGTAGTGCATTGGGGAGCGCGACAAACGGCATCATACGTGCAGCCAGCCATAGCAGTAGTAACAGAATCAGCGGCCAGCCGTGGATGGTGATGATGCCCGTCCAGTTGCGTACTGCGGTTAGGAGAAAACCAGCAATCACCGCGATGGCGTAGCCATAGAGCATTTCATGGCCATGCCAGAGGGTGGGTGCGAGTGTGGGAATGGCGATTGGATTGATACCGAACCCGGTAATCGAAAACCACAAAAATACCGATACCACTGCAAACAGTGAACCGAACAGGAAGAAAGGGCGGAAGCCGAGTTGTGCTAGCGCAAACTGTGTAGTAGGTGAGGGCATGGTGTAATATAAAGCGCTGGTGGCGGTGTGTCGCGGGTTAAATTAATAACTTCGGAAAAGGGGGCAATGTGTAAGGGGAGGCGCAAGCTCTGCATGATTTGGTCGGCGCGCTATGTGTTGACCTGCCATCGCTACATTGAGTTGCATCTCGTTCATGCTGGGACGGTTGTGCGCCCAAATGCATCACATTGTTGTCAGCCAGTCGGAAATGAACTGTTTAAAGAGTAATTATCAGCTAAAATCAAATTCAGCGTGGGTGAATGTAAATCGCTCGCTCTTTGATATTGCCTGAGATCGTCGGCAATTAACTTCTGTTTTATCGAGGTAAAGAAACCATGTTTGATGAGACGTGGGTTTTTTTGATTTGAATACAGAGGGTTCCAGTATGGCGTGATTAATGCTCGGCTGAGTATCTCTGCATGATTGATAGGTGATTAATTTAATGCCTGCCTTGCGGCTATTCAAGGCAAGTTCCTGGGTCGGCAGATAATCATTGGATAGCCAGTGCGCTTCATCGTTGTTTAGATTTGGTTCCATTAAATTGAGGCAGTGGTCAGCTCTGAAGGTAATCGTAAACACTGTTAAAGCCTCTTCGTTTTCTGGAAAGATGGTTTCTGGCGAGTCACGAAAGAATCTAAGACGATGGTAGGTATATTCAGCAAGCGCGGTGCGTATTTTTTCTGAGCAGTAAAATACCCCCGTTTTTTCCATTGAACGCCGGAATCGAGAGCCGTATTTCTTGGGTGGTTTGTAACGAAATGGTGTTTTGAGCAGGTAGTGAAGTCTCTCGGTGCCTGGCAGGTAGCCAGGCTTGTTTTCTTCCAGAATCTCTTCGAGCACATCGTGTTCATCAATGCTGTCCACCAGCTTGCGTGACGATGAGGTGTGTTGATCTTCGACGACTCGCCAGGCACTGCCCGACATAGGCCGAGCTTCAGATGATAGCGCGGTTGGCGTCCACATAATCAAGGGTTTCTACCAGTCCAAGGACTGACTTTATATGTTCTCTTGGGGTTGCTTCTAGTTCGTTATTGTAGGATGACATCCAGGAGCGCAGAGAGTTTTGATCGCCCGCTACAATTGAGTCCAGGCTCCGATACAATCGAATGAGAAGTGCGCTGAGTTCCCATTCTTTGGTGTCTTCAGAAAGAGTGCGATTACCGCTGTGCATTCGAGAAATGGAGGATGGGCTCGTTCCGATGGTTTGAGCTAGCTCAGCATCGTTAATGCCGATCAACGCCGCTGCTTTGAGCAGGGCCTTGGTTAGTACGGCCTTTCTATCGGGTCTGGAGGCTTGTTGTGACTTGTTCATAAATCACCCCGGCTTATTTATTTCATATGAAATTATATGATGTTATCGGTGCATTTACAAGAAGGCATTAGGGGGCTAAAGTAGTATATTCAATATATTACTGGTTTCGGTAATGCCCAGTACTTCATGGGTACCTTATCCCATCGGAAATAAAAAAATAAATCAGGCTAGAGGTCAATTCCACAATCGATACGCCAGTTTATCAGTATCGCCAGGTAGTCAATTTGGCGATATCAACAGACCTTTTGTGATTGAAGATGATCTAGATGCGATTCAAGCGTTGTTTGAAGTGTGTAAATTTGATCATGTTTAATGCGAGATCAGCGCAGGAGGCAGTTTGTTTCATTGTTCAAACCAAATGCCTCCTGCGCTGCGACAGATTGATTATTCTGTATCGTCTAATGAAGATACTATGTTTGGCAATTCATTAGAGAGGATATCCAGATTTGGTTGCATAATGATCTCAATACGGCGATTGAGCTGTCGGCCTTCTTCACTATCATTACTGGCTCTTGGGTGAAATTCACCAAATCCAGCGGCGGATATGTTTTCAGCGGAGACCCCTAGTCCTGATAAGAGATGAACGACTGCAAGTGCGCGAGCGGTTGATAGTTCCCAGTTACTTGGAAAGCGCGCGCTACTAATGGGGTTGTTATCGGTATGGCCTTCAATTTGAAAACGTCTATCTGAAAACTGACTCAGGACTGCCGCGATCTGTGTCAATGCTTCGCTACCTTCGCTGTTTAAATTCGCGCTGCCACTTTTGAAAAGGACATTATTAGGCAGGTTAATCGCAATTCGCCCTTGCTCAATACTGACGGTTAGCTGGCCGCCATCAATCATGGTTTTCAGGCGATCAACAAATTGCGCATAAATTTCATTACGTCGTTTGGTTTCTGCCTCAATATTTTTCAATGTGGCCATTTGAGCGCGGGAGTCAGAAAGTTCCTTTTGAAGCGCGGCTTTCTTCTGTTCAAGTTTTTTGATGTCATTCTTTGTGGTTGAGACTGTATTGAGGGCCGCTTGTAACTCTTGTTCTGTTAATTCAATCTGTTGCTGATTTCGGTCAATTTCACCCTGTGCCGAAGCAATCTTTAGTCTGGCATCTTCTAATTCGAGTTCTGTTTGAGTAATGAGCTGCTGGTTCTGATTGATTTCATCCTGCGCAGTTTTTAATGAAAGGCGCATGGTATCTATTTCTGCTAATGCCATATCGTGCTTGCCGCTGGATACACAGCCGGATAAAAGAAGTGGAATAAGTGCTGTGAAGATAATGACTCGATGTTTCATGCTAGCTCCCTGGCAATCTTTGCCTTGGTGACACGAAGGATTAGCTTCGTTAAAAAATATTGAGTGGAAATTTTTCAGGAGCTTAACAGAGAGCGTGGTGCACAAAGGATGGACTGGTTCACACTTCTAGCGGCTACTTATTTTTTTATTGTGTAACGCCCGTAATGGGTGGGGTGACATTAATAAATTACAATGTAATTGTAATCTCTGTTAGTCACTGCTTTAATCCAACTATACTATAGTTGCCATGAAAGGGAATTCTATTAATGAGAGAACAGCGTAGAAACGTGCGCGTTGTGCCTGCGCAGCAGCCAAAAGGGAAGCTGATGCTGTATGTGAACGATGACAGTTTTGAGGTGAGGTCGGTGCGAGATGTATCGCCATTTGGTATTGGTGTGTGTATTGTGAGCGATGTGGAGAAAGAGTCTGAGGCTCGTTTAAGCTACCAAACTGGAGATGAAGATTTAGAGGTTCTTGGTATTGTTGCCTGGACTGGGCCAATAAAAGGGGGTGGCAATACTCAGACAATACCTCTGTTTCGCATCGGTATCTGCCTTCAGCCCGACAACGTTGCAAGCAATCTTGAGTTTTACCGCCTGATGAGAGGTAAAGATTAGCCCGCTAACTGTTTGCGTTGCGCCTCGAGGCCGTTCCAGAAAGTAGCCACCCCATCCAGCATCTCATTGCCGTAATGGATGAATTTATCTTCATCGATTTCTCGGTCAAAATAGAGTTCTTCGAGTTCTTCCTGGGTGTGCGCGGCATGTTGTGATTCGATCAGTGCATGCCAGGTGAAAAAGCCGAGCGGTAGTTTGATCTCGCGGGTGTCATTAAACTTCTCAAACCCGTCAACCAGTTGATCCCAGAAACCTGCCGCAGCCCAGTTTTCTACCGCATAGCTGGCGGCTTGTGAGATCAGGTAATCTTCGTTGCCGTAGATGCGGGTGAGTTCATCACAATAAAAGAGGGTGGACTCGGTGCCGTGGCGGCGTTTGCCGATGTCGGTGAATTTAAGCTCGAGTTTTTGTGCCATACGATAGAGCCATTCAAAATGTGCCGCTTTGAAGCGGAACTGACCACCTTCGACCGAGCCTTCAGTCGAGACAATGTCTGGGTTTGTTGCAGCATCAAGTGTTTCATCAATCACCTTGCGGGCCTTTTTGGCATTAAAAATAACCCCAATCTCATTGGCAAGGATTTCTTTGGACGCATGCATCCCTTCTAGCGTATCGGCATTGATGGTTTTGTGTAGTTGTGCAATCAGAAACAGGTTAGAGAAAACTGAGAACTGTACTACGAATTCGCGCACTTGCACTTTGTTCTGGTTACCCTGTTCAAACCAGTTGCAGTAGTCGTTACTGGTGATGATCGGGTGCTTTAATAGCTCCTGATTGATGCGTTGCTGAAAGACGAGAAAGCTTCTGGCCTTGTCGATTGTGTAGCCCGGTGCGTTTGCAATGAGTGCTTCGAGTGACGGTGTGGTGAGTCCTTCTATCTGATGCGCTGCGGCAAAGCTTTTGAGCTTGTTGCTATTGGCCATGGCTAGTCCCTCTTTTGTTATGCGGGTGGCTCATAATCAGGCTGTTGTTCAGGTGATGCTTGCTGGAACGCGGCGAGCGCCATGCAGTGTTCATCGATCTTCATTAATGTTGGATAGTCATTGGTATCACAGCTAAAGCGCCTGGCATTATAGAGTTGTGGTATCAGACAGAGGTCGGCGATGGTGGGCGTGTCGCCAAAACAGTAATTGCTCTGATGTTGGCCATGCCGAGTCAGCTGTTGTTCAATCGCTGTGAGTCCCGTTGAAATCCAGTGTTGATACCATTGATGTCGCGCCTCCCCATCCTGTTTCATATTGCTGCGAAGGTAATTCAGTACCCTTAAATTGTTCAGTGGGTGAATGTCACAGCAGATCTGTTGTGCGAGCGCCCGCACCTGCGCGCGTAAAACGGGTGCTTCCGGTAGGAGTGGCTGTGATGGGTAGTACTCTTCGAGGTATTCAATGATGGCGAGTGATTGCGTCAGTGAGGTGTCGTTATCGATTAGTGTTGGCACCAGTCCTTGATGGTTAATATTGCGATACGCTGCTGTGTGCTGTTCGCCACCATCTTTCACTAAATGAATAAACCGGGGGCTGTAAGCCAGCTTTTTTAGATTAAGTGCAATCCGTACACGATACGCGGCAGTACTGCGAAAATAGGTGTAAAGGATGCGTTCACTCACGCTTTAACCACCTGCTCGATGCTACCAAAGATTGAGTGGCCATCGAGATCAAGCATGTCGATTTTGATCGTGTCGCCATGTTTCATAAAGGGGGTTGTGGCTTCGCCTCCTTCGATGATTTCAAGTACACGACGTTCGGCAAGGCATGAGCAACCGCGCGACAGGTCATTATTAGAGACGGTACCAGAACCGATGACCGTGCCGCTGCCGAGAGGGCGTGTTTTGGCCGCATGCTGAATCAACTGTGCAAAGCTGAAATGCATATCTTTACCGGCATCGGGGTTGCCAAACTGTTCGCCATTGAAGTCTGTCGCCAATGGAAGGTGCAGCTTACTATCGTGCCAATGGTCGCCCAGTTCATCGGGTGTAACTGCGACGGGTGAAAACGCAGTTGGTGGTTTGCCGTGGATAAATCCAAAGCCTTTGGCGAGTTCTGCTGGAATCAGGTTGCGCAGTGAGACATCGTTAACCAGCATCAGTAGTCGGATGTGATTGGCGGCATCGGATGCACTGGTGCCGAGTGGCACATCGTCGGTGATCACGGCGACTTCAGATTCAAAGTCGATACCCCACGCTTCATCTGCGGCATGAATTGCATCGCGTGGGCCGATGAAGGTATCGCTGCCACCCTGATACATCAACGGGTCTTCGCGGAAGCTGGGTGGCATCTCGGCACCACGCGCCTTGCGTACGCGTTCTACGTGGCTTAGATAGGCGCTGCCATCAAGCCATTGATAGGCGCGCGGTAGTGGCGCGGAGAGGTTGTGAAAGTCGAGTGGGCACCCTTCGATGCTCCCCTCATTGAGTTCGCAGTAGATCTCCTGTAGTTGCGGCTGACAGACTGACCAGTGCTCCAGTGCCTGCTGCAGGGTGGGCGCGATCTGTGGTACCGCTATGTAGCGAGTCAGTGCTTGATTGGTGACGATCAGGGTGCCGTCACGTCCGCCAGTGTTGAGTGATGCCAGTTTCATTTTATCTCCCTTCCTTAGCTACCCTTTCCAGGAATCGACATAGGCTGACCATTCAATCTCTTCTGCATGTGGTGCGATGGAAAGCGCATCACGCGTGTCGATCATCACGGCGACTTCATCGGTCGCCTTGCGTTCTGTTTTAATCCCGGCCGCCAGCGCCCTGGGATGTGGCCCATGAGGAAAACCACTGGGGTGAAAACTCACCATACCGGGGTGAATGTTATCACGCGAAAAGAACTCACCCATGTGATAAAAGATGACTTCATCGTAGTCGTCATTGCTGTGAAAAAATGGCACTTTAAGTGCGCCGGGATCGCTCTCCATCGGGCGTGGACAAAAGGTACAGACCAGAAAGCGCGAGCTGACAAAGGTGGCATGTGCCGATGGTGGTAGATGATAGCGGTGGCTCATCAGTGGGCGAATATCGCGCCAGTTAACCCGTAGTGGCATCAAGGTACCGTGCCAGCCGATCGCATCGAGTGGATTGAAGGGGTAGGTGATTGATGAAAACTGGTTGCGTCGTTTAACAGCAACGCACCATTCGCTTTCATCTTGCTGCGCGCGAAAGGTATCGTTGATCTGCGGGGTGTCGAGCACTGCGGGATCGAAGATCGCGTGGTGGCCAACAATACCCTTGTCTGGTAGCGTGAAACTGTCATTGGTCGCCTCAATCATCAACATACTGAGTTCGGCTCGGGTCTCGATGCGCCACATCGTGCCGCGCGGTAACATCACGTAATCGCCTTCGCGAATCGAGAGGTGGCCGTAGTCACAAAAAAGTTCCGCCTCGCCCTGGTGGATGAAAAGCAGTTCATCGCCATCGGCATTACGCACCAGGTGATCCATGTTTTGCTCGGTGCGCCAGAAGCGCATCATGACGTGATCGTTGCCGAGTAGTTGTGTCGCCTCCCATGGCGATGAGGCCGATTGATTGAGTTTGGCGCAGTCGAAGGCACGTGGTTTGAGCGCCCCTTCAAACGCGCTCCAGCCAGTGGGTGGATGTTTGTGATACATCTGGGTAGCGGGGCCAAAGAAGCCCTCTTTGCCAAGCTCACGTTCGAAGCTGTTGGCGGGCAGGTCAGTATGTGCCTGACGTGAGGTTTCACCTTCGCTGCGCGGTAACGTGATCCATGTTGGCATCTAAATAACTCCCCGTTTGATCTGGTCCAGCTCGATCGATTCAAATAGTGCGCGGAAATTGCCTTCGCCAAATCCGTCGTTGCCCTTGCGCTGGATAATCTCAAAAAAGATCGGACCGATCACGGTTTGGGTGAAAATCTGTAGCAACATCCCTTTTTCATTTTCAAGATCACCGTCAATCAGGATACGCCTCTTTTTCAGTTCTTCAAGCGGTTCGCCGTGACCGGGCAGGCGCTCATCGACCATCTCGTAGTAGGTGTCCGGTGCGTCGAGCAGTTTAATGCCGTTGGCCTTGAGCATGTCGACACTTTGATAGATGTTGTCGCTGGTGAGCGCGATGTGCTGGATCCCTTCGCCGTGATAGGCATCAAGGTATTCCTGAATCTGTGATTTGCCATCGGAAGGTTCGTTGATCGGAATGCGAATCTTGCCGCAGGGGCTGGTCATGGCACGCGATTTAAGGCCTGTCTTCTGGCCGCTAATATCGAAATAACGGATCTCGCGGAAGCCGAATAGTTTTTCATAGAAGTGTGCCCACTCATCCATGCGCCCGTTATGCACGTTATGGGTGAGGTGATCGATCTCCAGTAGCCCAGCACCGCAGGGGTTAAGGTCGGTCCCTTCGATCGGGATAAAATCGACATCGTAGATCGAGCGGTCCTGATAGCGGTCAACTAAATAGAGCACACTGCGACCGATGCCGCGGATCGCCGGTATGTTGAGCTCCATCGGCCCCACTTTACTTTCAAACGGCTCTGCGCCGAGTTCAATCGCGCGATGGTAGGCGAGCGCGGCATCTTCAACGCGGATCGCAAAGGCGCAGCATGATGGCCCGTGCACGGCAGCGAAACTCTGTGCGAAGCTGTCTGATTCATGGTTGATGATGAAATTGACGCTGCCCTGGCGGTAGAGCACGACATCTTTGGAGCGATGTTTAGCGATGGCGGTAAAGCCCATCTGGCGGAAGAGTGCTTCAAGCGCTCGGGTGTCGGGGGCTGTGTATTCGATGAACTCAAAGCCATCGGTTCCCATCGGATTCTCTGCATTTTGCATCATGCCACCTCGCTAACGTTAAGTGTATGCGCGTTTTGCCGGTATACCTATCATATATCGACCGGTGGTCGCGCTTTTGCCACTTAAAGCAGTAACAATGCAATTTGAAAGCTTTTGATGGTAACTGTTTGTTAATTATTGGTTTTTTTGAGCCTTTCTGGTGTGTTCAAGCCTTGCGTTGAAAAGCTGAGGGATTAAGTGTGAGGGTAACGCAGTAAAACGAAGGGGGTCGTAGACATGGGCATCCAGGAAGATGCCCATTGAGATCGTCTTTGGTGGGCTGTTATTCGCTTTCAGCGGCTGCTTCGTTCTCTACAGGCTTGCTTTTTGAGAGTACAAATTCGCTGATCGCGGTGAGTTCTGCACCCTGAATGTTAGGGAAGGCAGGCATCATCATTTCACCTTTGCTGATGATGATTGAGACGGCTTCAACATTGGTTTTCTCGGGTGGCAGATCGAAGATGTAGCCGCCTTCTGGGGTGTGACAGTCAATACAGGCGTTGCTGAAGATCTCTTCGCCAGTATTGCCCGCAACTGGGGTGAAGTCGTTTGACACAGAACAACCAGTGGTGGCTGCAATGATGGTGGCCGCGCTTAGCATGGTTAGGCGTTTCATCTAATCCTCTCTTAAAACTTATGGTTGGGGGGGTATCGCGAAATTGAAGGGAATGCTACCAAAATAGTGAGGGTGTTGGAACTACTGTGGTGAGTTCTTTTCTAGAATGGGATGTGGTCGTGATCATACGTACAGCTTTTAGCTGTTTTAACTACAGATTTTCCTGTGAGTCACGATATTAATTAGAGCAGAGTCTCATAGATGAAAACGAAGCAAGGCTTTTTTATGGTTAATAGCGTTAAAGATAATACTGCATTGATTGGTACGATCCCCGTTTCGCTTTGTTTGTGTGGCTTACTAGCTAACACCTCTTTTTTAGTTCGCTAGTCTGATGATTGAAATGACTATCATCGCTCTCTGCCTGTGTGTCATTACATATCTGTTAGTTCGCCTGCAGCGCCTCTCTAAAATTACCGATGTGTTGCTACAACAGCCTGGGGAATCAAAAGAAAAACTTGATTTGATCGCCAGTTACCGACGTATCTCTAAAACCGCACCATGGGTCTGGTACATTGAGCGAGATGTGATTGAGTGGAGTGACGAGGTGTTTGAGATGCTGGGTTATGAACCCGGTTCATTTGAAATGGATCAGGAATTTTACATGAGTTGTGTCTATCCCGACGATCGACCTCTGGTAGAAAAATCGCTTGTACGAATACTTGAAAGCCATACGGTCGGTTCGATTGAGCACCGAATTTTTACCCGCAAAGGAGGGCTTCTGTGGGTTGAGCAGCGAGCAGAACTCTTTCGTGATGCGGCAGGAAAACCAGACTTTGTTGTGGGTGTTTGTCAGGATGTGACTGCAAGGAAAATATCAGAACTGGATTTTATGGAGAAGAAGCATACTTTGCGTTTGATTCTTGATAACGCACCCATGAGAATCTGGTTGCAAGATAACCATGGGCGACTGCAGTTTGTGAATAAGGTTTATTGTGATGCGCTTGGCATGCCGGAAGAGAAACTCCTGTCGGTTAATCATTACGCCGAAATCTATCCGGGTGAAGAAGAGGCGATGATGGGTTGTATGGCTTCAGATAAAGTTGCGTTGACACAAGAAGGACCGCATCGTTCATATGAGACGCTGAGGTTTGCTGATGGGCAGTTACATGACCTTGAAATTATAAAAGTAAGGCTGACGAATAATGATGGTGTGGTCAGTGGTTTAATGGGCTTAAGTACCGATATCACACAGCGCAAAGTAGCCGAAGAAAACCTCAAATTTCTGGCTCATCATGATGGTTTGACCGGCCTCTATAATCGTAATTATTTTGTTAATCAACTACGAAAAACATTTGCGATGGCACAACGGCAAAATAACCATGGTGCGCTGTTCTTTTTTGATTGCGATCACTTTAAGTCGATCAATGATTCGCTCGGTCATCAGATCGGTGATGAAATCCTCAAGGAGATGGGCGCACGGCTTAGTCGAAGCATTCGTCAGGAAGACGAAGTGGCGCGCCTGGGGGGCGACGAATTTGTGGTGATGGCGGTGCATATTGGTGAGGACGAACGCGTTGCTGCTGAACGTGCGCAAAGCATTGCAGAAAAACTTAAAGATGCATTGCTGGTACCCTATGAGATAGCTGGGCAATTACACCACTTAACACCGAGTGTTGGTGTGAGTCTTTTTCCTCAGGAGGATCAAACAGCAGATGACGTGTTGAAACACGCCGATACCGCGATGTATCGCGCAAAGGATGCGGGACGAAATACGATTCGTTTTTTTATGCCGAGTATGCAGCAGGAAGTTGAACAGCGTCTGCGAACTCAAACAGAACTAAGACAGGCGATCACAAATGATGAACTCGAGCTACACTACCAGCCACAAATAAATGCCAGGACGGGTGTGACTGGTGTTGAAGCATTGATACGTTGGAATCATCCTGAACGAGGCATGGTCTTTCCCGGGGATTTTATTGATGTGGCTGAAGAGAGCGGGTTGATTATTCCAATGGGTGAGTGGGTATTGCAGAATGGTTTGATGCAGCTTAAAAAGTGGCAGGCGGAAGGGTTGGCGCTGGGTACGCTGGCGATTAATGTGAGCCCAAAACAGTTTCACCAGGATAGCTTTGTCGAGTATGTAAAGGGGCTGTTAAAAGAAATGAAGATGAGCGGTGATCTGCTTGAGTTAGAGTTGACTGAGAACATCCTGCTGGATCAAACGGCGGAAACAGTGAGTAAGATTGAGGCGCTAAAAGAGGTCGGTGTGCTTTTTTCCATTGATGATTTTGGTACCGGTTACTCGTCGATGGCCTATTTAAAACAGTTACCACTTGATCGACTTAAGATCGATAAATCTTTTGTGAGTGATATTACAACAAATATTAATGATGCCCATATCGTGAAAACGATTATTGGCATGTCACATAACCTGGGTTTGGAGTTGATCGCAGAAGGTGTTGAAACTGAGGAAGAGATGAAGTTTCTGCTGGAAAATGGCTGTGATGATTTTCAGGGCTATTATTTTGCACGGCCGATGCCTGCAATGAAGGTGATTGAGTTCTGTGATGCGTATTGCCCTGTATTGACAGACGCGTAAAATCGGTTTCGCTATTTCCAGCGTTCGCCTGGGTAATGTCCATGTTTGATTCTTGAAATACTTTCTCGCATGATTTCGCGCCCCCATTTAAACTCTTTATAGAGACAGACAAAGCGCCACATATCGCGCAGAACTTTGAGGCGGTCTTTCAAAGGGAGTGCCATTAAAGCCGCTGGGAAATCGGCCTCATGAGGTCTGGCGAAGGCGATTTTAAGTGGGTTCCACTGGTCTGTGGTGCGTCGAACTTCGGTTGAAATCATCTCGCGATAGAGCGGTTGCAGTGCGCGGTTATGAATTGCCGATTCGATAATGGCTTCGCCAGCGATGGCACCGGAATGCAGTGCACAACTCATCCCTTCACCAATCATATTAAGAAAGCCAGCGGCCTGGCCGGTGATCAGTACATTGCCTTTGCCAAAGACGTAGCGGTTGATCAGTGATGGGCCAAAATTTTCAGCACACCCTTCGTGATCAACATCGGCAGGCTTAAGCTGGACGCCGTGTTTTTCCTGTAGATAATTGGCGACATGTTGATGGCGCTGATGAAAATTATCACCCCGCTTAAAACCAACGCCGACAATCTGTCGGCCATCACGTGCGTGGCTCCAGGTGTAGTGGCCTAGCTCAGGGTGAAACCAGAAATGGAAATATTCTTCATCCAGTGGGCAATCGATGATCTCATGGAATTTCTGGCCGACAAAAAACCACGGGATCTGCTGTGGGTAGTCGGGATAGAGTGAACGCAGGACGGGCGAACTGGGGCCATCGGCACCAATCACATAGCGACTTTTGAATTTAACTTCATCGCCACCTTTTTTACGGGTGGTGACGAGCTGGTCATCACCCTGCGCTTTCATGCGAATAAATGAGGTCTGGTCATGCACTTCTGCGCCACTGGCTTCAATGGCCCAGTGGTCGGCATATTTACGATGCAGATGCGGTGTGGTGCCACCAAAGAAATCCATCGACATGGAGACCATTGATGGGAAGTGAAAGGTGACCCCGCGGCAGGCGGTGGGTGCATGCAGTGCTTGTTGTGGAATCGGGCCGAAATTTTCCAATATAAAACGGTGGCCGCGTGGCGAGAGAATACCGCTGCAAATCTTATGACGTGGCAGTTCACGCTTTTCGATGATCAGTGTTTCAAGCCCAGCATCATGTAGCCGTTTGGCCGCGGCGGCGGCTGCGAGGCTGGCACCTACAATGATGACATCCACAGTGCGTGTTTCGTTTGGCATTGCTTTAGGTTTCCATTAAATCGGCAATATGAAGGACAGGCAGCTCACTGACTTGTGACATTGCGATGCCATCTTCTGCGCATTCGACCACGATGCGTTGTATGTTACGACCCTTGAGTATCCACTCGCCCTGTACTTTGCTATCCAGCATCGGTTGTATTGCATTAAGCCCACCTGCGGCGGTGGGAATTGCATTGCGTTGCAGGTCCAGGTTGATCTGGCAGCCCTGTTGATGGCGCAGTTGGTCGTAGTGCGTGGTTTTCAATTTATGATCAAGGTGAAAGGCTCGCGCTTCGATTAGATAGAAATCGTCAGTATTTAGTTTTTTAGTGAGAGCGCTTAGCTGGCTTAGGCTATGGCCTAGTGCAAAGAGTTCGGTTGCGGGTAACCATTGGCGCAATGATTTCAGTAGCAGGCCATTACTCACATAGAGTTTTTTAGCGCCCTGTAGTGGTTCAAGAAAACTATGCAGGCGGTGTTCTGAAATTTCGATGCCTGCTTCAAGGGCGAGTGCAATGTCATCGCCATCATCAGCTGCGAGTGCGGTATCTGTTTCATTTGAGAGCAGTGACTGAATGCGGGAGAGTGTTACAGGCGCATCACGTAATGCCTTTCCCGGTAGAATAATGATGTTCTCTTCTACTTTAACCTCGGGTGATGATAGCGCGAGCAGTGCGTCAACCTTGCCTTTGAGTTCAGGCGCTGTGCCAGCGGCAAAGCTCTCTTTCCTTAGTGTTTTAATGCTTGCTGTAATATCAATATTCTCTGGGCAGAGGGTGTCGCATGCGCCGCATAATAGACAGCTAAAGAGAGCGGGGCTAATCTCTTCGTGCGTTGCGTTGTGCTGGCGTGCTTTAAAAATACCTTGCGGGCTATATTGCACATCACGTCGCTGTTGCCACATTGGACAAGAGAGCAGGCAAAGGCTACAGCCATGACAATCTGAGTATGACATCAGAAAATTACGTTGCGGTTGAGAATCATCGCTGGATCGGCCTGGCGCTTCATTGCCAGGTGTTTTTCGACCACCTCATCGCCAAGCGCGCGACGGATATAGCCTTTCATCATGCCACCAAAGCGGTAATAGCTGGTGCCGAGATCGACCCCGATGTCGTAGATATCATTTTTGAATGACTGTAGTTGATCGCGGCTATAGTTGTTGTCGCCAATCATTGGTTCAAACTCGCAGCCATAGGCCCATCCCTCGGCATCAGGCGGAATGCAGGAAAGTTCGTAATGTGGTTTATGTTCTGGTCGCAGTTTAATACCGACACAGTAGAGGGTGTAGTGTGGGAAGTACTTTTTACATACCGCGTTGCCACGCTCTACTGATGCGACAAACTTATCAACACAACTCGCAATGTCAGGAATCACCATCTGGCGACCACCCCAGTGTTTCCACACCGCGCGCGAAAAGACCACGGTGCGGTCAATCATCTGTCCGCCTTGCATGTGGTGTGCTGGTTGCAGATCGGGAAAGAGTTCACGCTTACGTTGGAAGAGATAGATCGCTTCTTTGATGCGCCACGGGCGCAGTGCGTAATGAACAGCGGTACGTATGGCAAACGGTAGTTCGCCGTAGCCACGTAGTGTCTTTCGCTGCTGCTTAAGGAATTCTGCTTCACGTTCATCGCTATCGAAGGCGACTAATAACGTGATCGCTTTATCCATCATCGTTAGAATACCGGTGTAGTCACAGGTCTGAGTGCGATCGATACGCATCAGGTCTTCGACCGCATCACGCAGAGATGAGTAGTAATAGTAATGCATGCGTAGCGGGGTGTAAGGTCGCACACGCAATGTCGCTTCGGTGATGATGCCAAACTGACCGTAACCCAGTATCACCCGTTGAAAGAGTGCTGCGTTCTCTTGATCTGAACATTCAACGATTTCGCCGGTAGGGGTGACCACCTGTAGTGCCAGTGCCTGATCGGCACTGCAGCCCAGTTTGGATGAGTTGACGTCAATGCCGCCAACACCGAGTGTGCCGCCTACCGATGAGGTTAGATTGAGTGGTGCTGAGAGATAATCGAGCCCTTCGCGGCGTAACGCTTCTGCCAGCAGGTGCCAGAAGATGCCGCCCTGGGTGCGCACCGTTAGCGCTGCTTTATCGATGTGCTGTACGCGGCTCATGCCGGTCATGTCGAGCAGCACGCCGCCAAAGGCGACCGATTCACCCTCGGTGGTTAGACCGCCACCGCGTGTGGTCACTGGTACTTTGTGCTGCTGTGCTAGTTGCATCAAGGTTGCAATCTGTTCGGCACTGCGTGCGATCACCACACCGTGCGGCATGCCGTAGGCGAGTCCGCCTGCATCAGTGACATAAGTGCCTGTGTTGTGTTGGGCAAGGCGGAGTTCAACGTCGGCCTGTTGTAGTGCCGCGACAAATGTTGGCCACTGTTCACCCTGCCAGCGTTCCGGGTTTGTCTGCTGACGTGGGATGCCCTGCAGTGCATCGGGTGCAACTGGACAGGGCGGTATGTCACCGATGCTGCTGTCTGTAGTGATATTTTGATTGTCCACGTGCCGAGTTCTGCCTGAATGCGCTAGTCAAGTCGAGAGGAACCCGACAAAGGGATCAATTCTAGACCAAAATGGATGGCGCGGCATAGTCGCCAGCAGTTATATCCAGTATCGGGGTGGCGAGAGCGAGATGAGGCAGGGAATAGCTCCCGTTTTGACAAGAGGATTAATCTATCTACTGTTTTTTGGTGAGTGCTTCTTCGACGATGGCCTGTAGTTGACTCTCGTTGAGTTCGAGTAATATCCCCAGTTTTTCCTGTGAATCGACGATCTCTTCGACAAAGCACTCGCCATCGTTGGCGATGAGAGGCGATAGATGGTGTGCGAGGTCGAGAATGCACTGGTAATGAGCGGTGTGTTGCTCAAGGTTGGTAGTGGGCTTGTGGGTATGAAAATTAGCGAGTGTATCGACATAGGCCTCCGGGAGCCTGAAACGCTCTGAAACTGCTGCCATGATGATGTCGTGGCTGAGTTCGAATTGCTGTTCTTCCAGTGTGGTGATTGGAATGCCTTCGTTAAGTGAGCGGGTGAACAGTGTTTGGTAGGCGTCTGGAAAGCTCTGGTTCAGGATTAACATGCCCATGTCGTGGATCAGACCGAGAAATTCCAGGTCATCGGCGTATTCTGGGTGCGTTTTCTGAGCAATTAATTTACTGAGCAGTGCAATGTCGAGGTTGTGATTGAGAATCGTCCGCGAAGTGGCCGTTTCAGGATCAGCCATTGCGCGCATGGTGGCCATCGCAACGGCACTGCGGATGCTTTTCAGTCCTAAGATGCGGATTGAGGCCGGTACATTTGAGACCTGGTTGGCGCGCCTGTAGAGCGGTGAGTTGGCGTATTTAATTAAAGTACTCGCCAGGATTGGATCGCTGAGGATCGTTTTTTCCAGCAGTTTAACGTCAGGCTCTGGACTGGCAATGATATCGAGGACTTTAAGCCCTTCGGGTGAAACGGATGGCAGTGCGAGTTGAGATAGATCGATCGACATAGGAAAACGTCCTGTTTATGTTCCGAAGGGTTATTGATTTTATTTAGCGTCTCAAGCGGTCTATAACGGCCATTCCAGATGTAACATCATATTCTTATGGGATTATGCGAGGCAAATTTTTTTAAATATCGATATTGGTGGGTGATATTTAGCCCTTGAGTGGGTTATTGTTAGCGGCAAGCTTTCATAGAGTGGCATACTGGCGTACTTTTTCGTGCCAGGCACGGTGATGGTTGTTAGTTTTTATTTTTTCAATATATATTAAAATAGGTAGGTTTGTTGGGATGGTAATGGAAAAAGGTGAGCAGTCTTATACGCACGGTAACGAGAGTCCGACGGGAATTCTGATTACCAATCTGGGAACACCTGATGCGCCGACTAGTGAAGCGTTGCGTAAGTACCTCGCTGAGTTTTTATGGGATCCGCGTGTGGTAGAAATCCCACGCTTAGCCTGGTGGATTATTCTACGTGGTGTAATCCTGCCTTTTCGACCGAAACGCTCTGCTAAAAACTACCTGAAAATCTGGGATAACGAAGGGTCGCCGCTGTTATTAACGGCGCAGAAACAGGCCGCGGCGGTACAAGCCTATCTGAATGAGCAACACCCTGGTCCGATTGTAACGGCGCTTGGGATGCGATATGGCAACCCTTCGATTGAATCTGCACTGGAAAAATTACGTGAAGCCAATGTTCAGCGGGTTTTGGTCTTCCCACTCTATCCACAATATTCGGCGGCTACCACGGCCTCGACCTTTGATGCAGTCGCTGCGGTATTTAAAAAATGGCGCAAGCTTCCCGAGATGCGCATGATCAATCACTACCATGATGACCCTGCCTATATTAGTGCACTGGCGAATTCGGTTCGAGAACACTGGAAACGCCATGGGCGCGAAGGGCGTCTATTGATGTCGTTTCACGGCATGCCTAAACGCACCCTGCTGGCGGGCGATCCGTATTACTGCCACTGCCAGAAGACCGGCCGATTAATCGCGGAGCGACTTGAGCTGACAGAGGATGAATGGTTTGTGAGTTTTCAGTCGCGCTTCGGTCGTGAAGAGTGGTTGCAGCCCTATACTGACAAGACCCTTGAGGCCTGGGCGAAAGAGGGTGTTAAGCGGGTTAACGTGATCTCCCCCGGTTTTTCTGCCGATTGTGTTGAGACGCTTGAAGAGCTTGATCTTGAAAATCGTGAAGTGTTTATTGGTGGTGGTGGCGATGAATTTTTTTACATACCCGCGCTGAATGATCGTGATGAGCATATTCGTGCGTTGGGTGAACTAGTGTTACGCCATACGCAGGGCTGGCCCGGTAATGATCAATGGGACGCTGAGCATGGCGCGCAGATACGTGAAAAGGGTCGCCTGCTAGCGCTTAAGTCTGGCGCTAAAAGCTAGTCACGGCTTATCGCGCCTCAATAACAGGTAGACAGCGCCAGTGCCGCCGTCTCGCGGCTGTGCTGAGCAGTAGGCGAGCACATCATCGATCTGCCTCAGCCAGTTATTGACGCAGTTCTTAAGCACCGGTAGCTTGCTGCTTGAGCCGTGACCTTTGCCATGCACAATTCGAACATAGCGTGCGTTATGTGACCGGGACTCACTGATAAATTCGATGAGTGCCTGGCGCGCTTCTGTGACGACCATGCCGTGCAGGTCAAGCACGGCACTGCAGTGGAATTGGCCGCGGCGCAGCTTTTTAGTCACGTTATGTTGTAACCCCGCACGGCTGAACAGTAGCTCATCGCCGATATCGACTTCTTCTACCTGGTATTCATCAGATAAGTGGTAGCGACCTGTTTGCACCGATTTATTTAAGTGCTGTTTTGGTGGTGTCGATGGTTTTGGGCGCGGCGTGTCGTGTTGTACTCTGTTTTGCGGCTTTAGCGGGCGAGCGTCCGCAACACTTTGTCGAAATAAATCGAGCTCATCTTCATCAACGGCTTCTTTTTTCTTATCACTCATGGCTGGAAGAGTACGTCAGGGCTGCGGATTAGCGGTCTATTATATTGATAAACTAAGAATATTTCGAGATGCTATTGACCAAAGGGGTGTGCATGAGTACTATAGCGCCTCAGCCAATTACTGATCCCCGATAGCTCAGTTGGTAGAGCAGTTGACTGTTAATCAATTGGTCGGTGGTTCGAGTCCGCCTCGGGGAGCCATTTCTAGTTAGTTCTTAAAAATCATCATTTTATAACTGTTGTTGGCGCAGGGATAACGATGATTTCTGTTTTACCCTCGTTTTAAATACTTCAGTTTTGTTCAGTGACATTTTAATCAAAGAAAAGTATCTTCTATAGCCGTACTTGCTATTAAGATTGCTTTTAAATTGATTGCGGTTTGCTGTGCTGTTTTCGGGTCGAATCCAAACCAACGTCATTTTTAATCAGCACGTAATATTTTTTTCTGCATACACATAAATGGTTGTATAGCATATATTACTGACTGCTAATTCTGATTTTTAATTGAGGGAAGGTCATGAGTATTCTAGATTCAAGATTGTTTTTGATTGCGCTGTTAATGTTATGTGGAGGAGGGGGCAGCGCGATTGCTAATGAGTCTAAAAACTATGCTGGTTTTCAATACGGCATTGTCGATGTTGAAAGTAGTCGTGCTGGAGTTCAGTTGTCTCACGAACCTACGGCGCTAGTGGGTCGCATGGGGTCATTTATCAATCGTTATCTTGCGTTAGAAGCACGCGTCGGCTTTGGGTTTAGTGATGATAAAGTTACCAAGAGTAGCCTGGATGCCACAGAAGAAAACGAAATTATCGACCAGTACGGACTTGATGTTGAAAACCTCTTTGGTTTTTATCTATTAGGGAATCTGCCTGTTGCGAACGCTATCGATCTATATGGGCTCATTGGCATAACAAGCCTGGATGTGGGTACGACGACGGGCCAGACTATTGTTAATATTGCGACTTCAGATGAGCTGGCGGCTTTTACAAAAACAGGTAGTCGTACTGAGAATGGTTTGTCGTATGGGCTAGGCGGGCGTATTGGGATAACTGAAAAAAGTTCTTTGAATCTGGAGTATATGAGCTATATCGATAAAAGTGATTTTACGTTCAATGCCATTAATGTTGGTTTTTTGTTCAATTTCTAGTAGCGAAGGCCTTCTAAAGAAGTTGGAATGACGATGGGATTGTCCAAATATTATTTTGCAGGGGTAACCTTTCTGGTCACTTTGTCGTTGGCTGCTTGTGGCGGTTCTTCGGATGGCAACAGAGATGGTGTTCATCTCGGTACGAATAGCGCGTCATATCTTTTTTATCTGGGAAGTTTGAATGCGGTGGATTCAGACAACCCAGCTTCACCGATTGTGGTTGAAGCGGGCGAGGATATCATCAATGGTTCGATTGAAACTGTTGTGACGGCCGGTTATGACCCGCTCACAAAAACAAGCCGTCACGAACAGTCGTATGCGTTGATTTATGCTAAACGTGATGGCCGACTTTATAAGGTTAATGCGCTTAAAGAGCGCTCGCTGATTCCGGAGCAGCTTTCGAGCGAAAGCAATGCGAATCAGATGTGTACTCCGCTGAGTAAGCAGGCGGTGATATCGGATTACAATAATCCTGGTAACAGCCAGTATCTATATTCTTTACCTGGTGTTGATACTGTTTGTGGCACCACCGATGATCTATTACGGATGGTTCGCCTGGGGATGAGCGCGAATGATGCACCGATTAAAGCAAAGAAAGCGCTGCGCCCATTGACCGATTTAAACAATGGAGCCATCAGCGGTTGGTTGGTCAATGATGCGGGCGCACTGAAAACCTGTGATGCTAACTTCAGGAATTGTGGTGCTACTATTGCGCATGTCGCTACTGATGCGATCTTCTGGTTAGATAGCAGGCGTCATGAATCGTTGTTGCTTGAAATTGATCAGCAATTTTTTATATACAATATTTTAACGCAAACGTTATCAGCCCCACGTTTTACCCGGTCTAGTGGTGCGCAGGCTATTGAACTGGCTGTTGCGGATGGGAATATGGTCTACATCGCTCACGACGATACTCTCTATCAATTTCCTGCGGATGGCGGTGCCGATGCCGTGGTTTTATTGGTAGACCCTGGCGGCGTGGGTAATTTGAAAGTCACCACCAATAAAGTGATCTACAAAAGTGGCGATTCACTAAAGTCCGTTGATAAAACTGGCGGGGCAGCGATCACGTTGGTGTCGGGTAGCGATAACCTGTTTTATTCCACTAGCGGTGATCTGGTCTATTATAGTTTTGCTGCGTTGCTATATCAGCCGCTACCCGGTGCTAATTTGGATTCAACACTTGTTCAACATTTTAACAAGGCAGGGATTGTCACTGCTGATGGTGATATCCTTTTTGAGCGTGGCAACGCACAGTGGGTATTTCAGGTTGCTGGCCCAAGACCGATCTGGATAGGCGGTGAATCTGATCTGATGAATGCTGATACTGCGACGATGGTTTTAGCGAGTGGCGGCAGTAGTGGATCAGGCCACAGTTTGCCCGGTGCGACACTGCAATCATTTAATACATCTACTGGGCAGGCCGGTTCGATACTGGGTCAGTTACCCGATGATAATGAGATTACCTATTTATTTTGTAAGCAGGGCGGGGAGGCGATGTTGTGTCATACCTCTCATCATATAAGATTGGAGACGGAGTCGGTCGTTACGGTATTTGAAGGTGATGTTTATTTCGTGAATAAAGCAGAAGCAGGTTCTCTGTTGAGAATTACATATACCCCAGAAAAGCCTGAATCATCGCTGTATTAATGGGCCAAGGCTGATGGTCTGGTTTCTCTCAGAAGGCCTGGTGCCGTGTGTAAGATCGAAATTATCATCAGTCAATGCGAGGCTACCTGACTGACTAGATGAGAGAGCAGGCGTCAATGCGGGAAGTTTCGCGCCACACTCTCCCGAATGGCGATCAGGTTGTGTTCAGAAATCATGGTGTCTAATGAAGTCCCCTGTTCCGTCAAAGTCCAGGTAAAGCTTTCGTCTGCAACTGTTACCGTTGTCTCAACGGTATGAACCCAATCTAATGCTTCACCGGTCGTGGGGTGAGTGATGGGTTTGATCCAGAAGGTAACGGCATAGGTGATTGGGATATTTTGACTGGCAATGTCATGCACTGCATTTTCAATTGGGATCATCGCAGTGTTAAGCGCATGGGAACCTGCCACAAGATTTTCAGGGACGTCTTCACCACCCAGTTGATGGCCAATCATATGCAGCCATTCAGCATCCCCCATGCCAGATAGTGCCGCCGCGCTACCATCCATGACGCCAGCAAGGGCTTTTCGTGCTTCGATGCCCGCGAGCGTGACCTCGGCTGAATGAGACCTGGATTCACCGATGAGCGGCAGCCGTTCATCGGGGCGCATAACATCATCTTCTGGCATGGGGCCTTCAACTTCAGAAACCCTGCCCATCATGCCCTTTCCAGAGAAGTGTCGTTTGACACTTGAAACCCTGCCAGCACTGTCCATTCGCAGGACTCGATGGTGATGGCCGACGCGAGGCTGCTTTCCGTGAGAGAGGTCATCAGCATATGCAGCTGCCTCATCGGGCGCTACCGTAATATTTCGATTGGCTAGAATCCGAATTATCTTATCTTGAAGTGTCTCTTCACGCTGTACCACGGCAGACTGCGATGCCTGGTTTGCTATTTGCTGGTAGCAGGCAGTTTTTTGTGCGACCTGACTTGAGTTGATAGCCTGCTGCAGTTTTAGTTGTGATGCAGTTGTCGCGCGTAGGTCATGGAACTCAGATTCAGTGTGGAAGGATGGGGAGTGTAAACGCGAATCTTGTTGGGCGCTGTTTGTTTGCTCAGCGGCTTTATCTGCGTAAGTAGCGGGCATAACAATATTGACGGTTAGCGAATAGAAGTGAATACATTATCAGAGCGTGCTTATATTAAACAATATTTATTCTGATTTTTTCTAGTGGAACTCGCTACTCAGAATTAACCACGCCAAGCCGCCAATATTGGATGTACAATAGCCACCCTCAGAATTACGGCTTATAAAGAGACATCAATCAATGAATAAAAATGTATTAACCAACCTGATTGCGGCGGCAGTGTTTGGTTTGGGTTGGGAATGGCAAAATGATCTGATTATGATGATCGGACTGTTTGCCCTGTCGGGCGCATTAACCAACTGGCTGGCAGTGCATATGTTATTTGAGCAGGTACCGGGGCTAGTTGGTTCCGGGGTGATCCCGGCGCGTTTTGAGGCGTTTAAGGCGGCGATCAAAACGATGATGATGGAGCAGTTCTTTACCCAGGAAAATATCGATCGTTTTGTCTCCGGTGGTGCGGCGAAGGGCTCACTTAATATAGCACCCGTGATTGAGAAGATCGATATGTCACCCGCGTTTGACAAGCTGGTCGAGGTAATCATGAATTCATCGTTCGGTGGTATGTTGGGGATGCTGGGTGGGGTTGAGGCCTTAACACCACTAAAAGAACCGTTCATTAACGGCATGAAAGAGTCGGTGACTGAGATCACTGAAAAAGAGTCATTTAATAAACTGTTGCAGGAAGAGATCGATCAACCCGAAGTGATGGCTGACATCCGCGCCAAGGTCGCTGACATTATCGATGCGCGCCTGGAAGAGCTTACCCCGCAGCTGGTAAAAGAGATGGTGCAGCAGATGATCAAACAGCATCTCGGCTGGCTGGTGGTCTGGGGTGGTGTGTTTGGTGGTTTGATTGGATTGTTGTCTGCGCTGATCGTTTTATAAAATACCTTGCCATGAGGTTAAAAATGGGTGCCTGGTGATCAATCACTATCCGGCCAGTACCATGCAGGCCTGTCGAGCAACTGCTGGCCCAGAATCTCGGTCTGGCCAAACTGTTTATCCAGCTCAATTGCATGGCATAGCTCGCTATCGTTTAACGCACTAATCAAACGGCTGGCGTGGGAGACGACCCACACCTGCGTCTTTTCTGAGGCACGGATAATCAACCGCGCCAGTGCGGGTAGCAGATCAGGATGCAGGCTGGTCTCCGGTTCGTTAAGCACCATCAGCAATGGTGGGCGTGGGGTGAGCAGTGCGGCGGCCAGCAGGATGTACCGCAATGTGCCGTCTGACAGTTCAGCCCCTTTGAGAGGCCTTAATAATCCTTCCTGATGAAATTCGATCGAAAAGCGTCCATCTTCATGTCGCAGTATATTGAGGCGCGCACCGGGGAAGGCGTCGCTAATGGTCGCATTGAGTGCCTCGTGGTCGCCGATCTCGCGGATCGTCTGTAGCGCCGCCGCCACATCGCGCCCATCGTTATGCAACACGGGCGTGCGCGTGCCGAGTTGAGCCTGACGCGCGGGCGCATCTTTATCGGTACGAAAGTGGTCGTAAAAGCGCCAGTTGCGAATCGTCTCCCGGATGTGAAAAATCTCCGGTGTCGCGGCAGGGTCGGCCACCTGATCAAACATGCTGTCAAAGCCGTTGATGTGATTCGCCTGCACTTCCCATTTCCTGCCATTCCTGACCTTAATCACAGGCCCGTTGCGATCCACCAGCAGGCTGGCGGGCCTGAAAAAAGGACCCGCCCAGATGCACTCGCGTTTAATCTCGGGGTCCAGCGCAAAGGCCGAGGGTGAGGGCGAGGGCAGCCCTAGTGAAACCGAATAACCGAAATCCGCGCCTGAAAAACCGAGCCGCAGCCGCATCACACCTTTGCGTGGCCCGCCCTGAATCGGCACCTCGCCTTTACGCATCCGTTCGGTGATTTTTTCAGGCCCCGCCCAGAAGGTTGATTCCAGCCCGCCCTCACTGGCGAGCGAGTTGATCACGCCACCCTGCGCCGTATCCGCCAACAACCGCAACGAGCGATAAAGATTTGATTTACCACAACCGTTCGGCCCGGTGATGACATTAAGCGCGCCTAACGGCACGACCAGCTGCTGCACAGAGCGGTAGTTGTTGATTGAGAGGGTGGTGATCATGCGGTGAGTATAGCAAAGGGAAGTGTTTGGTCTGAGGCTAAAATATCAGTGGGGGGCTGTTTTTTAGCGGACTCGGATAAACATAATCTTTATCCCACAGCTATGCGATAAAACATGAATCATCGACGCTATAAATGGAATGAAAGCTGAGAGCAAGCGTGTAGGGCGGATTAGCGAAGCGTAATCCGCCGAATGAAAAACTATTTACAGGCGAAACAGCCTATATGAATATTACGATGGAGCTGATCCAACTTAACTTACCTACCAGCGGATGCTAAACAAATCACATTCGGCGGATTACGCTTCGCTAATCCGCCCTACAAAAACACTTGGCTATTTTCAATCTTATGATGCCAGCAGTACGCCCATCTCATAAGGCATAACCTGGCGACACCTGCTTAAACCTTATGTGTAAAAACAAATGCAATGAATCAAAAAAAATGATGAAATCATAATGCTGCTAATGTTATAAATTGCGATGAGGGTGAAAAGTACGCCGTAAACTTAAGCTAAGGATAGAAATATGAAAACTATGACTTGTAAGCAGCTCGGGGGCGCGTGTGGAAAGAGATTTCAGGCCAACAGTTTTGAAGAGATTGCGGAGCTGAGTAAGCAGCATGGTATGGAGATGTTCAAGAAGCAAGACGAAGAACATCTAGCTGCAATGAATGAAATACAAGAACTTATGAAAAAACCAGAAATGATGAAAGAATGGTTTGAGAGTAAAAAGAAAGAATTTGAGGCTTTACCCGAAGATTAGATAGTGGCCGCCTCCTGAGCAGTAATCTCAGCTTGCGAAAGCGTGCCATAAGTAACAAAAATCCAGCCGCGATCTTCAATACCATGCGTGTTTTCCAGTACAGTTGAAGGTTGAAAATAGATTCCTTTTAGAGTTTATCCCAGCTGACAGAGACAAAGCGGTCTTTGTGAAATTTGGATAGCCACACTCGATGGCTGGCCTGGTGTTCCTGATTATCAAAGCGTATTGTCTCATCACTACCAATATTCAGTCCCTCCATAGACTCCAGGGCATCCACCAGCGTCTCTCTATTCACCGTTTTTCCTGCTTTTCTAATCCCTTGAACCAGGATGCGAGATACCCAGTAGCCTTCCAGCGACACTGCGTCCAATGGCGAATCAGGGTAGTGCTGTTGCATGGCACGACGATAATCATCGACCCCCGGTAGTGTCGAATCTAGTGGTGGCACAACCTGGGAGACATAGACGTGAGCATCTATGCCGTCAAGTGCTGTCGCCAACGCCTCGGAACCGATAAAGGAAAGATTAAAAAATCGTACATTAGGGAATACATCTCGAGCCAGTTTTATGAACCTGGCTGCCGGTGCATAGCTGCCGACGATGATAATGGCACGAGGTTTAACCGGCCCTTCAAGAATGCGCAATAAACCTTGTTCAACATTGAGGGTGTTGCGGGTATAGCGTCCATGGCTGAGTTTGTCGCCATGTTTGAAGCCAAGCTTAGTCAGAGATTTGATGGCGCTCTGGTAACCACTATCGCCATAGGCATCCTCCTGAGTGAAGAATGCGATCTCATCGGCGGTAATCCCGTGGTCGAGAATCGCGCGAACCGTGTGCGCCATCTCCTCTTCATAACTCGCCCTGTAATTGATGACATAACGATCTGGCGGCGATTTCCTCAAAATTCCTGCGCCACTGAAAGTGCCAAACAGTAGTGTGTTGTGTTGCATGGCAAGCGGAATAGTCTTTACTGCAGTGGGTGTGCCTACATTTCCGACAACACTCAGGACATTATATTCGTTGATCAGGCGTAGCATATTTTTCTCTGCACTCGGTGGGTGGTAGCTGTCGTCTAATACAACCAGGCGTAACGACTTTCCGTGAACGCCGCCAGCGCTGTTTATTTCGGCAAGGTGGGCCTGTATACCGCGCACCATCGATGTCCCCAGGAACTTGGCCGGACCGCTGATGGCGGTGGTTGTGCCCAGTACAATTTCCTGTCCTTGTCCTTGTCCTTGTCCTTGTCCCTGTGCAATGGCAGGCGGTATCAACCATATCGAGAGCAGGAGTAGCAAAAATCTCGGTGGTTGCTGACAAAGCATATCTAATCCTTTTTTATTTGCTTGATGAAACAAACACAAGGTCATATTATAAATTGTAACGGTAAGATACAACTGATATTCATCTGTACTTTGTTTGCTCGTAATGACTATGCCACCAATAAGAATAGTGTATAGAGCAGGGCATTATGTAATCGGTCGTGACACAGGGTTTATAAGGAATCATGGAACAGATTGAAACCAGGCGAATCTCTTATGTGCTGCTGTCGGCTGGTTTAGGAGTTGTCGCGCTGGTGATCGCTATCATTGGCACTGTCGACTATTTTGAAGTCACCCAGCAGCAGCATGCTAGTGCAGCGCTCAACGCACAAAATGAAACAACCAGTGTCATTGCTGAACTGGAACGCGTGCTGCTTGAGCTGCCGAAACTGACAATCCACCTCGCTAATGAAATAACCGACAAGCAATGGCGTGAGGCCGAGATAAAAGAGAATTTCGAACACGCGATGCGCAATAATTCAAGCCTGTATGGCATTGGTGTTGCCTTTGAGCCTTATGCATACAATGAACAGCTGCGCCTCTATTCTCCCTATATTGTTAGAAAAAATAGCAAGCTTGAGTGGGTCTCTGTGGATGATTATTATGATTACACAGCCAAAGAGTACAGCTGGTACGTGGATTCCCTGTATCAACAACCTAGCTGGAGTGAGCCTTATTACGGTCAGGCCAGTCAAGCACATATTGTTGAGTATGTGGCCCCTGTTTATAGTCCGGATGGGATCCCGATGGGGGTGGTGTTTGTCGCTTACGAACTTAGCAAAATACAGGCAATTATCAATCATATTAATCTGGAACGCAGTGGTTACTCGATCACCTTTTCCAGTCAGGGGAAGTTAATCTCGCACCCCGTTGATGAATACGTTAACGCGGGCAAAAATATCGTCGACCTGCCAGCGTTTAAAGATGATCCTGTATTGGAGTCATTAATTGCTAGTGGAATGAATGGCGAGACTAGTGAGGTCAGGCACATTATTCGAGGCAAGGTGAGCGAATCGATTATCACTGTCCAGCCTGTCCCAGGCACCGGCTGGACGGTGCTTACGGTACGCGATAGTCAAGCGCCGTATGTGATGAATGGTGAGTTTTATCAACACCAGCTGATATTGATTCTAGCCTGGATCATTGCGCTTTGTGTGTTGATTATCTCTCTGGTGGCGGTTTGTTGTCGAAATCCGCTCTATGCATATTGGTCGTCTTCGCTCGTTGTCTCCTGTGCGTTTCTTATCGGCATTGGTCTAATCTGGTATGTGGCATACCATGCCATTCCCAGTGCCGTTAATCACGATGCAGAGACGCTTTTAAATGAAGCTGCATTACAGGAGTTTGTTAGCGATTACACTGCCAGTAGTCTCAGTAGAAATAGCTCGGTACCTACCTATATTCCGACGGGGCTGTTTGTGCAATCTCTGGAATTCAACAGCGCTCATAATGTTGTGATTACCGGCTATGTCTGGCAACAATACAAAAATGGAATTCACGATAGCCTCACCAAAGGTGTCGTGTTTCCTGAGGCAGAGTCGCTGGTCATGGAGGAGTCATATCGAAGGCAGGAAGCGAACCATGAAGTCATTGGCTGGTACTTCCGTGCAACCCTGCGGGAAAGCTTTGATTATTCCCGTTACCCGCTGGATCAGCAAACGATCTGGATCAGGTTGTGGCATAGCGATTTTGATCGCAATGTTATCCTGCTGCCTGATCTTGAAGCCTATGATCACCTGGTTCCTGACTCCTTGCCTGGAGTGGAAAAAGACTTTGTACTGAGTGGCTGGACGCTGATCCAGAGCTATTATGAATTTCGTCGTAATAGTTACAATGTAAATTTTGGTATTGATGACTATGTTGGAAAAAATAACTTTCCAGAGCTCTACTTCAATATTGGTATTAAGCGAAACTTCCTTGATCCTTTTGTATCCAACCTCTCTCCTGTCGTGGTGGTGTTGGTCATGTTATTTGCAATCGTGACCACTATATCCAAGAAAGAAAAGTTAATTAATTTAACCGGCTTCAATGCATCAAGGATTTTGGCATCATGCTCTGCACTGTTCTTTGTGGTGTTAATTTCGCATATCGATATGCGCAGTTCGATGCAGGCCACTGAACTAATATTTATGGAAAATTTCTTTTTTCTGACCTACATTGGCATTTTGATGGTGTCGTTGAACGCCATTCTTTTTACATGGGGCTTGCCCATCAAATTCATTACCTACCAGGATAATCTGTTGCCAAAGATCTTATTTTTGCCAGCGATCACTGGCATGATGTTTGTCATGTCACTGTGGACATTTTATTGACCTGGTCTCGATTTTCCTATTGGACGGAACTGAGTAGATTTACGCCACAGCTAGTTTTCTGGATTTATCAATCCCGTGATTAACCTGTCCATCCCTTTTGTTATCTCCACCTGCGAAAGCGCTCCATAAGCAACACGAAAATAACAGCCATCCGCTATGCCAAAGGTGTTGCCGGGAATGGCGGCAACGTGATGTTGTTCTACCAGCTTGCGTGTTAATGCCAGCATATCTTGCTGCTGTGCTGTTTTGATAAAAAAATAGAAGGCACCCAAGGGTGTTGCGTAGTTGATGTGGTCACGGTGTTGGTCAAGTTGTTTGATGATGGCTGCTCGCGTGTCGTTGAGTCGTGCAAGATGGGGCGTGCAAAAGTCTCGACCACATTTTAGTGCGGCGACGGCGGCGTGTTGTGAGATGACTGGCGCGCAGATCAGGTTGGTGTCCTGTACTTTTCTGATCGCGGCTGAAAGATGGGTGGGGATTAGCATGTAACCCATGCGCCAGCTGGCCATGCCGTAGGTTTTAGAGAGCGAGAATAGTGAGATGGTGTGATCGACGCTGTTGGCGATCGAGGCGGGTGAGAAGTGCTGTGCGCCATCGTAAACAAAGTATTCATACGCTTCATCGTTGATATGATAGATCCCTTTGTCGCGACACAGCTGGTTGATCGCGCTGAGCATCGCTTGCGAATAGACCGCACCCGTTGGGTTGTTGGGTGAGATCGTTACCACGGCACGGGTTTTATCGGTGATCGCTGAAACGATCGACTCATAAACCGGTTGATGGTGTTCATCGGTCGTGACAATGACCGGTGTGGCATCGGCGATGCGTATCGCCATCTCATGGTTGAAATAGTAGGGGCTGAGGATGATTACCTCATCAGCGGGATCGGTGATCGCTAGCATCGCCTGCAAAAATGCCATGTTGCTACCGGCACTGATAAACAGTTCACGTTGTGTGTTGGCGGTGATGTTATTTTCAGACGCCAGTTTCTGTTCGATCACTGACTTTAGTTCGGGAATGCCATCAACCAGTTTATAGCGGTGATTCAGTGGCTCATCGAAGAATGCATTTACAGCCACTTTAACTGCCGCTGGAGGGGCGTAATCGACAATGCCCTGGCCAAGGTTGATGGTGCCGGGGTTGTCTCGTATCAGGCTGCCGACAAAGGGGATGATGGGCGCTTGGACAGCTGCCATGCGTGCAGTCGCATTGATAGTGGTGCTATTACTGTTAGCCTTTGTCATTTATTAAGTAGAATCATTTGTCATTGCGAGCGCGCCCAAAGGAAGTGCCCCTGAGGTAAAGTCGGCAATCCCGGTGCTACAAGAGTTATCTAGTTGGGAGATTACTTCGTCGTTGTACGCCTCGTTATGACAACTCTGTTAGTTTATATGGTTAGTGATCTGTTCTGGTTAAAGCGAACCAGGTTTGTAATTCTGGCGGATGCGCATCTCAGTGAAACCGTGTTTAACGATGTTTTTGTATGAATGCTGTGGATCGCCTTCTACCGCTTCGCCGGTTTCGGTGACGATATGTGTGCAGCCTAACGATTTGGCATGCTCAATGCGCGCCGCCATGATGGCTGACTGGCTACCTTTGCAGCGATACGCTGGAGCAGTTGCGTCCCAGTCAAGCCATGCGAGCTCATCCTGTACAAACATAGCGCCTGCGCCTGCCATGGTGTCGCCATCAAAGCTGGCAAAGAGGTGCCAGCGCGTGTCATTGCTGAGTGCTGCAATCAATGGGATTGCCGCATCGCTCATTTCGAACACTTCGCAGACAATACGAGCGAACTCATCGGCATGATCACTTGTGATTTTTTCAATGCGTAGTTCACTGCTTGTTGGTTCAGGTGCTGTTACGTCACGCACAAAGCGCATCCATCCGCGGGTTTCAACCAGCCCGGCATTGATCAGCTGTTGTTTGCTCGCCTGAGGCTGATCTTCAATATAAAGATGCAGAAAATAGTTTTTGATGCCCAGTGCGGTGTAGGTGGCGGCGATCTTTTGAATCGTGCTGGTTTTTATCTCTTTGTCGCTACACAGGCCGTGCACACGGTTAAGCATGATGCTGGGGTCGGCTTTGGCAGTCAGTAACAAGGCGTCATCAATATTTACGAGGCGAAAACCGAGCGCTTTTCTGGTGGGGGCAGGGCAGTTGGTGTAAAGGCTCGTTAAGGCTTCATGTTCGATTGCTTCGGTGCGTTGTTCCAGTTCCATTATTTACTCCTTACCCCGTACTTTATTT
>Ga0316209_1001025_pt1 | contig 34409 bp, 28 predicted proteins | sample 6monopyrite_MG_FD_204945 | JGI IMG/M metagenome (GOLD analysis project Ga0316209, IMG submission 204945) | Microbial mat bacterial communities from mineral coupon in-situ incubated in ocean water Damariscotta River, Maine, United States -... | ecosystem: Environmental > Aquatic > Marine >...
ACGCCGCCAAGAAAGTCATTTACTTGGCTATCGATGCAGCATCAAAAAAATGGACCATGCCAATTCATAACTGGAAACAAGCACTAAATCGTTTTATGATTGAGTTTGAGGAGCAGGTTGCTCCTCATCTTTAAACCGGACAGTTACACAGATGGTTTTACAGGCTCATTTATTGTTATCAATAAAATTTCACTTATATAAGTCATATTTGATCGCTCTTTAATCTGTAAGAAAATTGATAACATAACTATAATCTTTCCTATGAACAACAGCCCTAAGAGCCTTGAACTCTTTGCTCAAATCTCGCTTTTATTTCTTCAAGTGTAAACTTTTTGTCTATTTTTAGTCTAACCGTGAGATTGTCGCCATTTTCCATCTGAAGTTCAAAATTATTTGTTTCTGCCAGAGTTCCTTCTACTCTGAATTCAATTTTCCTGTTATAGGAATATAATTTACTAATTTCCGAATACGACTTCTTATAGACTTCGATGACCGCCTCAAACTTATCATCATTTTCATTTAACAGTATAAATCGAAATGCAAAGTCTTCAGTTCGTCTTAACTGATTATCGACAGTTTTTAGAAAATAGATATTTAACATTTGATCGCTGTCAAATTTATAATTTTCTAGTATTTGGTATAGCTGGTTATTAGTTGTTAATAAAACCTTGGCATGACCAAAGTATTCCCTAGCTTCCAATAATGTTGATTTTGAGAAAAGTAAAATAAATAGAAAAACTGGTATTATTTTTATGTGCATATTATTGTCAACGCGGATTATAGGAGTTCATAAAGATACTTTGGGATAAATTGTTTTCTCTATATTTGGATTATTTGTTCTTAAAACAAATTTCCACATAAAAATCACCTCGCTCCGTAGCGAATGGAATGGTAATCACATTCGTGCCCCCACCTACATGACTTATTTTTTGACCTTTACCGCGAATAACGATCGGCGTCGACATCGAAAAGTCGAAGCCTTTGCTTTCTAATAATGTTTTTGCGCCGCCAGTTACCATATTGGTTAACTCGCCCACTAAATCGGCAATTTCATCATCAATGTTTGTGAAAGCTTCTCCGAGCATATTTTCGGCGATGTGCAAAATGACTGGTTCAGAAAATGATAAAGCGAGACTGCCAATGGCTTGTGGAGACGACATGGGAATAAAGCCCGTTATGTCGCCAGCGGGTAAATCGCCCGATTTTAATTTAGCACCATTTGCTTTTGGGGTTAGACTGGCCATAGTCACCAGCACATTCGACATGGAAGAAATAAAGGGATTAATAAATTCGACGTTCAAAATGGGTTCTCCTTAACACTTTTTTAGTACCGCTAATTTTTAGCTGAGTTACTCTTCCATACTTGGTGAAGCAACTCGCATAATTTCATCGATGGTAGTACGGCCTTCTGCTACTTTTTGTGCACCACTCATTCGTAATAATGTCATTCCATTTTTAAGTGCTTGCGCTCGAATTGGCGCAACTTCAGCACCTTCTGCGGTGACTTTTTTAACTGATGCATCCATTTGTAACAATTCATAAATACCCATTCGACCGATATAACCAGATTGACGACACTCGTCGCAACCTTTAGGTTCAAACATTAATTTGGGGAGCGGTAGTTTAAAACCTGTGGTTAATTCTTGCCAAGCCTCCCGATTCGGTTCAACTGCGTGTTTGCAATGTGGACACAACGTTCGAACCAGTCGTTGTGCCATAACTCCGAGCAAAGTCGCGTTGATTAAATATGAGGGAACACCAATATCTTGCAGTCGAGTAATGGCAGAAGATGCATCGTTAGTGTGCAAAGTTGAAATAACTAAATGTCCAGTCAACGATGCTTGAATGGCAATTTCAGCAGTTTCTTTATCTCTAATTTCACCGATCATGATGATATCGGGATCTTGGCGAAGCAATGAGCGAACACCACTGGCAAAATCGACATCAATATCATGATGCACTTGCATTTGATTAAACGCTGGTTCCACCATTTCAATCGGATCTTCGATGGTACAAACATTAACTTCCGAGGTGGCCAATAATTTTAACGTGGTATACAAGGTTGTAGTTTTCCCCGACCCTGTCGGACCGGTCAGCAAAACAATACCGGTCGGCTGATTGGCCATTTGTAACCAGCTTTCTTCTGTTTTTTTATCTAAGCCTAAGGCATTAAAATTTCTTAACAAAACAGTGGGGTCAAATATTCGTGCGACTAGTTTTTCACCGAAAGCCGTTGGTAAAGTTGAAAGACGAAGCTCTATTTCCAGTCCGTCTGGAGTTTTAGTTTTTATCCGTCCATCTAAAGGTTTGCGGCGTTCGGCTACATCCATGCGCCCTAGAATTTTAAATCGCGCGGTGACGGCGGCGGCAATATTAGCCGGCATCTTGTAGACATTGTGCAATACGCCGTCGATCCTTAGTCGAATATTACCGGTCTCTCGTCTGGGTTCGATATGAATATCACTGGCTCTTTCTGAAAAGGCATACTGCAACAACCAATCGACTATTTGCACCACGTGCTGATCATTAGCGTCTAACTCGCCGACATTGCCAACCTCTAACAGTTGCTCCAGATTGGTGACTTTAACATCTTGTAAATTCTCACCCGATGCGCCTTTAATCGAAGAGCTTAAGGTATAAAGTTCTTTTTGCAACCTTAATACGGTTTCTGGATTGGCGATAACCGGCTGTACTCGTTTGCGCAAGATTTGTTCTAGTCCCGCTATCCAGTCGGTCACTTCCGGTTCTAGCATCGCGACAGATACAACCTCTTGAGTAACTTCGCAGGCTAATATTCTGTGTCTTAGAGAGAAAGCTTTTGACATGACAGCGGTGACAGAATCGACATCAATTTTTAGCGGATCAAGTCGCACATAAGGCATCTTATTCTGAATGGCAAACTGTTCGGTCAACAATTCAGCGGTTAACACTTTACCACGCAATTTTGCGGATTTTAATTTGATTTCGGCGAGCTGATTGACCGGATGGCCAATAATAAGCTTTTGCTTTATTTCTTTGGCAGCCCGTTTTGATTGCTCAGGCGTGATAGTTGCGGACCTTTCCAGCGCGTGCAAAAAGCGAATTATGTCAGTTTTTCGGTTTGCCGAAACTTGCATGGAAATTCCAAATTTGGTTATTAATCAATGTAGAGTGTATATCAATTAACCTAAATATCAAATGCAATACTCATTCAATATGAATTACTTATAGCAACCTTAATATTCACCGGTGAGCTAACTCAAATCGAATTTACGGCAAGGTAAATCGAAACTTTCGCCTTAACCAGAAAGCCAGCACAAACTTCCCTCTGAATCGACTACAAAGTATCCGATGAACTTTCGCCCTCTTGGATAATCTGCAGCTAACGTTTTTGTCAAAATAAGTTCGAACGAATTGTCCTCTAAAGACAAGCTAACAATTTCCGCCGAATCAAAATCGAAATAGTAGCCAATAGACGGGTACAGCGCTTTAAATAAGCATTCTTTCGCAGAAAAAGTTAAGGTAAAAGCCTTTTCGAAATCCAGGCTCAAACGTCGCAGCAATAACTTCTCTCTTTCATTAATTATATTGTCAGAAATGTCCTTTATAATTAGAGAAGGTATCCAATCTTCTTTATCAATACCTAAATAAGGTACATCTGTTTTTAGCGCGACTGCACAACATGCGCTATTGTCTGTATGAGAAATGGAACCAACCACCTCTTCTGGCCATATAGGTGCTCTATGCCTGCCGGTTAGAATTTGGCAAGATTTGCCGTAAAGATTTTCTAGTGCACAGCGAGCCATTAATCTACCAGCTAAAAATTCTGCCTTTCGTTTAACAGCCGCATTTTCTAACATTTCAGGAAAGTTAATGCTAAATTTATCGAATAAGTTACTTTCAAAGTGATGGCAATTGTATGTGCACCGAAATATTAGAAATGGGCCGTTGCAATCGATGGTAACGATTGAATTTAGCTCCAAGAATTTAGCGCAGTCCTTTAACATAATAACGATTGGAATTTCATAACCTTTTCTTGGCAAACGACACTTTACTCACTTTAAATGTGCGCCTTATTCTTGTTACCTATCTCTCAGTTACTCAAAGCCTTTAATTAGAGAGCGGGCAATTTATAATGATTCGACTTCACGGTACTTAAATGTTACTTACTGTCTAGAGATTCAAAAACCTATAGAAACTATAAAACCTATAAGCCACATCATCATCGATTCTTATTTGAGTCACATAATTAGCTTACTGGTTGCATTTAAAAACTCAAATCGACGGTGGTTAAAACCAGGTAAAAAAGAAATAGGTTATTTAATTAATTCAAATTCAGGGCATCTAAAGCATTTATTGTTGTTTGTTTTGCAACCAGGGCGGCTGATTCCTGGCGAAGAGTTACCAACGCTCTAAAATTATCGAACAAATGAAGCGGAGTATTGAATGATTGCTGGCAAGTCACCGGTGGCATGTCCGGCGCATCGGTTTCGATAACAATGCTATCTAAAGGCAACGTAGCGGCCAGGCGATGCAGTTTAGCGGCTCGCGGAAAGGTCATTGCGCCGCCAAAACCGAGCTTAAATCCTAAATCTATATATTTTTGCGCTTGATGTTCACTACCGTTAAAAGCATGCACAATTCCACCTTGCATGAATTTCAATTGGCTGATGATTTTGATCATTTCATCGTGGGCCTTGCGTACATGTAAAACAATCGGTAATTCCGCGGCTTTAGCGATGCTAATTTGGGCGGTCACGAAATGAGTCTGCAAACTACGATTACTACCGGCTTTGTAGAAATCCAGCCCAATTTCACCAATGGCTGCAATCGGCCCAACTGAAAGTGCCATTTCCAAATCGTGCAAGTCGGTATTTTTGTGTTGGTCTATATACATTGGGTGGAGGCCCAATGCGGTATGACAGATATTGTGCGTAGCCGTAATTTGCCGTATACCTCGCCATCCTTCTCTTTTGACACCAGGAATAAGAATACCGGAGATTCCAGCTTCTTCTGCCTTATCGATCATTTTGCGCAAGCTGCTACTAAACTGCGGAAAATCCAAATGGCAGTGGCTATCAAATAAAGTAATCTTGTTTGTCATTAAAATCCTGCACTAGTCCTACTGAGCTTTCGTCTATTGACCTATTAACGATAATAGCAAAGGTTAACAAAAACGCCACAACCCGTTTGAATGAATAATTACCAGACTTGGTTATCTCAAATCTTTCAAACGGTGTCCGTTATTTTGATAATAATCAATTATTTACCAATTAGACAGCAATTTTTTTACTTTTTAATAACGCGATAGAATTTCTCTATAATAGCGAGTTTTGGGACTTTATGTCTTTTACAGGCGTCTATTGATTTGGTTGAAAAATCAAGCCTTATTAGTGCTCTCGTGTCTGCTTAAATTCAATTTCTGGCCACCTTTCCTGTATCAGGTTCAGATTGACCCGAGTAGGCGCTAAATAACTTAAATTGTCACCGCCATCTAAAGATAAATTGTCTGCGGCTTTGATTTTGAACTCTTCCAACATTTTTTCATCGCTGCATTCAACCCAGCGAGTGGTATTAACCGCCACCGGTTCATAAATACACTCGACCTTATATTCGCTTTTTAGTCGATGAGCCACTACATCAAACTGCAAGATACCAACCGCACCCAATATAAGGTCGTTTGAATTGAAAGGTCTAAATACTTGCGTAGCACCTTCTTCCGATAACTGGATTAATCCCTTTATCAATGCTTTATTTTTTAATGGATCAGCCAGTCGCACCCGTCTAAATAGTTCCGGTGCGAAATTAGGAATTCCAGTAAATTTAATCGTTTCTCCTTCGCTAAATGAATCGCCAATTTGAATAGTGCCGTGGTTATGCAATCCAATAATATCGCCGGCATAAGCTTCTTCTAAATTTGACCGGTCACCTGCCAGAAAAGTTACAGCATTGGATATTTGCATGTCACGATTCAGCCGCACATGCCGCATTTTCATGCCTTTACTGTATTTTCCAGAACAGATCCGCATAAATGCAATACGATCACGGTGAGCAGGGTCCATATTGGCTTGAATTTTAAAGATAAAGCCTGAGAAGCTATCTTCCGCTGGCATTATTTCCCTCACATCAGTGTTTCTTCCAAGAGGCGCTGGAGCCCACTCGACAAATCCGTCTAACATCTGGGTAACGCCAAAATTTCCCAAAGCGGTGCCAAAATAAACTGGTGTCAATTCACCTTTTAAAAATGCATCGAGCTCAAATTCATTGGAAGCGCCGATCACTAACTCTAACTCCTCCCTAAATTCCTGCGCTAAACTGCCAATTTTTTCATCTAGTTCAGGATTGTTCAAACCCTCAATGCAGTTTTCTTGTTGAATAATATGACCTTGCCCGGTCGAATAAAGATAAAATTTATCTTCGAGTAAATGGTAAACGCCTTTGAATTGTTTTCCCATGCCAATTGGCCAGGTAATTGGTGCACAGCGGATATTGAGAACATCTTCCACTTCATCCATTAATTCAATTGGATCTTTAATGTCGCGATCGAGTTTGTTCATAAAGGTAACAATCGGCGTATCTCTTAAGCGGCAGACTTCCATCAATTTTATGGTTCGTTGCTCAACCCCTTTACTACTATCAATTACCATTAACGCAGAATCGACTGCGGTTAATGTTCGATAAGTATCTTCGGAAAAATCTTCATGCCCTGGCGTATCCAATAGATTGACGATGCGATCATTGTAGGGAAATTGCATGACTGAAGTGGTTACCGAAATACCCCTTTCTTTCTCCATTTCCATCCAATCGGAAGTCGCGTGCTTACCGGACTTCCGACCTTTAACGGTACCCGCTTCTTGGATTTTTTTACCCAGCAAAAGCAATTTTTCGGTAATGGTTGTCTTACCTGCATCGGGGTGAGAAATAATCGCGAAGGTACGGCGCTTTTCGACGTCTGTTGTCACTGAATGTCCTAGATTTATTTTACTTAAGAATTTCGCCGCAATTATCGCCAATTATGCTTAACAACTCAATCAAAACCACGCGATAGGCTAACTGAAACGATTATTTGAATAAATATCGGATGGCCAAAATTTGACAAAAATGAAAGGCTATTCAGCCATTAACGGTAGCTTATAAAGCCTAATTTAGCTTATTTGTGCTTTCATAACCATCGCGTCTTCTCGACCGCCGACCGTGGGGTAGTAATCTTTTCTCAGACCAATTTCTCGATAGCCATTTTTCAGATACAAAGACTTTGCTATTTGATTGGAGAGACGGACTTCAAGAATGATAGATTTGACCAAATGTTGTTTGGCATAGAGGTGGAGCTGTTCTAACCAAAAGTGGCCGACTCCAAATCCTTGGAATTCAGGTAAAACGCAAACGTTATGCAAGTGAATTTCGTCTAAAACCTTTTGCACGATCATATGACCGATAATTCGACTTTTTAATTGTAAAACAAAACACTGATAGTCGCCTTCAAGGCAGCCTCTTAAATTTTCATCTGACCACGGCAATGGATAACAAAGCGATTCGTTGTAGCAAACAATGGTCAGGTTTGTAATATCTGCTTTTTTTACAGCCAGCCAATCTAGCGAAAATTCAACTTCGCTTGTCATTGCCAGTGCTCCCGTTTTGCTATTAAGTTTGGCAAAAATATTCGGCGAGATTGTTGAGATCAGCCAGCGCCAAGGCTTTCAAAGCGGGGTTTTCAATCAGCGAAAAAGGATGATAACTGACTATGGCTTTCGGCAGAGAACCGAGTTCAACGAGCCTTCCGCGAAGGGAAGCCACATTATCTGAATTACCCGATAGTTGAGCTATCGTTTCATCACCTAAGATTAACGCCACATCGGGTTTGATTTCTTGGACTACTTGCTCCATTGGTAAACTATCTTTTCCCAGACCAGCCTCTGACAAATGCGCCAACTGGATTTTTATTTCAAATGGCTGCGATGACACAAAACTGTTTAATGCTTGAATATAATCCGACATAAACTGGCTAGGGGCATTGCTACGAGCAAAACTATTGGCAGGTTGATCCACTTGATGACGACAAATAATCAATAATTGCTTAGCGCCTTGTTCTTTCAAATTTTGATTCGTCCAATTCACTAGTTTCAGATATTGGTTGGTTGGAGAATTCTGAATAGCATTTGACGCTTGTTGTTGGTTTATTTTTAGTTCAAGGTTTTCTATTTCAGGTTCAATTGAATCAGTATGCTTTTTTGCTTTTGCCTGTTCAGTCGGTGGATGAGTCATATCACTCGATTGGCTATGACCAATATTATTGGCTTGGCTTTCTCCAATCTGGTCTTCACCAATCTGGTCTTCTACAATCTGATTTTCTGCGGCTTGATTTTCTACAACCTGATTTTCTACAACCTGACTATCAGCAAGCTGATTTTTGCTACTTTGGCTGGCCGTTTTTACAACGGCTGTTTGTATCGCATTTAACTGCTCCATCTCCTTCGGTAACCAGCAAGTGACATCCATTGCTTGCAAATAAGCGAATCGAGTGGTTTCGCTGATTAAATTGGATTGATTACTCACAGTTGAGCGCCACAAAATTTACAATAATCAGCGTCTATATCATGACCTTCTTGGCCACAATTTTGGCAGGCAACGTTGGAAACATCTTTCTTGAAGGCACGGGCTAGCTCCGCACTGTAAATACCGGTTGGTACCGCAATAATGGCATAACCTAAAATCATCACCGCTGCAGCGATCATTTGACCAATTTGAGTTTGCGGGACAATATCGCCGTAACCAACAGTGGTTAAAGTAATAATTGCCCAGTAGACCGACTTAGGGATGCTAGTAAATCCGCTTTCTGCCCCTTCTACCAAATACATTATTGACCCAAAAACGACCACAAAAATAAAAATCGAATACAAAAATATCGTTATTTTTTTACGGCTGGCTTGCAGCGCGACCATCAGCGTATTGGCCTCTCCAAGATATTCCGCCAATTTGAAAACTCTAAAAATCCTAAGAACCCTTAATACTCGTATTACCAAAAAGGTTTCGGCTCCCACATAATACAGCGCGATAAAACTCGGCAAAATAGAAACAAGATCGATTATGCCAAGCGCGCTCATCGCGTAAAGCCGAGGCTTTCTCACACTTATAAGTCTCAACATATATTCACAGGCAAATACGATAGTAAAGGTCCACTCGATAAAATCGAGCAATTCGCCATGACGCTGGCGAATTTGCGCCACACTGTCCAACATTACCGCAATCACGCTGGCAATAATGGCAATAATCAAAATGACGTCGAATCGCTTGCCGGCAGGTGTATCCGCTTCAAAAATGATTTCGTGGAGCTTTTCTCGCCAAGGGGCCAATGGAGCACCCTGACTATAGCTTTTTATATTTTTTACCATTCAATTAATGTCTCTTCAAATTCCCTTTATTGAGGGCATAATCTTAATGACGATTTACGGTTGCTTTGATTTTACGACATTTTGTTACGCGCTGTCGCTAGTTAAGACGAACGAGAGAAAAGAAAATGGCAAAGAAAAAGATTTAAGAGCAAAACAGTGGCTAAATGGGCAACTGCGATATATAGGCCTTATATATTCATATATGGGAATAAATGACTAAGCGCTAATTTAAGACGGGATAGCCTTTATTCGAATTTCAACCCGTCGGTTTTGCGCTCGTCCTTCGGCCGATTGATTAGTCGCGACTGGTTTCATTGGTCCCTTGCCAAAATGAATAATCCTTTGGTTTGCGACGCCTTTTGACTTTAAGTAACTGGCAACCTGAGAAGCCCTGTCTTCTGATAATTTCAAATTATGACTGAGACTGCCGGTTGAGTCTGTATGCCCTTCAACCTCAATGGCGGTGTCACTAAATTTAGTTAATACGGTCACAACAGAATCTAAAACGTTGAAAAAATCGGTTTGGATATTAGATTTGTCGGTAGCAAAAGTGATATTACCGGGCATAACAAGATTAATATTATCGCCCTCTCTTACCACTGAAACGCCTGAGTTTGCTAAACTTTTTCTTAGTTCAGCTTCTTGAGAGTCCATGTACGCGCCAATTCCCGCTCCAATAGCGCCGCAGCCTAACGCTGCATTTCTAGCATGTTTACCATTTTTTCTAGCGCCAATTAAGCCACAAACTAGTGCGCCAATGCCCGCACCTTTCACTGCGTTACTGGTCTTTTTTTCACCGGTATAAGGGTCAAACGATTGGCAGCTGGTTAAAACCATTGAGCCAATTAGAATTAAAGAAATAGCAATGACAGAGTTTGGTTTCGATGAGTTGGATTTGAGTGCATTCGGTTTTGCATAGTTAGAGCTGGCTGAAAGGTTGAAAAACATGAGCTTCCTTATTTCTTAGATTAGGCTAATCTGAGAGAATTATTCTCAGATAGTGAAAACGACAAGGGGGCGGAATTCGACAGTTTAGATAAAACAAACTATCGACATTATTTCCGTGGAGCATACTCCCAAAATTCAGACGCCACTTCAACCGCTTTGTTTCAAAAAACACGGTTAAAGTCGAAAAATGCCAAGTTGAGCGATATATAGGCGTCTCAAGCCAAGCCTATGAAGCCAGACCACTTAAGTTAGTCCACTTAAGTTAGTCCGCTTAAGTTAGTCCGCTAAAATTAAGCAGCCTTTTCAGAGCTTTTTGATTTGTCCTTGTTAGACTCTCCGCGAATATACGCTTGAGTATAATCATCCACTTCAATCGCATCTAAACGCAACGCTTCAGCGACTAAATATTCATCCGCTTCAACTTGAGATAAAACACCAGTCGATACCGCTTTTACAACAAGCTCGTCCAAGTCATCCGATTGAATTAACGTTCCCGAACGAATAGCCATCTTCAATTTGGTTGCAATTTTCTCGCTAGCAAGCACCTTCTTAAAGGCGTATTCGATTCGTCCGATCGGTTGGTTTTCATCACCAACAAAGATGTTTTTGGTTATCCGATCACGCAGTTCATTATCAGAAAGCATTGCTTGAACCACCTGGTGGTCCAATCGATCACTCGGGCGTTTATAAGCATTACCGTAAGGAAAAATAATCCGCTTGAGTATTTTACCGAGCCATAAGGGCTTGAAGTTTTCGAAAAAGTCACTAAAAGCTTTTTGGATAAGAAATAAATTGTTATCAATTGTCCATTTAACATAAACCCGATCACTAGGCTGACAACCGCTATCTTGGTAGTATTTAAGAACCGTTGAGGACAGGTATAAATGACTTAAAACGTCACCTAAACGAGCCGATAACCGCTCTTTGCGTTTTAATTCACCTCCAAGAATTGCCATCGACAAGTCGGAAACCAGCGCCAGCGCAGAACTCATCCGAGTCAATTGTTGGTAATAATAACCGGTTTCATCGTCGACCGGCCTTTTGGCAATCTTGCCTCCCGTAAACCCTAAACTAATGGTTCGAATAAAATTACTCAGTCCGTAACCCACATGACGAAAGAATAATGAATCAAACTCTTCCAGCCCCTGCTCCTCATTAGCATGACTAGCAGCCTGCATTTCTCGATATACAAAGGGATGGCAGCGGACCGCACCTTGCCCAAAAATCATTAGGTTTCTGGTTAATATATTGGCCCCTTCAACGGTGATACTGACTGGCGTACTCATAAAACCCGAAGCAAGGTAGTTACGTTCGCCTTGAACCACACCTCTTCCTCCGTGTATATCCATGGCATCGTTAAGCAATGCACGAGCCGATTCTGTCATATGATATTTGGCAATTGCAGTTACTACAGACGGCTTAAAACCAGCATCAACGGCTCCGGCAGTAGTTATTCTTGAAGCTTCTAGTTGATAGGTAGCGCCTGCAATTCTTGCCAGCGCTTCTTCAACCCCTTCAAATTTGCCAATTTCTGTTTTGAATTGTTGACGTAAAATTGAATAGGCTCCGGTCGCACGGTAAGCGACTTTTGCAGCGGCTGTCGCCCCCGATGGCAGAGAAATGCCTCGGCCCGCCGACAAACATTCCACTAACATTTTCCAGCCCTTGCCGGCAAAATCTTGACCACCCACAATCCAAGACATCGGTATAAAAACATCTTTGCCTTTAGTAGGCCCATTCATAAAAGGTGAACCGACCGGAAAATGACGATTGCCAATTTCAACCCCTTCGTGTGAGGTTGGGATCAAAGCCACGGTAATTCCAATATCCTTTTGATCACCCAACAAACCATCGGGATCGTATAATTTGAAAGCAAGTCCTAAAACAGTCGCTACCGGCGCCAACGTAATATAACGCTTATTCCAGTTCAAACGAATTCCCAAAGTATCTTCGCCTTCAAATTGCTGCTGACAAATAATTCCAGTATCGGGCATTGCTCCGGCATCCGATCCTGCTTTTGGCGCGGTTAGTGCAAAACACGGGATGTCTTCACCTTTAGCGAGTTTTGGTAAATAATGATTCTTTTGCTCATCGGTACCATAATGAAGCAGTAATTCTGCCGGGCCTAGCGAATTAGGTACCATAGTACTAACTCCTAAAGCGCCGCTTCTTGAAGCGAGCTTGGTTACAATGCTCGAATGGGCAAATGCCGAAAATCCTTTACCACCATATTCTTTCGGAATAATCAGCCCGAGAAAACCTTCTTTTTTTAAGTAGTCCCAAGCCTCAGGCGGTAAATCTTTATCTTTGAAACTAATATCCCATTCGTTCACCATGTTGCACACTGTTTCAACCTGATGGTCGATAAAAGATTGCTCTTGTTCGCTCAACTGCGGTTTTTTTGTGGCTAACATTGCTTTCCAATCCGGGTTGCCGCGAAATAACTCGCCGTCCCACCAAACATCCCCTGCGTCCAACGCCTCTTTCTCGGTTTGGTTCATCGGTGGCAGTACTTGTTTGAAAAACTCAAATACCGGCCGAGTGATCTTATCTTTGCGTAGATCATCAGCAAAAAATAATATTGCTATAGGAGCAAAAAACAACCAAGGAATGATTAAAAATTCACTGGTCATGGTCATCATTACTAACGACGCACCAGCTCCGGCTAGAGCTGTTCCCATTCGAGCTCGAAAATAAGCGCTTGTCCAAATGACCGCGATTAATATAAATAATTGAAAAGCTAACAACATGGCTATTTATCTCCTGCAAATAGGCGACTGGACGGGTTTTCAAATGCTCTTTTAGAGCTTTGTAAAGGCTGGTTAGTTAAAGCACTTGTTTCAGTGGATGATTGAGCGTTTTGATCAACCGCATCATAACAAAAAGCTGCTGACATAAACGGAACTAGTCGTTTGATAATTTCTTCAATTGACACTTTTTGGTCAAAATCACTTTCCGATATTTCTTGTAACGCTTCATGACCCGCTAAAGTAAATATGAATGAGCCGAGCATAAAATGTAAACGCCAAAACATTTCTGTTGGTTGTAAATTAGGACTGGTAGTATGCAATAGGCGCATAAAGCGCCTTAAAACCTGTGCATAGCGCTCCATCGCAAAACGCCTGATATGCCCTTGAGTCTCCGCATAAGCTCGCCCAAGTAAATTCATAAATACCCCAGCGCCATCCGGCCTAAGGCTATCTAGTTTGGTTATCGGGTCAATTAAAGTACTTAATACATCAATCACTTGCAGGTCTTTGGCAATATTATCGATACGATCCATTTCACTGCTTAAATCGGTAGTAAAACGTTCCATAAACCGGTCGAAAACAGCCTGAATAAGGGTCTTTTTTGAGCCGAAGTGGTAGTTAACGGAGGCCAGATTCACTTCCGCTTTAGCAGTAATCATGCGTAAACTGGTTTCCGAAAAACCATGGTCAGCAAACAGCTCTTCTGCAACATTAAGTATCTTTTCTTTCGTAGAAATCACGTTTTTGCCTATCAACTGGAAAATTCAAACAAGTGTTTGAAACATACGTTCAAATAAAACAAAAGTCAAGTGGAATGATTGCTAATGGACACGATTTAAGCGCTTCTATTTGATTGGATTAATCGGTCTAACTACCTAATAACAGAGTTTTCAGAGGGAAAACCTTTTGTTAACTAAAGACCTAATTGAATGTTTTTAAATCTGCTAGTGTTTCCAAAAATATTGCCTATACTCAAATAAGAAATGGACGGTTGTCACAATCAATTGTGCCACCAATTTTAGGGCAAAAATATGACTCATTCAGCCAATCAGGTGACATTGTTGCAGCTTGCAGCAGCACAGCTGGCGCTTTCACTGAAAGAAACCGAACAGCCATTCGATGATCTTTCTAAGCTGTTTATCGAAATAGTTGAAGGATACAATGCAATTGAAGGTTTGATTGGTTCAAACGACTCTGCTGATATCGTTAAATTACAAAATCTTCACCAACAAACTCAATCGAGAGTTCGCAATGCAATTGTCGATTTCCAATTTTATGACCGAATGACACAGCGCTTACAGCATATTATGGGAAACATTCAAGATGCGATTAAAGCGCTCGAAGTCAAAGAATCTGGGGATGAAGCTGAATGGAATAAAATATTTGATCGCATTGAAAAAAGTTATACCATGCGCGAAGAAACCCAGCTATTTGATAGTATTCGTAGCGGAGAAGGCTTTGAAAGCGCGGTTAAATCATTAATTGAGCAAACCTTTAAGAAAGATGCTGTGGAGTCAGAAGTTGTTCTATTTTAACCGACAAGCTTTGCAATGAAGCTTGGTGCTTATATAGGTCTGTTTCTTTGGTTTGTATTCAGTTGCCTCCCAATCTGCCACTCTCAGCCAATAGAAAATAATCGAAACCAAACCAGCAATCAAAAAGCTGAAAGGGATTGTTTAATTAATGTGGACTGGTCTGAATGGAAACCTTATCAATATCTTGGTAAAAACGGTAGAGTAGCGGGTTATCAAATTAATTTGCTTGATCTCATTGGTGCGAAGATGGGTTGTCAAATGGTTTACCGGCAACAATCTGATTGGCAATCTTCCGTGGAATCCTTAGAAACGCAGCATATCGACCTCATTGGAAATGCATCCTTGACGAAGAATAGATTGAAATATTTCTATTTTTCATGTTTAGCAAATCCACTCGCAACCAGAACCTTATTCCGAAATTCAACGCAGCTCTAAAAAAAGTAAATACCGAATATCCATTAATGTTTGAATGGTTCGAACAAAAGTAAGCGGTTCAAACAAATAACTTAATTTCAAAAGACCATTATATCAATCTATTTTGGCTGAATAGGCCAACTAATGGTCAACTCTGTAATAATTCACATACATTGTTACAAAGGTGAAACACTCTGAAAGGTGTTTTAGTCATATAATACACCACACAAAAGGCAAGGCTGTTGGGTTGCAGACAATTGCGACGTTTCAAAGAGAGTTTGGCACATAATCTGCAGTAGTGCATATGCAATACTTTTTTTAAACGCCAATTAACCCAAATTTAATCAGCTTGTAATTTATTGTATTAATGATTAATTGCTAAGGAAAATAATATGAAAACCACAACCAGTGATAACAAAATGAGTAAGATAATGATTGCCCTACTAATGAGCACATCGCTTTTTGTTTCAGGGTGTAGCGATAGTGCTTCGAGCGACGATAAAGCTCAATCTGAAGAATCCGCTGAAGTGGACGGCAAAGAAAAGAAAGCAGAAAAGCAAGCTGTACCGGTTGAAGTGGTTTCTGTCGAACGTGGCGATATTCAGCAAACTTACCGCACTATAACCACGTTAGAAGCAGAGCAGGACGTGCAAGTCGTCGCTCGATCTTCTGGTCTATTACAGGAAATTATGGTTGAAGAAGGCGACACAGTGGCTAAAGGTCAATTGTTGGCGCAACTCGATGTTGAACAACTGACTTTGGAAGTTGATCAATTATCGGCAACGTCTAACAAATTGGAAAAAGAATTAAAACGTCAACAGTCGTTATTCTCACGCAAGCTTGCTAGTCGCGACGCATTGGACAGAGCGAAGTTCGAATATCAGTCACAAAGAGCCCAGTATAAATTGTCGAAACTGCGCCTGAATTATGCCAGCATAAAAGCGCCAATCAGCGGCATTGTGACAGAGCGAATGGTTAAGCAAGGTAACTTTATTAGAGATAACGACGTTTTGTTTAAAATCGTCGACCCTGCAACGCTAAAAGCGGTGTTGTATTTGCCTGAAAAAGAGCTTTCTAATGTGAAAAAACAACAAATAGTTTTGTTATCTATTGACGCACTAAATGACCAAGTTATCCAAGGTCGTATCGAACGTATTCGACCCACTATCGACACCTCAACCGGTACTTTCAAGGTAGTTGCAAGTTTAATAAACCCTGAAAACGTTCTTCAAAAAGGTATGTTTGGTAAAGTCGAAGTGGTATTTGATGTACATCCGAATACCTTGTTATTAGAACAACAAGCAGTCATCACCCAAGATAATCGCTCTCACGTATTCGTGGTGAAGGATAACAAGGCAGTTCAAACGCCCATTCAAATAGGCTTTAGACACAATGGCGTTTTAGAAGTAACCTCCGGTTTAAACGAAATGGACCAAGTAATCACTACTGGACAGCAAATTCTTAAACACGACACTAAAGTCGAGATTGTTGGATTTGAAGAAGAACAAGTTGCAGAAGATGGCAAACCTAAAAACAAAGCGCAATTACCTTCAGCAGTTGCGACTAATCCTTAATCCTTTGATGGGGACTCTTGTAAGTCCAACTAATAAAATTAATATCGAAGTGTAAAGAGAAAAATTGCTTCAGATCGACGAATGAAAAAATTGATTTGAGGCCAATTTTGTAACCTTCTAATAAAGGAAAACCCATGAATTTAATTGCGACAGCTGTTCGTCGGCCTGTGACTGTCTCCATGTTTACCTTAGCCGCTCTGGTTTTCGGTTTTGTACTAGTTGGTAAATTAGGCTTCAATTTGCTCCCAGAACTCGCTTACCCCACACTGACTGTAAGAACTGATTTTCCTGGTTCTGCACCTGCGGAAGTCGAAAATTTAATTACCCGCCCTTTAGAAGGTGCTCTCGGAACGATTAAAGGATTGCGTCAAGTAAGATCCGTATCAAAAGCTGGTCGCTCCGATATATATTTAGAATTCTATTGGGGCACGGATATCGATTTAGCGAGCCTCGATGTGCGTGAAAAAATGGAACAAGTGCAACTCCCCCTTGAAATTAAGTCACCTTCCTTATTACGATTTAATCCTAACAACGAACCGATTATTCGTATGAGTTTAAGTCAAACTTTGGACAAAAATGACGACCAAGAACTCGCTTTGACCAAGCTAAGACGCCATGCAGAACTAAAATTAACTCGTCGTTTAGTTACAATAGAAGGAGTCGCCGCAGCCAAAGCATCTGGCGGTTTGGAAGATGAGATACAGATCCACCTTAAGCAAGAATACTTGGCCAAATTAAAATTGACAGTAGCGGATGTTGCTCAAAAACTTCGCACTCAAAACATTAACCTTAGCGGCGGTCAAATTCGTAGCGGACAACGTCAGTTATTGGTTCGAACTTTTAACGAATTTCAATCCATTGACGACTTTTCCAACACCATTATTTTAACCAAAGATCAAAAAATAATCCGATTAAAAGATATTGCTGACATTGATTTTACTCATAAAGAACCAACCGCGATTATTCGGCATAATGGCGAACAAGCCGTTGAACTCGCAATTTACAAAGAAGGCGATTCGAACACTGTCAAAGTTGCAGAGGCGGTAAGAGAACGACTCGAAATACTGAAGAAAGATCTGCCTGAAAGTATGACTTTGTCGGTACAGACGGATGCATCAAAATTTATTAGTCAAGCGATCTCCGAATTAATATCGTCAGCGATTTATGGTGGATTTTTGGCGATGGTAGTTATCTACTTTTTCCTTGGAAAAATTGGGCCGACATTAATTATTTCAGCGACGATTCCTTTGTCCGTTATCATTACCTTTAATTTTATGTTCGGTGCAGATGTCGATATGAACATTATGTCACTAGGCGGTTTAGCACTTGCTGTCGGAATGTTAGTTGATAATGCTATCGTTGTCCTTGAAAACATTGCTAAAAAACGCGAACAAGGTCTTTCGATCAAAGAATCCGCCATCGAAGGAACGAGCGAAGTTTCCGGAGCGATTAGTGCTTCAACATTAACCACTATCGCGGTTTTCCTTCCATTGGTTTTTGTCGAAGGAATTGCCGGACAACTTTTTAAAGATCAGGCGCTAACCATCACATTTTCTCTAATCGTTTCGTTGGCCGTAGCGCTTACATTGATCCCGATGCTCGCCTCTCGAGAATTCGGTAACTCGAAAACAGCCCATTTACGACGAACAACCAAACACCCCGCGGCTAGAACCGCGCTATTTATTCCGGAGTTACTATTTGTTTTAATTCCAAGTTTTTTCATTGGCGTTCTCAAAGGAAGCGTTTTTATTATCGCAAAAATTCTCGGTTTTGCTTTCATTCCAGCAAGAAAGATTTTTGAACGAGTGTATTTATCACTGGCCAATAAATATCATCAACTACTCGCCGGTGCGCTCAATCAAAAAGGACTAACGCTTGTCTCTGCGTTCGCGCTACTTGGAATTAGTGTGGCTGCAATAAATTCTATTCCGCAAGTGGTGTTACCGGAAATGGCACAAGGCGAGCTTAAAGTGACGGTTGAATACGCAGCAGGCACTTCTATTCAGTTATCGGACACCAAAGTCATTGCATTGTCGGAAAAATTGTTAGCTGTTAATGGCGTTGAAGAAATATATTCAACCGCCGGTTCAGGAAACAAACTGACTGCAAATCCTGAGCAAGAAGGTGAGAATAGAGCGGAGTTTACGTTGTTATTACGCAAAGGTATCTCTCGAGAATCCGAAGATAGGCTATTAACTCAAATACGTCAATTGTTAGAAGACGAAAGTACTGGCATCGAATCGGATGTAGAAAGACCACAATTGTTTAGTTTCTCAACACCGGTTAGTGTCGAAATTTCTGGATATGACGTGGATGCGTTAAAGAAAGAGTCTGATAAAATTATCGAATTGCTCTCGACTTCCGATCGATTTGTCGATGTCCATAGTAATATGCAGAAAGGCTATCCGGAAATTCAGATCTCTTTCGACCATGAAAAACTAGCGCAACTTAATCTATCGATGGAACAAGCAAACAATAGTATTGTTAACTCTATCCGAGGAAACAAAGCAACTCGTTATCGATTAAAGGAACAACAAATCGACGTATTAGTGAGGATTGAAAAGTCATCGAGGGATGACGTGAGTGATATAGGCGCCCTCATTATAAATCCTAATTCTGTTCATCCGATAAGCCTATCTTCTGTGGCGACCATTAATTCAACAGAAGGTCCTAGCGAAATTATGCGGATTGATCAGCAGCGTGTAGTGCTCGTTGAAGCGCAACTAAAATACGGCAGTCTTTCAGAAGGTGTTAGCGAAGTAAAAGGATTACTAAAAGATACCCGACAATTATTTGGTACTCAATTATTAATTGGTGGGCAGAGCGAAGAAATGGAAAGAAGTTATAATTCGTTGCTCATGGCACTAGGACTTGCAGTATTTTTGGTTTACCTTGTAATGGCCTCTCAATTCGAGTCGCTGCTTCATCCATTTATTATTTTATTTAGTATCCCGCTCGCATTGATTGGGGCGATTGGTTCACTCATTATTACCAATACTGAATTAAGCGTGGTGGTCTTTCTTGGATTAATTATGTTAGCCGGGATCGTGGTCAACAATGCCATCGTACTCATAGACCGTATTAATCAATTGAGGGAGCTAGGCAAAGAAAAAATTGAAGCCATTAAAGAAGCGGCAGAGTCGAGACTTCGTCCAATTTTAATGACAACATTGACCACAACTTTGGGTATGTTACCGCTAGCTATAGGCCTCAGTGAAGGTACCGAAATCAGGGCGCCCATGGCCATTACTGTTATCGGCGGTTTATTGGTTTCAACCTTATTAACCTTAGTAGTCATTCCGGTGATGTATTCACTGTTTGACCAAAAAGATTTTGATAAAAACCCTCATTTAAAAATGGAGAAATAGAGCAATGTGGTTTACTAAACTTGCGTTAAGACGACCCGTCACTATCTCCATGATTTTCGTGTGCGCCATCGTATTGGGAATTGCTGCAAGCAAACTTTTGCCACTCGAATTCTTTCCTTCGGTTCAATTTCCAGGCATATTTGTGCAGGCCAATTATCCCGGTTCTTCACCGGAAGAAATTGAAAAAAACATCACTCGTCCAATAGAGGAATCGTTAGCGACAATGGGCGGCATCGATTTTATGCAATCGACAAGTAACGAAAATAGTTCTCAGGTTTTTATGCTGTTTGATTGGGGAGATAATGCCAAACTAAAAGGCGTTCAAGCGCGCGAAAAAATCGACATGATTAAAGATCAGTTACCGGAAGATTTAAGACGCGTGCTTATTTTCACCGGAAGCACCAATGACCAGCCAATCATCCAAGCCCGTTTATCTTCTACGACCGATCTGTCTGATTCTTTTCAAGTACTTAATCGGGTATTAAAACAGCGTTTAGAAAGAATACCCGGCGTAAGCAGCGTTCAAATCCATGGCGTAGCGCCCAAGACCTACCAAATTCAACTTTATCCAGAAAAAATAGCGGCCTATCACATAGATACCAACCGCTTGCTAGCACAGCTTCAACAAGCCAACGTGCTAGTTGCTGCCGGTGAAGTAAAATCTCCAAACGCGAATTTTCGGGTCTCTATTAATGAGCAGTTTACCCACATTGATGATATCTCCAATTTTGTTATTAATAAGCGTGGCTTAAAACTTTCTGATATTGCTAATGTGGTTTATGCTAAAGATGAAATTGATGTAGGACGACATTTGAACCGAGAATATGCTGTTGGCATTAATGTCACCAGAGAAGCCGGATCGAACTTAGTTGAAACCGCAGCAAATGTGGTCAAGGCTATGAAAGAGATAGAGAAACTACCTGATTTTGATGGCATTGAATTATTCGTCATGGAGAATTTAGGTGACGGCGTCACTCAGTCTTTATCCGATATTGCATGGTCTGGATTAATAGGCTTCTTGCTTTCAACAATCGTATTATTTTTCTTTTTACGCGACGTTAAATTGACCCTAATTGTTTCCATGGCAGTGCCCTTCTCGCTGATGATGACTTTGGCAGCCATGTACTTGCTAGGCATGAGTCTGAATGTGCTGTCGATGATGGGACTAATGTTAGCCATCGGTATGCTAGTGGATAATGCCGTCGTGGTGACCGAGAGTATATTCACCCAACGAGAAAAACATCCTGACAGTCCGCTAGACGCGGTAATGATGGGAGTCAAAAATGTCGGTGTACCAGTTATCGCTGGGACAATAACGACCGCAATTGTTTTTCTACCAAATATCATCGGCGAGCGAATTGGCATCACTATTTTTTTAAGTCACGTTGCAATTACTATCGTGATTTCATTGCTCGCATCACTTTTCATTGCGACCACCATTATTCCGCTGATGCTAAGCCGTTTGAAATATAAAACGAGCGATGACAAAAACCCGGAAAAACAATTGACGCCCATTGAACAGCATGGTCGCTACAGCCGTTTCTTAAGCTGGTTTATGAATAAACCAGTTGTAGCCACATTAGTTTCTCTCGCCTTGTTTTTCTCTTTTTTAATTCCATACAATTTGGTAGAAATGGATCAATCCGACAACGAAGGGAATGGCACACTACAAATTCGTTATAACATTAATGGTAATTATGAATTAGAAAGAGTCGAAAAATCGGTCTCTAGAATAGAAGACTTTTTATACGATAATCGAGAAGCTCTTGATATTGAAAATGTCTATTCTTATTACACAAAGAATGATGCCGGTTCAACACTGTTATTAAAAGACGATCAATTTCGCACCAAAACCAATGAAGAAATCCGCAAATTTTTGGAAAAAAACATGCCGGTATTAGCCATTGGCGAACCAGGGTTTGAACGATCGCAAAATGATCAAAATCGATTTGGGATTGTGCTACGAGGCGAAGATACAGGCACATTGTTAACCATATCCGACAGCGTAGTACCATTAATAAATGGTATCAAAGGGATCTCGCGTGTCGTACCCGACTCAAAACAAGGTAACCAAGAGGTTCGAATTAAACTCGATTCGAAAAGACTCCACCAATTAGGATTAACCCCACAAGTGGTTGGACAAACTGTGAGTATTGGTTTGCGCAAACAACAATTAAAAACTTTTAGAGGTGAATTTGGCGAAACCAATATTACTTTGACTTTTAAGGGTCAAGAAAAAGCCACCATGAGCGAACTAACGGGCTTACCGATTGAATTACCAAATGGCAAGCAAGTGCGATTAGATTCTGTAGCGGAATTTGAAATAACCCATTCATTACCTAGAATACAGCGTATTAATCGTCGAACTAGCCTCAATATTCAAATGGAGTACAGCAAAGACGATACCAGTTCAGAAGCCTTAATTAAGGCTACAACGGCGTTAATGGAACAAATAGCGCTGCCCGATGGATACAGTTGGAGTTTCGGACGAGGTGTCGATTTTGGCGCGAGAGATAGGGAAATCATGCTTACTAATATGAAGTTAGCTTTGTTAATGATCTTCGTTATTATGGCAGCACTTTTCGAATCAATCATGTTGCCGTTTGCGGTCATTACCTCAATTATTTATGCTTTTGCGGGAGTCTACTGGTATTTCTTTTTAACCGGTACCGACATGTCAGTGATGGCAATGATTGGAATTTTGGTTTTAATGGGGGTCGTAGTTAATAATGGCATTGTATTGGTCGATCGTATTAATCACTATCGCGCCGAAGGTTACCATAAACAAGATGCTATATTGCACGCGGCCAATGATCGGATAAGGCCGATATTAATGACGGTTTTGACCACCATTCTAGGACTATTACCGCTTAGTATGGGAGACGCTCGGTTAGGTGGAGGGGGCCCACCCTATTTCCCTATGGCCAGAGCGGTTATCGGCGGTTTAGGATACTCAACCATCGCGACACTTATATGTTTACCAGTAATTTATTTATTCTTAGACTACGTTGGCGGTTTTTATCGTCAGCTTTGGCATGCCATTGGCGAGAGAGGTCAACGTTGGGGATTCAGCAACGCCAGGCTTTCTTCTGAAACAAAGAAATAGTCCAAAGCATCGAATTATTTTTTGTGAGTTAAGGTTTTTTTGATTGCCGCCATAGTCTTGGCGGTGAGATTTTTGTCATGGTATTGCTTCATGACGATGTCTTCCACTTGATCGAGAACACTATCGACAGTCTCTCCATCACTTTCATGTTGTTCGAATAGGTTAATTCGTTTTTCTGTGTGGCGACCAAACTGCATTAATTTTTCGAAATAACTACCCTTACCCGAAAGTTTACCTCGACTCAAATCTAATAAAGTACAAATCAACGAAACCGGACTTAGTACGATATCACGTAACGCATCAACCGCTAATTTTAGTTGAAAAACAAGCAGTCGTCGCAGTGGATGCTCCGCATGCTCTTCATTCGATTTTTCTTCCAATTTCTTTGGAGGAATTATTTTTGTTTTGGGTTGATTTTTATCCATCATATTCTCATAGGTAACGGCCTTAGTAAAAAGCCGTCTTATACTTTTTTAAATTAATTTTTCGGAGGTAAATGAATTGCGCTTCTAATAACTCAAATACTAACACATTGAATAGCCGTTTCTATCAGAATGATAGAATAGCGTCGGTTACTGGTTTTTGAAGAGGGTGTAGTAAAATACTTTAACTAGAATGGCCAAAATCACAAGTCAATTTACAATACTGGTATCAATGATTGATCAACCATTTTGTAGATTTTATTTGCAGATTTCGTTTGTTGTGCCTGCAAAATCAGCTCTTTTGAGAGTTGCGGCGCCAGCGATTCGATAAACGAAAAAATAAATTCTCGGAAATACAAGTTTCGATCAAAAACCACATTAACTAACGATTTAGAAATTAGATGTTCGATCGGAATACTTACTAGATCGGAATCGAGATGTTCTTCATACGCCATACTGGCGATGATTCCTACACCTAACCCCATACGCACATAGGATTTAATTATTTCACAGTCAGTCGCAGAAAACACGATTTCTGGCGCGAATCCATTTTCCTTAAAGACACTTTCAATGCGATTCTTCCTTCCACCAGAACTGGTGTGAGTCAGAAGCGGATACTGCGCTAAAATATCAAAGGTTACACTATCTACTTTAGTTAAAGGATGATTTTGCGGAACGATAATACAGCGGTTCCAATAAAAACAAGGCAACTGAATTTTATCGTCAAAGTTTTCTTCGTCATTATGCACTAAGGCAAAATCTAATTTACCATCATCAAGTTCTTTATTGGTATTATGCATGCCGCCTTGATATATATGCATCGCAACTTTCGAATATTTCTGGCGATATTCTTCAACAATTTGTGGCAAAAAATAGCGCGAAAATGTATGGGTAGAAGCAAGGTTCAAGCGCCCTTCCTTTTGATTAACATGACTAGCGGCAATATCTTGGATTGTTCGAACTTGCTTTAAAATATTTTCGGCGATGGGCAAAATTTCACGCCCTGCAGGGGTAATATTGGTTAAATGTTTACCACTGCGTACAAATATTTCGACACCTAATTCATCTTCAAGCAGTCGTATTTGCTTACTAATACCTGGCTGTGATGTAAAAAGTGATTCGGCAGTTGCCGAAACATTTAAGTTATTCCGAGCGACCTCGAAAATGTATTTAATTTGTTGGAGCTTCATTAACCTTCCATATTGCTCAGCTGAAATTGTCACGCCTTCGCCAGACAGTGCAAATTAGCCATATATCTCTGATAAACCGTTGGATTTAAAACAATTGATTATAAAAAACGGCTTTCCAATACCCTTAAGCATAGACCGTAATTTAGAATTAACAAGAAAAGCGAGCGCTGTATAATTGAAAAATATCTCTAATGGCTGTGGTAACCGGCATAATTGAGCCTATTTGGCCCTAGAAGGGAGCAAACGCTGAAACTATTTTTGGTCGGCTGAGTGTTGGTTGTTTCTGCGCTTTAGTTATTTCGGAGCTTTGTTTGCAATACCATGGGGCACGTGCCCCGTAGCAACATGTTCGACAGCTGCATCACAATGATAAGCTTGATCGTCGAAAAAAACATCCGCTTCAAAAGATTTTAGAAACTCAGCCTTTTGCATGCCACCGAGGAAAAGCGCCTCATCTATTCGTATATTCCAATCTCGTAGTGTTTTGATAACTCTTTCATGAGCCGGCGCCGAGCGAGCAGTTACTAGTGCGGTGCGGATAGGACAATCCTGTCCCGAATATTCGCTTTGAAGCCTATGTAGCGCAGCCAAAAAATTCTTAAATGGTCCTCCCGCTAGGGGTTTATTGGCCGCAGCGACTTCACTTTTTGTAAATGCCTCTAGACCATCGGCTTTGTATATCTTTTCGGCTTCATCAGAAAATAACACTGCATCACCGTCAAAGGCGAAACGAACTTCTTCGCCATTTAATGAATAATTGCCGGATTTCGGTAAAATAGTCGCAGCAGCAAAGCCATCGTTAAGTGCCGCTGTGACATCATTTGCATCGGTCGACAAAAATAAGTGGCTCGAAAAAGCCGACACATAAGCGTAAGGGCTACGACCACTGGTGAATGCTGCTCGAGAGATATCCAGTTGATAATGCTTGATTGAGTTAAATATTCGTAGGCCAGTATCGGCACTATTTCGTGAAAGCAACACAACTTCAACTAGAGGGGATTCGGGCGTTTTGTGATTTAGTGCTAAAAGCTTTTTTACTAGTGAAAACGCAGGTCCCGGCTCTAATATTTGTTCTTCTTGCTCAATTTGGTACTGAGAATAGGCTTCAACGCCCTTTTCCTCATAAATGTCGTGGCTTTCATTTAAATCAAACAACGCGCGCGACGATATCGCAACCACCAACTTATCACCCAGCATTTTGGACATAACTTACTTTTGATCCTAATTAAATTCGATAAATCTCAAATATTCTCTATACTTTTTTAGAAAAAGTTATTTCTAAGATATAGCGAAATTCGATAACCGTATTGGACGATCTAAAGAGCACCGTCAATAGAAGCTCAATCGAAGGTTACCATAATCTCCAAAGAACTCTAAATATGATATTTAACCTAGCCAAAAAAAGTACACTCATTGTCGAAGATTTCGCCGAATTCGCCCGTTCCGTTCGTGCGATGCTTCATACTATGGGTGCAACAAGTGTCGATATTGTCTATAACGCAGAAGACGCTATCGAAGCCTGCAAGGCTAAAAAATACGACATTATTTTGTCAGATTACAATTTAGGACAAAAAAAAGACGGACAACAACTTCTCGAAGAATTAATCAAATACAAGCAAATTAAAAGTAATTGTGTATTCTTAATGCTAACCGCCGAGAATACCGCAGCTATGGTGATGGGTGCAGTAGAATTTCAGCCAGACGGCTACATTGCCAAACCATTTAACGGCAACTTACTAAAATCTCGATTGCAAAAAGCCACCGAACGAAAAGACACTCTACAATCGATTAATCGTGCCATTGCCAATAAACAATGGGTTGAAGCATTAGAAAATATTAAGACAGTACTACCAAACCATCCAAAATATAAGATGTCTTGTCTAAGATTGAAATTTAAAGTGCTTAAAGAACTCAATCAATTAGATAAAGCATTAGAGTTAGTTACCGAAATAGTCGCTCAAAGAGCTATTCCTTGGGCGCTCGAAGGCGTTGGCGAAATATTTTATCGACAAGAAAAGCTAGAAAAAGCACTCGATATTTTTAAAAATATGATTAAAGAATTCCCAATGGCCCTTGAAGGTTACGACTGGCTTGCAAAAATTCAACAAAAATTAGGGCAACCCATCGAAGCGCAAAACACTTTATCCAAAGCCATCGAGAAATCTCCAAAGGCGTTACAGCGTCAGAAACAGTTGGGTTCTCTCGCTGAAGAAAATAACGATTTAGATGTGATGACCAAAGCCTACCGAAGTGCGGTAAAATATAGTGCGAACTCGGCATTTTCATCACCCGATGAATACTTAAAATTAACCAATGCGTTGTCATTACAAATAGCCAATAATCAAGACGTCATTTCAGATAAAATCATTAGTGAAGCGGAAGCGACATTCGACAAATTGAATCAATCATTTTCCTCCACCAATGCCAATCTATTAAGAAGTAGTGTTGCCCACGCTGCATTTTGTAATGCTTGCAAAGACGAAGATAAAACTAAAAATTACATCGAACAATCTGAAAAACATTATCAAGGACTAGATGAACAAATTTCATCTGATATCAGTCTGGAACTATCGAAAACGCTTACTTCGCTTGGTAAAGAAAATCTTGCAGAAGAAATTCTAAATGAGGCTGTTCAGCAAAACTTGGATGACCCCGAGTTTATCCGAAAGGCCGCAGAAATTGGTGCTAATGAGGAACTGATTAACACTTGTAAAAAAGCGAGTCAGCACAATATTAAGGCGATTAATTTTTTCAAGAATAAAAAATACTTAGATGCTATACAGTGTTTCGATAAAGCGCATAATTTATCGCCTAGCAACATTAATATTCGCCTAAACTACGTGCAGAGCCTTTTGAAACAAGCTCAAAATGAAAACAATCCTGCTGACATTATTAGAACCGCTGATACCATGATGTCTGATATGCCGCAACTAGCTTTTTCTGATGTCCGATATAGCCGATATTCTGAGCTTAGTCGACTCACTCAATTGATGTTACAAAAACATTGAACCTTTCAAATTTAGAAGGACGTTAATGATGCACAATTCCGGCGAAGATATTTTCAATATGGTGCTCGCTTCTACCGTTCATGATATGAAGAACTCACTCAGCATGTTAGGTGAATCGCTTAACTTTATTTTAAAGCAGGTTGATATAAAATCGTTAGATAGACAAACAAAAAATTATTATGGCGTTGTACAATATGAATCCTCTAGGGTTAATAACTCGCTAATGCAGTTACTTGCACTGTATAAATTAGAGAATGAACAGCTACCATTCAACCCAAACTACTTTAATCTAAGAGATTTTCTAGAAGAGCAAAAACTCAAACATTTACCGCTATTAGAAGCCAAAAATATCGAATGCGACATTCAAGTAGATGAAGACTTAGAGGGTATTTTTGATGACAGCTTAATTGCAACGGTTTTGGAAAATATTTTGGGTAACGCCGTTCGTTATACTCGCTCCAAAATACTCATCCAGTGCACCCAAGATAAATTCACTAACATTAGTATTTCAGACGATGGCCCCGGATATCCTGAAGAAATGATAGAGTTGGCAGGCAACTATATCCGAGGCATTAATCAAAGTACTGGGAGCACCGGTCTAGGCTTATTTTTCGCCCAAAAAATTGCTGAAATTCATTCACACAAAGATATTTCGGGAAGTATTTTGCTTTCGAATGGTGGTGAGCTTGGCGGTGGCCGGTTTGAAATTGTAATCCCATAAATATAATAAGAGTCATAAGAACAAATAGCCAATGATAAAGTACGCTGAGAAAAAAACTCTAATAATCGAAGACTTCGCTGAGTTCGCAAGAGCCGTTGGAACCATGCTAAGAGACATGGGGATAAACTATGCGGATACTGTGACTTCGGGTGAAGCAGCCATTCAAGCTTGCCGAGAGAAAAAATATGACATTATTCTATCCGATTATAACCTCGGCCCTCAAAAAGATGGTCAACAGGTATTAGAAGAATTAGTGGCTTTTAACCTCATAAAACCCGATTGTACTTTCATTATGATCACCGCTGAAAAAACTGCAGCTATGGTCATGGCAGCGCTTGAGTTTCAACCCGACAGCTATCTTACGAAACCGTTTAATAGTCAACTATTAAAATCGCGCCTGGACAAAGCGATTACAAAAAAACAAATTTTATCCCCGATTAATAGGGCAATGTTGAAAAAGGATTGGCAAAAAGCTTTTTCGCTTTGTGATGAAATCGCCAGCCAACATAAGAAATATCAAAACGCTTGCACCAGACTAAAATTTGATTGCTTAAAAAATGCTAACAAGCTAAAGCAAGCACTTAAAATAGTTGAACAAATTGCAAATGATAGAGCAACACCTTGGTCGATCAAAGGAATGGCAAGCATTCATTATGAAATGGGTAACCTAAAAAAAGCCGAACACCTATTTAACCAAATGACGCAAGAGTTCCCAATGGCTTTAGAGGGATACGATTGGTTAGCAAAAATTCAACATCGCCTCGATAAACCTGCGGAAGCTCAAAAGACATTACAAAAAGCGGTTGAAAAATCGCCGAAATTACTAAAAAGGCAAAAATACTTAGGCCAGCTAGCCGAGCAAAATAACGATTTCGAAACCATGACTAAGGCGTATCGACAGGCGGTAAAATTTGGACAAAATTCTGCATTTTCGAAAGCCGATGAATATGTCAAATTGACGAAATCGTTAGGTTCTCAGTTAAAAGGAAATTGCAATGAGGAACGTAGCAAATTAATCGGTGAAGCAGAAGACCTTTTCCAACAAATTGAACGCAAATTCAAAGATGACTCTTGTGTACAATTTAGAGGGGCCGTAGCCCATGCGGATTTTAGCTCAATCATAAAAGATAAAAAAGCAACCGATAAATATTTGCAGAACGCCAATCAAATCTTTGACAAGATCGAAGAACATATTGGCGCGTCAGAAAGTCTCGAGATCGCTGAATCACTCAAAGCTCTTGGACTCAATCAATTGGCTGAATGTGTTTTAGAAGAAGCTGTAGAACAATATTTCGATGACCCAGATTTTATTAAGCATGCCTCAAAGCTAACCAACAATAAACATTTGATTAAAAATGCCAGTAAAGCAAACAAATTAAATAATGAAGCGGTCAAAAGTTTCAAATTAGGCGATTTAAGCCGTGCAATTAACGCGTTTGAAAAGGCGTCGGAAATTGCCCCCAATAATGTGAATATTTGCCTAAACCTTTCTCAAGCATTACTCAAACTTTTTCAGTCCGGCGACAAAAACGCGGACTACCTATTTCGATCTGAGGAAATATTATCAGATATTACTAGGCTTTCCGTGTCTGATCCGAGATATCTTCGATTCTCAGAATTAAATCGTTTAAACCAATTAATGTTGCAAAAATTAGAATAAAGGGCGCACGAATCGAGCCTAGTTAAAACACTGAGAAGCATTTAATCTGTGAATAAATAGCTAATGACTTGATTCCGAATAGAAATTTTTAACTACAAAGGCCATTCAAATGAGTTTTTTAGTACATTTAGGCTATACTTTCAATTACCTTATTCCAGAAATCGTTCAAAACGATCCTAAAAAATAAATATGGGTTCTTTTTCAATCATCATCGTTATTGCGTTCGTTTTAGTAGCCAGTGTGCTCGGTATTGCTATTATTCAAAAAAGAGAGCAAGCGAAGGCGAAATTAAGACAACAAATTGCGCAATATCGTTATCGAGCGAATGAAACCGGGAGTATTCTGGAAAATTTCTCTGCGATACCTATCGGTGCCGAAACTCGCGGCCTTTTGCTTCAATACATTCAATTAAATTTGTCTGCAGCAAGTCGGCTGGCTCCAACCGACTCACTGATTGCACGCAACTTATCGAGTATTAAAGAACAACTCAAGAATCCACAATCCAATGTTGACAAACAGCGACTGTCTATTCCAAAGGATTCACAGCAACTAAATCTATTGATAAAGCAGCTTTCAAAACTAGGAAATTATATTTTAAGATTTAAGACGATCAAGGCTATGTCTGTAGACAAGGTTCCTGTGTCGGTTAATAAAATTATGTTGCTAATTTCGGAAGCAAAAATTTGTGCTTATATCCAGCAAGGACAACGCTCATTAGCTGAGCATAACTACGTTAATGCACAAAGGCATTTCCAAATAGCTCAGCAAATGCTAGATAAGTTCAAAAATAAGAATTCTCGCTTAGTTTCCTTAGAAGCAGAATTAAAAGAATTGGTCAACTTAACGCCCCAGCAGGCTGCCAATAAGAGTTTAAGTATTGATACGGAGGAATCAGAAAGCGCAGAAGCCGAGCAAGACAACATATTCGGCCCCAAGAAAAAATGGTAATCGACAGGCGCGGCGATAAAAAATTAACCTATTGCTTGAGTAATATCCGTAAAATAGTGACGATTGCTTTCCGATATTTCAGCTAAGTCTCGATGTGCTTCTAATACACATTCTAACACTTCCTCTTCGTTTTTTGAGACTGATGCAAGCTCAACAAAATTCATATCATGTTCACCATTGGACTTAGCCACAATATTAAATACTTGGTCGAAACAAACCCGTTTCAAGATATGAGCAAGTTCTCCCTTGTGTAAAAATATAACAGGTTTCTTATCAGAGAGCTTTTTATATTCGATTGAAATACGAGCAAGTAATCCTAGCGCGGTGCTATCTAACATCTCCGCATGCTCTAAATCAATCGCAATTTCAGTAAAGTCATTTTTGTTGAATAGTTGCTCAATATGCGCCTCTAGTCCAGCACATTGTGAATAACGAATGATACCCACAAACCGAATATATTCGATTGAGTTTAAGCGAGTCGATAAAATGGAACCTTCCATTAATCATCTTCCTTTTCAACGATAAACACCGTAATATCATCCGGCGGATTTTTATCTTGATACTGTTTGACCGGTTTCATTAATACCGGAATATTTATCGGGTTTTTCGCTGCAAACTCCATCAGGTAGTCTTCACTTGCGGGTTTGTCACCGACAGGGATTAGCTCTAACCAGCCATCTGATACCATTAGCAATTTAAAGCCTTTTTCGATATCAATCGATTTACTACTAAAGGTTGCCCACTCAAACAAACCCAGTGGAAAACCATCGTCTTTTAGGGGGACCACCTTTTCATTATAGACCAATACCGGAGCGGGATATTGACCGGCAACGCTATACTTCATTTGTTGAGTTTCGCTGTCAATGACCGCATAGAATAAAGTAATGTGTTTGCCTAAATTGGCACTAATAAACTCGTCATTAAGATAAGTCATAAGCGCATCGGGCTGGATAATATGTTCGTTCTCTCCCGCTCGGTACTGTCTAAGTGGCTGATTAAATAGGCTTTTAAGCATCATTGTCACAAACGCCGCGGCCGAACCATGGCCAGAAACATCGGCGAAATAAAAACCGATATATCGCGGTGAGATTTCAAAATAATCAATAAAATCACCGCTTAAATTTAATGATGGAATGATAATATGCTGAAAATGATAGCCTTGTAGAGTGCCATCCGTTGGTGGTAGTAATTGTTGTTGAGCTTGTCGCCCTGCTTCTTGATCTTTTTGCAGTAGATCGAGATTTTTTTCTAGTTCGCGATTGGCGATCTCTAACTCATCTTTGTAAGTCTGATTTTCGATTTCAAGATGAGTTCGATGAAGAGCATTCTCAACCGCAATCTCTAATACAGCCATATCAGTGATTGGTTTAACTAAATAATCCAAAGCGCCAAGCCTAAGGGCTTCAACAACATCATGAATTTGACCTGCACCCGAAACAATGATGATCGGTGTATCAGGCGCCAGCTCGCTTATTTTCGCCAGAACGGTCATACCATCCATTTCCGGCATTCGTAAATCACAAAGCACTAAATCCGGCTGAAACTCACAAAATAACGCGACTCCCTGTTTGCCATCGACTGCTTGAATAACATTAAAACCGCTATCTTCAAGATAAACAGCCATGCTCTCACGTACTAAGGTTTCATCGTCTATGACTAAGATTGTCTTTAATTCTAAAGAGTTATCTAGCGTAGAAAACGTTTTATCCATCTTCTAATAACTTCCGTTCGGTCATTTTTATTATGTCTCTAGGATACTACTGATTAATTTCTAGGCAACTCTTTTATGGCTTTTTGATTGACCATTTCTCATTTATTTCCTAGTATTATGAAAACCAACAAAATTCAAGCGATTTATATCTGTACCGCAAAAATAACAAGGGGTAATTCATGACATCTATGGGTAGCGAATACGATGAGAAAAGAAATTTTATTAGAATGTTTGTTAATGCAAGCGTTATTATTACAGACCCAGCCACTGACGAGACGTACAAAGGTGAAGGCAAGAATCTAAGTGGTGATGGCGCGATGTTCACAACTGACAAATTTTTTGATATAAATCAGAAACTTAACTTAAAGATTAGTTCCGAACAAAGCAAACTTGCTTCTTTGAGTGCTGAATTTGAAGTCAAAAGGGTTGAAGAGATTTCTGCTGGACTATTTGAAATTGCAGGCACCATGCTAGAAGTTCATTAACCTGATATAGCTATCTCAAATTGTATCGCTCAAGAGTTATTCAGAGCGATACAAAGCTTAGAAATACAATCACTAGCGAAAACTAGAAATCACAATCTTCCTCATCTTCTTCTTCACACTCAAAATCATCGTCGAGTGGCAGTTCACCATCGTATATTTTGTATTGTCTATTTTGCATCCAAGAATCGCGTACAAATGCGTATTCATCTGAGACAGAACTTAATGTTTCTTCAAATGGGATAAGTGCTGCCCTGCTGTCTATCAGTTCGATGATTTTGAACTGATTTCTAGTCGGGATATGATCAATCTGATTAACTAGGTCAAATTCAGAATCTACAGGATAAGCGAGTGTATCTCGAAGTGTTGATGGCCCTAGTAACGGTAACATCACATAAGGCCCGCCAGAAACGCCCCAAGTGGCCAGCGTTTGACCGAAATCTTCATCGTGCTTATCCAAGCCCATACTGGAGGCGGGATCCCACAATCCTGCGATACCTAATGTAGAGTTGACGACAAAACGCGCCAAGTCTGATACAGAATCTTTGCCCTTTCCTTGCAGTAAATTATTCAAAAAATTAGGTACGTCACCTAAATTGCTAAAAATATTGCTAACGCCCGTTTCGACAAAGTCAGGCGTGACTGCTTGGTATCCTACCGTTATCGGTTTTGCTATCGCTCCATCGATTGCTTTGTTAAAACTATAGACTTTTCGATTCCATCCCTCCCAAGGGTCGGCAGGATTTGTACCAGTAGTCGCACAACCAGTTAGAATTATCGCAGATACGACTAATAGACTCTTTATTACAGACACCGTGCAATGCTCCTAAAAACAATTAAATTCAAAATATCGGCGGTAAGTTTACCCTAATTAATTCAACAGGCAAAAAAAATCAGGCATTACTAAATAGCAATGCCTGACGTGGTAATTTGTCGTTACAACAAATTATCGAAATAAGTGTTTATTTACCGCCACACTTTCCTTCGCCACATTTACCTTCTTTTTTCTTTCCTTTTTTGTCACCACATTTGCCTTCGCCACATTTACCTTCTTTTTTCTTTCCTTTCTTGTCGCCACATTTCTTGTCTTTCTTGTCGCCACATTTCTTGTCTTTCTTGTCGCCACATTTTTTGTCCTTCTTGTCGCCACATTTTTTGTCCTTCTTGTCGCCACATTTCTTGTCTTTCTTGTCGCCACATTTCT
>Ga0316209_1001027_pt1 | contig 34405 bp, 38 predicted proteins | sample 6monopyrite_MG_FD_204945 | JGI IMG/M metagenome (GOLD analysis project Ga0316209, IMG submission 204945) | Microbial mat bacterial communities from mineral coupon in-situ incubated in ocean water Damariscotta River, Maine, United States -... | ecosystem: Environmental > Aquatic > Marine >...
TCTAAAAATCCGTTCCAATGCCTAAAATCCACCAAACTTCCAGCCGCACTAGCCTGCTCGGGCAATGGTGTATTTTTGTCGGCATTATAGCGGATTTTCTTAACGCCATTTTCATGAGGCCGATCCATACCACTAATGTGCATGGGTTTTTAGTACAATTGCCATTTTTGTGTGCACCTAAAATTAGCAATACGCTAAAAATCCACCCTTGGTAATATGGAGTTATAGATTTCGCCTTGGTTTTAGTTTCTCAGCAGACCCTAGTTAACCAGTTCACTAGTCAACTAAAAATGAATGCAATTCTACATATGGACTTAGACAACCCTCTGAGTATCCAACTACAGCTACCAATTACCACTTGATGAACTTTTCCTCTACCTTTCGCTTTCAGTAGAAATTTTAATTTATAACATATGGCACTTGATCCACGAAAAGGGACTTTTCAATTACTGGAAGAATTTGCTATTCCCTACACAGCACCTAAGTACACCTACAAATCAGCAACTCCAGAATTACTTGAGTCGATTCGTGCAACACGGCTGGAAGAAAATCGAATCCAAAAAGTTAAAAACGTGGTTATAGCTGCTTTCAGCATCCTATTCTCAGCCGGGCTTTTAAAAACTTTCGTTTTTCTAAATACACACCCGTTGGTCACAGAATACTTTCGTTAAGCCGAACTTTTCCTCCACCTTTGCACTTTACTTAGAAAGTTGAATCATGGAAGCAGAAGCCAAACGTCCCATCACCCTATACACGGAAGAAAACCCCAATCCGAATTCCCTCAAGTTTGTGGCCAACACCATGCTGATGCCTGCGGGAGTAAGCAGGGACTATCCGGATTTGGCCAGTGCCAAAGAGGCCCCATTGGCAACAAGGATTTTTAACGCGTTCTCATTCGTCACTCGGGTGTTTTACATGAGCAATTTCGTGACAGTCACCAAGGATGATGAGACGGATTGGTTTGAAGTGAAGGCCAAAGTGCAGAGTTTGATCCGAGAACATCTCGTGGATGGTGGGGCTCTGCTTACCGAGGAAATTACTCAAGAAGATCATGCTGTCACCGATGACGACACAGACATTGAAGTAAAAATAAAAGGTATTCTGGACGAGTACATCCGACCAGCTGTGGAGATGGATGGTGGTGCTATTTCTTTTCATTCATTCGATGAAGGTAAGGTCACCGTGACTCTCCAAGGCTCATGCAGCGGCTGCCCATCTTCTACTGTTACGCTCAAAGCCGGAATCGAAAACTTGCTAAAGCGAATGGTACCGGAGGTGACGGAAGTGGAAGCTGAGGAGCTTTGATTGATTGATTGACGATTGTTTTGAGTTCCCGCAATTAACACAAATTTCGAGACTTGATGCGGCGGCTTGATTCAATCTCCGAGTTCGGTGTGATTCGGTATTTTTGGTTTCAAACCAATTTCTTCGCAGGCTTGGCCTGAAACTCCTTCAAATAGAAAGGCTCAAAGTAGGCCACATCTTCAAAGTCAGAATTCTGAAATTTTTCTTCAGCCAAAATCCCCACGTTTTCTGCCATGGGATGGATATCTGCAATCCATTTAATGTTTTCCTGAGTCAAGACTTCTTTGGTCTTGGCAGCTCCATCTCCGAAAAGGTATAGTGGTTTGTCGGTGAATTTTGTGAAAGAGTCAGGCGCCACAATCAGAGGATTGGTTTCCCAAATTACTTTCGTTTCATCAGCCAAAATGCAATAGGCTTCCATTCGTCGGGCATCAATCATCGGGCAGAAATAAGCTGGCGTTTGAATGATTTTCTTGAGTCCAAGAAGCATAGCCTCGAGTGTATTCACACTTATCAATGGCTTGTTCAATGTGAAGGACAATCCTTTCGCTGTGGTCGCCCCAATGCGCAATCCCGTGTATGAACCGGGCCCAGAAGAAACGGCAAAAGCATCGACCTCAGCCAGCTCTATCTCACAATTCTTCAGCACTTCTTTGATGATCAACGGAAGCAAGGACGAGTGGGATTTTTCCAGATGATAGGACTGTGAAGCAACCAGCCTTCCGTCCTCATGGAGCGCAACTGAGCAGACTTTGGTGGCCGTTTCGAGACTTACAATGTTGGCCACTACTTCCTGAGCAATTTGTTGTACCGATCCAAATCTGACAGTACCTCGACCGCCATCAAAATATCCTTGTCTTTCTCAAAAGTAGATTCGATCATACCTCTTTCGAGGTAATATCGGGAAGCAATTTCTTGCTCCAGTAAGGTGCGGATTTCTGTCTGGTAAGTAGTCAAATCCTTTTGCTTGGTACTTGATATTTTGGATTCAAGTGAGGCGATAGCTGGCATGATTTCTTTGAAATGCGAATCATTGGTGGCTACTTCATTCAGTATTTCTAACTGGGTTTCCAGCTCGGTCTGATACGAAAATTTCTTGTTCCCCAACCACGCCTCGAACTCTCCATATTCACTTTCTGACAAACGGAATTCTTTCGGACTGGCAATAGAATCATTTTTGAAATGATACTCCGACGCAAAATGGAAAAGTAAATCGTTTTCCAAAAGGCTAATCGTCACTGGCGCATAGTCATGTCGAGCCACTAAAATATCCGGATCCACTCCACCTCCATCAAACACAAGTCGACCGCTGGCCGTGGTGAATTCGCTCTTGAGCGAATCGGGAACTTTGCCCACACTTCCGTCAGGATTCCTGTGGCTGTAGTCAAGTGCCTGAATACATCTGCCACTGGGAATGTAATATTTTGCCGTTGTGACTTTGAGTTGAGAATTATAGGCCAGCGGGCGTGTCTGCTGTACCAGCCCTTTGCCATAGGACTTTCGGCCAATGAGTACACCTCGATCGTAATCCTGCATCACTCCTGAGACGATTTCCGATGCAGACGCAGATCCATTGCTGATCAAGACGACCAGAGGAATTTTTGTATCAGTGGCAACATTCAGTGTAGTATAAAGCTGCGTCCACTCCTCCATTTTTCCACGGGTAGTGACTACCTCCTCATTCTGAGGAATGAACACGTTGCAAATATTGACCGCTTCATTTAACAGTCCTCCAGGATTCCCACGGAGGTCCAAAATGATTTGTTTAGCACCAAGTTCTTTCAAGTCTACCAAGGCACCTCGTACTTCATTTCCGGCCTTTGTGGTAAAGTCTGTCAAGCGCATGTAGCCAATTTCATCATTGACCATGCCATGAAAGGGTACGTTCTTTACGGTTATTTTTTCACGTTTGAGTTTTACATCAAACATTTTTTCGACTCCATATCTCTTTATCTTCAGCGTAATCTCAGAACGAGCCTGACCATTGAGTAGCTTCTTGGTATCTGCAGTGGACTTGCCTTTGATGTCGATCCCATTGATTCTCAAAATCTGATCACCTATTTTTAACCCAGCCCGATCCGCTGCAAACCCTTCATACGGGAGGATCACTGTGCTAATTCCATCCTTCACATCGACCAGCGCACCGATTCCCGCATACTCTCCTGTGGAAGCCGTTCTATAATTTTCTATGTCATCTTCAGGTATATAATTTGTGTAAGGATCTAATGATGAAAGCATGGCATCAATGCCTGTGCGCATGACCGTTGATGGATTTAGGTCATCTACATAATAGGCATTCACCTCCTTGTAAAGGGTGGCGAATATGTCCAGATTCTTGACAATCTCGAAGTACTTGTCTTTGTTGGGATGTGCAGCCACAGCCGTACCAAGCACGACAGTTATAATTGTGAAATACTTGAGCTTTTTCATGTGTTTAACGATTGACTTTTTAGTTGCCACATAGCATGTCCGTTATTACAGGAGCACCAACACATCCTTACCATTTTCTAAAACGTTGTTGGTGTGTTAATCTCATTTTGATTTTTCGTCTTGTAAGCGCCTCAGCAAAATAACGAGTTTCTTCTCTATCTCTGTATAAGGAAGTGCTTTTGTGTCTTGATAGATAAACCCAACGTGATAGAATGTCTCATGTTGGCCATAAATTAAATGTTTATTCAGGCGGTAGGCTTCACGAACTCTTCGCTTGATGAGATTGCGATCCACCGCTCGTTTGATTTTTTTCTTGGGAACAGCAATGAGTATTCGATGGACCGACTCATCCGTAGTTTTGTACTTCAACAAAAAGGGATGTAAAAAAAATGAGGAACCGTCTTGAAACAGCTCCTCAATTTTCTTTTTCCCTGTCAGCTTTTCCGCTTTAGGAAATTTGAAGTCTTTAGGCCTGCTTTCGCTCATAGGCCTTGGATTTATTTTTTGTGCAATTCGTCAGAAACAGTCAATTTCTTTCTGCCTTTAGCCCTTCTTCTGGCAATCACACTCTGGCCATTCACTGACTCCATGCGTGAACGAAAACCGTGCTTATTTACCTTTTTTCTTACCGAAGGTTGAAATGTTCTCTTCATTAGTTCTATCGTTTTGTAAAACGGAGGGCAAAGATAACTTTTTCAATTACTCAATTCCAACTATTGTTTGAATAAATCATCGGACACTTCGCCGTTTACTATCACTTCTTTCACGGTAACGTCCATCTTCATTTGTGCATTCATCGGACGTTTTTGTGAAGTAGGGAACAGCACGCCATTGAATTCTTTGTAGTCTCCATAGTCATTAGACAGTACCATGGAACCCTGAGGGGTTTCCGCAGTATTAGAAATACGAACCAGCAGACCACTTTCAGCGTCATAATAACGAGTCGAGACCTTCCCCGATGAGAATTTAACCTCGACACCATAGGCATCTTTTCCATCAATGTTTTCTACGGCTATAAGCTCGGATTCAACACCAATGTCTGCATAAGAAAGCTCAAAGAATAAGACGGACTCCAATGCCATCTCTGCGGCATCATCTCCTTCTATTGTTTTTTCGCCTCCCATTCCTGTCATGAATCCTACTTGACCATCAAATTTCACGGTCTGCATTACGTTTCCGCCCATTACCATTTCGGTAAATGATTTGTTAGGGGTTGCTCGCACTACGTTGATCTCCATCGTTTGCCCCATCACAGATGCATCCATTTTCATAGACACGTTCTTGACGGCTTCAACTTTTTCTTTTCCTCCAATAGCACCAATGTGCTTTTCGAATACTCCATCTGCTGTGAGTCCATCAGGTAGTTTAGCCATAGACGGATCTACTCCATTTCCATACGTATCAAAATAGTTCACTTCACCGAACTGAGCCAACTTATCGGCTACATCTCCTGCTTTTCCGACTACATTGATATACGCGTTTTCAGGCCTGATATACTTCGCAGCTATTGCCTTGATATCATCCAAAGTGACCGCCTGAAGTCGTTGGATATATCCCGAATAGTAATCGTCAGCGAAATTGTATATCGCAGAATTCAACGCAAAGTTGGCCACTGTCTGAGGTGACTCTAATGATCGAGAAAAACTTCCCGCTATTGAATTTTTTGCCAGATCTAAATCCTCCTGAGTAAAACTCCCGGAAACCATTTGGTTTAGTTCATAAATGATTTGGACAAGCGAGCTATCAGTTACTTCATTTCGCACACTAGCACTGGCTTCAAATCGAGAAACCAATTCATCTGCTGAAATTGACGAACGACTTCCGTAGGTATAGCCTTTGTCTTCTCGAAGGTTCATATTCAGCTTGCCAGAAAAACCTCCCCCCAATATTTGATTCATCACCCGCACAGGAATAACATCCGCAGACCCAATGTCTAGTTTTACAGGATAGGTCACGTTGACCACAGACTGCACAGAGCTTGATCGATTGACAATATTCACTTGATTTTTCTCAGGCGCTGTAGGCACTTCATACGTTGGCTTGGGAGTCTCTTTAGCTTCCCAATTTGCGAAATACGCTTTAATCAACTTCTTGGTACTCTTCACATCCACATCGCCCACTACTGCCAAATAGGCGATGTTTGGTCGATAATATGTGCTGTGATAATTCCTCAGATCATCAGAAGTTACATTGTTGGTTGTTTCCTCCGTTTGGATTTCGCCGTATGGGTGATCCGCTCCGTAAACAATTTTTTGATTCAAATTACCAGCAATGGCATTTGGATCCTCTTTGTTAGCAGCCAGTCCAGACAGGGTTTGTGTTCGTACTTTTTCCATCTCCTCCTCAGGGAATGTTGGATTCAGAACTACGTCCGTCATAAGCTCAAGAATTTTTTCCTGATATTTAGATAAACCCGAAGCAAAAACAGAGGAGGATCCGCCAAAGAGCGATGCGCCAAGAAAATCGATCTCCTCGTCCAGTTGCTCCTTCGTTCGTGTGTCCGTTCCTGTTCGGAGCATTTGTCCAAACATGCCCAGATAACCCACTTTGTCACCTTCCAGTACAGGTGGTCGATCAAACTGGAGATTGTAAGCCACGCGCGGCAATTTGTGATTTTCGATAACAAAAACCTTCAATCCGTTTTTGAGTTCAAAACTCTCGTAATCCCCGATCTCGATTGGACGAGGGGTCGATGGCTTTGGAAGTTCACTCCTGTCTAACTGCGCCATACCTGTCAGCGTGGCTAGTGTTAGTATCAAAGAAAATATATTTTTAATAGTCATGATTTCTAAATTATGGTAACGTCTATTGATCTGTCTTTACTTCTTCGTCTTCGGGTGTCTTCTGTGCTGACTTAGGCAAGTAGGTCAATGAGACTCGACTTTCTGAATTCAAATATTTTTTTGCTACCCGCATGATGTCTTCTTTTGTGACAGCCATGTACCGTTCGATTTCTGTATTAATCAAATTGGCATCTCCAAAATATACATGGTAGTCGGCCAGGCTCTCTGCAATCCCTTGCACTCGGCTATTGGAAGAAACGAAATTATTCTCAATCTGATTTCTCAGCTTTTGAAATTCCTTGTCAGGAATAGGTTCATTTTTCACTCGATCCATTTCCGCTTCAATGGCAACTTCCAGTTCTTCTGTCGTCTTACCCATATTCACCAATCCGAAAGTGATGAACAACCCTGCGTCCTCAAGCGAAAACGGAAATGACCCAACAAATGCCGCGATCTGCTTCTCGTCTTTGATTTCTTTTTGGAATCGAGAACTCTCGCCTCCAGATAGAAGTTGTGTTAACATTTGCATGGCATAATAATCTTCTGATCCTTGCTCACACATCTGATATCCGTATATGACTGCCGGGAGCTGAATATTGTCAAATACATCTTCTCGATATTCTCCACCCAAATCAGGAACTTTGATTGAAGGTCTTGGGATTTCTTTTGTCCCTTTCGGGATTTCACCGAAATACTTTTCAATGAGTGCTTTGGTTTCTGCTATATCCAGATCTCCTGCTACCGCCAATGTCGCATTGTTCGGTACATAGAAAGTGTCGAAGAAGTCTTTGAAATCCGAATCTGTCCCCGCGTCAATATCTTCGAAAGAGCCGATAGGCGTCCACTCATAGCTTGTGCCTTTGAAGGCCGCCGCAAACATCTTGGATTGGAACGTTCCATACGGTTGATTATCAACCCGTGTCCTCTTCTCTTCTTTCACAACTTCTTTCTGGGTTGCAATGCCTGTGGAATCAATCTTTGCATGAAGCATTCGCTCCGACTCCATATACAAGCCAAGTGCTAAATGGTGTGAGGGTAACGTCTCGTAGTAGAAGGTTCTATCATTCGACGTGTTGGCATTTAATGTCCCTCCGGCTCCTTGAAGAATCTTAAAGAAAGTGCCTCGTTCAATATTCGGCGAACCTTCAAACATCAAGTGTTCAAAGAAATGAGCAAATCCTGATCTGCCTTCTTTTTCGTTCTTGGACCCTACATGGTAGAGAACGGATACATTTACAATAGGAGTAGAATTGTCCTGATGCAAAATCACATGCAGGCCATTGTCCATATCATACTCCTCAAATTCGATCCGACGATCCTGCGCATACGCGACGGATGTCATCAGTAGTGTGATTAATAAGTACTTGTACATTTGTTTAGTTGTTTTCAAAAATTGGAAGTCAAAGATACTTATCAAGATGGGATATGGAAATAACTTTGATTTAAATCATAAATACCCTTTTAAATAAAGACTGTATGATCTACCAATTCAACAATATAAAACCAGTAATTGATACTTCCTCTTTTATCCATCCATTTGCTACTGTAACGGGTCATGTGATAATTGGCAAGGACGTGTACGTTGGACCTGGTGCAGCGATTCGTGGAGACTGGGGACGGATCGTCATCGAGGACGGATGCAACGTTCAGGAGAACTGCACGATCCATATGTTTCCTGGTATTACAATTATCCTTCAGGAAAGTACTCACATCGGGCACGGTGCGATTGTGCATGGTGCGCAAATTGGGAAGAATGTGCTTGTCGGTATGAATACGGTGATTATGGACAATGCCGTAATCGGAGATGAAAGTATTGTGGGTGCCCTTAGCTTTGTTAAAGCTGATACTATATTTGAAAGAAGGAGCTTGATTGTTGGGAATCCGGCCAAACGGATCAAAGAAGTCTCGGACGAGATGATCGACTGGAAAACGGAAGGAACGAAACTATATCAGGGTTTGCCAAAGCAATGTCACGACATGCTCAAGGAGTGCGAACCACTTCGAGAAGTAGAACCAAGCCGGCCAACGGCATCTGCCCAATATACGACTTGGAACGAAACCCGAAAGTCTTAGAATCGTAATTTATACGTATCTTTACTAAATAAATTTGTACGTATGGCAAAGAAATTAACACTTAGTATGAATGAGGCGGTGATCGAAGCTGCGAAGGAGTATGCCAATGCACAGGGAGTTAGTCTTTCAAAGTTCGTTGAGAATTTTCTGCAAAAGACCACTTCTTATAAACCAATAGATCGCCCTAAATCCAAGGATACTGACACACCTCTAACAGATGGGCTTGTTGGAATTCTGAAAAACAAAGACTTAAACATGGACGATTACAGGTTGCATCAAGCTCAAAAGCATGGTGTCAAAACATAGCATATTCGTTGATGCCGATATAATTCTTGATGTGCTTCTTAAAAGAGAACATCTATACGAAGCGTCATCAGATGTATTAGGTCTTGCGGAAAAAAAAGAGGTTGTTCTGAAAACGAGCGTGCTATCCTACGGGGTTATTTTCTATTTCGTGAAGAAGGGACTCTCCATGCCTGAATTTTTAAAGAGAATGAAACACCTTCGCTCAATAGTCGGTGTACTCCCAAGCAATGAGGAGGCCGTCGATTTTGCTCTTTACTCTGGTTTTTCTGATTTGGAGGATGCTATGCAAAATCAAATTGCCGAGTCGAATGGATTAAGAACGATAATCACCAGAAACAAAAGAGATTTTAAGAAATCGAACTTAGCGATACTTACACCCGAAGAATTTTTAGCAACATTATGACTATACCAAAAATACAACACTACATCGCAGGCCAGTGGGTCGAGGGAGGCGGAGACGGGAACGTGCTTCACCATGCCATTACTGGAGCACCGGTAGCGACACATACCATCGAAGGAGTCGATTTCAAACTGGCGTATGCCCATGCTCGAAATGTCGGCAATCAGGCTTTACGCAAAATGACTTTTCAAGAACGGGGATTGATGCTCAAAGCGCTCGCCTTTCACCTGATGGAGAAAAAGGAAATATTCTACGAATCGAGCAAAGCAACCGGAGCGACACGTGCAGATAGCTGGGTGGATATTGAAGGAGGCATTGGAAATGTCTTTGCGAATGCCAGTCTCAGACGCCAGTTCCCTGATCTTCCTTATCATGTAGATGGCGAGACTATTGGTTTATCGAAGGGAGGAACGTTTACTGCCCATCACATTATGGTGCCAAAAGAAGGCGTGGCTGTTCATATCAATGCGTTTAACTTCCCCATTTGGGGAATGCTCGAAAAAGCAGCTGTAAATTGGTTAGCAGGAATGCCATGTATCATCAAATCTGCGGAACAGACGTGCTACCTCACGGAGGTGATGGTTAAAGAAATAATCGCATCAGGTATTTTGCCTGAAGGAGCTCTGCAATTGGTGGCTGGCTATGGCAATGGCATTCTCGATCACGTAGATTCTCAGGATGTGGTCACATTTACGGGCTCATTTGAGACGGGGAAGAAACTAAAAACGCTTCCGCAGATAGTTGAAAATTCAGTGCCGTTCAATCTGGAAGCTGACTCACTAAACTGTGCGGTACTAGGTGAGGATGCAACACCTGGCACGGCAGAGTTTGATTTGTTCATCAAAGAGGTCAGAAAAGAAATGACCGGAAAGTGCGGACAAAAATGTACGGCTGTCCGGCGAATTATTGTCCCGGAGAAATTGGTGGAGGACGTACAAATCGCTTTGGGCAAAGCTCTTGCGAAAACCACCATCGGAGACCCAAGTGTGGAAGGCGTTCGAATGGGTGCATTGGCGGGGGAAGAACAATTAGAAGAAGTCACCAAGCGTGTGGCTGAACTAGCTAAAACCTCCGAAATGGTTTATGGTTCACTCGACAAAATGGAAGCCCAGGGTGCTGACTGGGGAAAGGGTGCATTTATGTCGCCCATTCTATTCCTCAATCAAAATCCACTAAGTACGGAAGCCGTGCATGAGATTGAAGCGTTCGGGCCCGTTAGTACCATTCTTCCCTACAAAGACATGGACGAAGCAATTGCTATTTCTAAAAAAGGAAAAGGGTCGCTTTGTTCGTCCATTACAACGGGCGATGATCAAGCTGCCACGCAATATGTAGTTGGGGCGGCCTCTCATCATGGTCGAATCTTGGTGCTGAATGAAGCATGCGCCAAAGAGAGCACCGGTCATGGATCGCCCATGCCACAGCTAACACACGGAGGGCCCGGACGAGCAGGAGGAGGAGAAGAAATGGGAGGCAAGCGAGGAGTGATGCACTATCTCCAACGCACAGCCATCCAAGGTTCACCAACGACCTTAACGGAAATTACTCAGCAGTATCAATATGGTGGAGAATACAAAGATCCAGATGGACGCCATCTATTTTCTCTTCACTTTGAAGACATCCAAGTTGGGGACACGAACATTACCGCCAAACGAACAATTACGGATGCGGACATTGTGAATTTCTCCAATGTAAGCTGGGATCACTTTTACGCCCACACGGACGAAACCTCACTTGAAGGCACCACCTTCGAAGGGCGAGTAGCACATGGCTACTTCATTCTATCTGCAGCTGCGGGTTTGTTTGTTCAAGCAAAGAAGGGACCGGTGCTATTGAACTATGGCTTGGAAGAATGTCGATTTACAAAGCCCGTGTATCCGGGGATGACCATAGGCGTGCGAGTGACCGCCAAGGAGAAAGTGGATCAAGAAACCAAAGATGACGGTATAGCCAAAGGCATTGTGAAGTTCTTGGTGGATGTCTATGACGAAACAGATGAGACCGTGGCGATTGCTACGATATTGACAATGATTAAGAAGAAGGATCAGGGGTGAGATATATGATATTTAAGTTAGGTTTGAAATTTATTAAGCACATTAACACAATAAAAATGCGTAGTATACTTCTAATCACATTTTTTTCGTTGGTATTCATGGCTAGTGGTCAGGAATCAATAACCTCAAAAAAGTATAATCGATTAAAAGACTCTTATAGTTGGGGAGTTGGGCACATAATATTAACAGATAGTTCTAGGAAGGAAGGCTTGATTAAATTTCACGGAAATCCAGCGAAATACTATTCAGTTGTGAATTTCATGTCAAAAACCGGAGTTAGACAAACTATTTCGACTGATCACATATATGAATATGAGCTAGGCAATACTCTATATCGAAGAGTTAATGATGCGATGTTTTCAATAAAATATGAGGGAAAGAATGTCATGCTTCTGACTAGAGTTCGGAGACTATATGTCGGGAACTTCCTTTAATTACTCGGCTTATGTCTATGAAATCAAGTCCAAAAAGCAAACTTTAATTCCAAAGTCAACCTTTAAAAATAAGTGTATTGAGCTTTTTGCTGAATGCCCAGAATTGATTCGAGAAATAATGTTAGAAAATAGAAAATTCAATGATCTAGAGCAACTTGTAATTAGGTACGATACTTGTGCCTTCTAGTTTCATACTAGAGCTCATGTTGATTGATTTAGTCTCATACTGGCGCAAGTGTTTCGCTATTGTCCATTGCAATTATTTCACCCCATCTTGGCGTAGCTTGTAGCTACGCCTGAATGTATTTGTTCGTTTGTAACGAACATAACGTAAATTTCATGTCAAAATAAACAGCTTGGGGGACAGTTATCAAATTCAGGATCAGGAGGGGCTTTACTTTATCACTTGTCAAGTGGTCGGATGGGTAGATATTTTTAGCCGTCAGATGTATCGAGATATTGTGATCGACAGCCTGAAATACTGCATTGACCATAAAGGACTAATTGTTTATGGCTATGTAATAATGACGAATCATGTTCATTTGATCCTAAGAAGTGAGACCCCCATCTTGGCGTAGCTTGTAGCTACGCCTGAACGTATTTATTCGTTTGTAACGAACATAACGTAAATTCCATATCAAAAGAGAATGTATGGGGGACGGTTATCAAATCCAGGATCAGGAAGGGCTTTACCTTCGCTGACGCAAGCGTTTCGCTTGGGTTCAATGTATTGTTTTCTAAGAGTAGATACTCGGATTTTAAGACAATTCCTTCACCTTCCGTTCAAGAGAAGTAAGACGCTCTTCTAGGTCGAAATAGTTTTCTTCAATAAATTCATAGAACTCATAATTACGCTTGTTAAGGTCTTCGAATCCCTTTTGAAGAAACTGAATACTGGCATCTATTTGATTCTTGTGACGCTTTAGTTCCGTTTTAAATTCTGACCTTTCCATTTGATTCTATTTACAATCCAGTTATCTAATATACGATGAATTGGGTGAAGTAAGTGCAAAATCTTCAAAACTGTTGCTTCACACTCCCTTAGCCTTGGGTTCATGTCCTAACGAAACGAAGAGATGTTAGTCTGAATCCTGACGATCATCTCCAAAACATTTTTCATCAAGCTTAAATCTCTTCACTAAATTACCCCCGCAATGGAATACCTCGAATTCTTCTCTACAGTCTTTCAGAAAATTGGTGGACGCTACCCCCATCTTGGCGTAGCTTGTAGCTACGGCTGAATGTATTTGTTCGTTTGTAACGAACATAACGTAAATTTCATGTCAAAATAAACAGCTTGGGGGACAGTTATCAAATTCAGGATCAGGAGGGGCTTTACTTTATCACTTGTCAAGTGGTCGGATGGGTAGATATTTTTAGCCGTCAGATGTATCGAGATATTGTGATCGACAGCCTGAAATACTGCATTGACCATAAAGGACTAATTGTTTATGGCTATGTAATAATGACGAATCATGTTCATTTGATCCTGAGAAGTGAGACTGGAAATTTGTCAGATACCCTTCGCGATTTCAAGCGATTCACATCGAGAAATATCATGCGAGATGTGGTTGAAAATGATACGGAAAGCAGAAGAGACTGGCTAAACGTCGTATTCAAGTATCATGCTAAATACAACAAGCGAGTTGAGGGACAATAATTTTGGACACATGAAAATCACGCCGTAGAGCTAGTGTCGAATGCGATGATGGATACGAAGCTCAATTATATTCATGAAAATCCTGTTCGAGCAGGATGGGTAGAAGAGCCTGAGCATTATTTGTACTCAAGTGCTCGAAATTATGCTGGCCTGAATGCTCTATTAGAAATAGAGCGAATAGAATAAGGCGTAGCTACAAGCTACGCCAAGGTCAGAGTTTCATGGCAATTATGGGTTCTACACTTTGATATGGGATCGTATATTCGGAACCATACGATCGGATTATGATGAAAGCTATGACGCAGTACTGACGACCAAAAAATAATCCTCACAAAACCATCTCCGGCACGTCACCATCAATCACCAACCGTCCCGCAGTGGCATTTTTAATTTCATCCACAGAAATACCCGGAGCTCGTTCGATCAATTTGAATCCTTCTGGCGTCACGTCAAGGACGGCCAGATTAGTGACAATTTTCTTCACACATTTTACACCCGTAATCGGGAGAGAACATTCGGTGAGAAGCTTGGATTCACCCGCTCGGTTGGCGTGCATCATCGCTACAATTATATTCTCGGCAGAGGCCACCAGATCCATTGCTCCCCCCATGCCTTTGACCATCTTACCAGGAATTTTCCAGTTGGCGATATCTCCCTGATCGGAGACTTCCATCGCACCAAGTACCGTCAGTTGTACATGCTGTCCTCTGATCATCGCAAAGGAAGTGGACGAATCAAAGATCGCTGCACCCGGTAGCAAAGTGACGGTTTGCTTTCCTGCATTAATCATGTCAGCATCTTCCTCTCCATCAAAGGGGAATGGGCCCATGCCAAGGATTCCGTTCTCGGATTGAAACTCAACTTCTATTCCCTCTGGGATATAGTTGGCCACCAATGTAGGAATGCCAATCCCTAAATTCACATACCAACCGTCCCGCAATTCTTGTGCTATTCTTTGCGCTATTCCGTTTTTATCTAACATATCAATTTGATGATTTGATGATGAGTTAATTTGATGATGCTTCGTTTCGTTTTGACGTACCTATGATTTTGGAAAGTACTTTAATTATTGAATGGAGTTGTTCTATAAGCTCATCCTCGAATGGATAATCCTCAGAATATTTGCACAGCCTCAGCCAGTACTCTGTTTCGTCAGCCTCCTTTGCCGAAATTTTTAGTTTATGAATAAAGTCTGCCCTGCTTTCTGCATTCTGCGCTTCCCAAACATTCGCTCCTACAGAAGTCCCTGATCGTAATAATTGCTTCGCAATCACATATTTTTTCTTATCCTCAAGCTTCCCAGAAAACTCAATGATTTTCAAAGAAAACTGAAAAGTCAAGTCAACTATCAAATTATCCTTATCACTTCTCATAAACCTTTAATTTCATCATCAAATCTCCAAATCAGCGAATCAACTCATCGTTCTCTTACAGTTCGTTGTTCGATTCTCTTTTCATATGTTTCACCTTGGAATATCCGTTGAACGAAAATGCCAGGTGTGTGTATAAAGTTTGGGTCTAATTCACCCGGCTGGACCAATTCCTCCACCTCTGCAATCGTGATTTTCCCAGCCATGGCCATCACGTGATTGAAATTTTGGGCTGTGGCTTTATAAACTAAGTTTCCCTCTGTATCCCCTTTCCAGGCTTTCACTATGGCAAAATCTGCCGTCAAAGCCTCCTCCAAAATGTGTGGCTTGCCGTTGTACTCACGAACTTCCTTTCCTTCTCCCACTTCAGTACCATAACCTGCCGGAGTAAAAAATGCAGGAATGCCTGCTCCACCGGCCCGACACCTTTCGGCAAGCGATCCTTGAGGGATCAGGTCAACTTCTAGTTCTCCACTCAGCATCTGACGTTCAAACTCATCGTTTTCACCAACATACGAAGAGATCATTTTCCTTATTTGATGATGCTCAAGTAGCAGACCCAATCCAAAGTCATCCACGCCTGCATTGTTGGAAATACATGTCAATCCATTAACTCCCATTTTCACCATCTGGGCAATACAATTTTCTGGGATTCCACAAAGGCCAAATCCCCCGAGCATTAGGGTCATGTGGTCCTCTATTCCCGCCATTGCCTCTTCTACGTTCGCTACAACTTTGTTCATAATAATTTACTTAGCACAACAACTATTGTCAAGGCAATTTATTATTTTCGCCTTTCATTTCAAAGTAGAAAGTTATGCCTATCTATCATAAGCTTGGTACGATTCCCCCAAAAAGACACACGACTTTTGAAAAGCCAGCAGGAGGCCTCTATCAGGAGGAGCTTTTCGGCACGGCAGGGTTTGCTGGAATGTCCTCACTCATCTATCACTTGTACCCGCCTACTGTGGTGACGGAGGTAAAGAGAATCAAAGACATAACTCCAAAAATTGCCATTGAAAAAAACATGCAAGCCATGAGCTTTCAAGGATTCTCAGTTCCTGAAGGACAAGACTATCTGGAAAGCAGAAAGACCTTGTTTGTAAACAATGATTTACACATCGGCTTAGCCGCACCTAAAGAATTTTCAAAAAATTATTTTTATAGAAATAGCGATGCAGATGAGATGCTATTCATCCATGAGGGTTCTGGAAAGTTGAGAACGATGTACGGTTCGCTCGACTTCAAATATGGTGACTATCTAATCATCCCCAGAGGCACTACTTACCAGATTGATTTTGATTCTGAGCAGAATAGGTTGCTTTATATCGAATCATCAAGCACAATTACCACCCCTGCGAGGTACAGAAATAATTACGGTCAGTTTTTAGAGCATTCTCCGTATTGTGAGCGTGACTTCCGATTACCCAAAGACCTGAAAACGCATGATGAAAAAGGAACGTTTAAAGTTCTTTCAAAGAAACAAGGTGTACTGTGGGAATACACCCATGCTAATCACCCATTTGATGTAGTAGGATGGGATGGATATAATTATCCATACGCATTTTCGATTCATGATTTTGAGCCGATAACTGGACGAATCCATATGCCTCCTCCCATTCATCAGCAATGGGAAGCGGCAGGGTTCGTGGTTTGTTCATTCGTACCCAGAATGTACGATTACCATCCTAAATCCGTGCCTGCTCCTTATCATCACAGTAACATAGATTCTGAAGAATTGCTCTATTATGTAGATGGGGATTTTATGAGTAGAAATAATATTGAGAAAGGGCAAATTACTCTTCATCCGGGAGGGATACCGCATGGGCCACATCCGGGAGCTATTGAGAGAAGTATTGGAAAAGAAAAAACGGAAGAATTAGCCGTGATGATCGATCCGTTCAATCCAGTTATGATCACCGAAGAGGCAATGAACCTACAGGTAGACGATTATTACAAATCGTGGATCACAGAATAATAAAAATAAAAAAATCAGTAAAATGTCAGATTTAGCAAACGTAGAAAATTTCAACTATAGCCTTGAGAAAATTTTTCCCGAAGCGGATGATTTTCTTCCCATATTAGGTACGGACTATGTGGAATATTATGTGGGTAACGCCAAACAGGCGGCTCATTTTTATAAGACAGCACTTGGATTTCAATCCTTAGCTTATGCAGGATTAGAAACGGGGATGAAAGACCGTACCTCTTATGTGGTTGTTCAGGATAAGATCAGATTAGTCCTTACCACTCCAATGCCAGGATCTGATAATAAAGAAATTCTCGACCACATTGAGAAGCATGGAGATGGTGTCAAAGTCATAGCGCTGTGGGTGGAGAATGCTACCAATGCCTGGGAAGAAACCACAAAGCGAGGTGCTAAATCCTATTTCGAGCCAAGGGTAGAAAAAGATGAGAACGGGGAAGTGGTTCGTGCCGGAATTCACACGTATGGAGATACCGTTCATATTTTCGTAGAGCGCAAAAATTATAAAGGCACGTTCCTCCCAAAATTCGAAAAATGGGAATCTCACTATAATCCGGACAGTTGCGGGCTAAAGTATATTGACCACATGGTTGGAAATGTTGGCTGGGACGAAATGAATGTTTGGGCCAAATTCTACAATGAAGTGATGGGATTCGCGAATCTGATCACTTTCGATGACAAGGATATTTCCACCCAATACACCGCCTTAATGAGTAAGGTAATGACGAATGGAAATGGCCGAATCAAGTTTCCAATCAATGAACCAGCTGAAGGATTAAAGAAATCACAGATAGAAGAATACCTGGATTTTTACGGAGGCCCGGGATGCCAGCATATTGCCGTAGCAACTGATGATATTGTATTTACTGTAAGTGAAATGAAGAAGAGGGGCGTAGAATTCTTATATGTACCAGGCACTTATTACGATACCGTGGGAAACAGAGTCGGCGAGATTGCCGAAGACATGGAAGTGTTGAAACAACATGGAATCATGGTAGATCGGGATGACGAAGGATACCTTCTTCAGATTTTCACAAAACCGCTGACAGATCGACCAACTTTGTTTTTTGAGATCATTCAACGAAAAGGAGCTCAGTCTTTTGGGAAAGGGAACTTCCAGGCCTTGTTCGAATCCATTGAAGCCGAGCAAGAACGAAGAGGTACACTTTAGGTTTTTGCCACCCATTACAATCAACCACAGAGAAAGCAGCGACTGACAAAATATACATCTGCGTTCATCTGCAGGAGACTAAATCGAATAAATCAATACACATGAACACTTGGGTACACATTCCAGAAAATTCTGATTTCACCATTTACAATTTGCCATTTGGTATTTTCTCCGCTGAAGGTTCTGGCAAAGGAGCTGGAGTTGCAATTGGCGAACAAATTATCGACCTGAATTGGCTTCAGGAAAATGGATTTCTGGATTCTCTTGATCTTCCGCCCGGTGTTTTTAAATCCGACACCCTCAATGATTTCATCGCTCTTGGGAAGCCCACATGGCAAGGCTTGAGAATCAGATTAACGGAATTGCTCACGAAAGGAAACGAGGAACTTTCCATTTGTGAATCTGCCGCTCTGGTAAACCAATCAGAAGCTAGCATGTACCTGCCTGTACGCGTGGGTGATTACACAGATTTTTATAGCAGTGAAGAGCACGCCACGAATGTGGGCATCATGTTCCGTGGCAAGGACAATGCGCTCATGCCTAACTGGAAACACATCCCTGTTGGCTACCACGGGCGGGCTTCTTCTATCATAGTGTCAGGCCAGACCTTTCATCGGCCAAAGGGACAATTGATGCCAAAAGATGCAGAAGTCCCCGTTTTCGGTGCAACCAAGTTGTTGGACATTGAGTTAGAGATGGCCTTTATCTGTGGAAAATCTACCGATCTTGGGGAAGCCGTGTCAACCGCTGATGCCGAAGATCATGTTTTCGGGATGGTGTTATTCAATGACTGGTCTGCCAGAGATATTCAGAAATGGGAGTATGTGCCGCTCGGGCCATTTCTTGGAAAGAGTTTTGCCTCGTCCATCTCTCCTTGGATTGTGACCATGGATGCTCTGGAAGAGTATAAAGTGGACGCACCCAATCAAGCCCCAGAGGTTTTGCCTTACTTGAAATACGAAGGAAAAAAAGCGTACGACATTGAGCTTGAGGTTTACTTAAAACCTGAAATCGGAGAAGAGACAAAAATATCGGCCAGCAATCACAAGTATCTGTATTGGACAATTGTGCAGCAGCTCGCTCATCAAACGATCAATGGCTGCAACTTGAATGTTGGAGATCTCTATGGAAGTGGCACGATCAGCGGCCCCACCAAGGACAGTTACGGTTCGTTGCTTGAACTAACCTGGCGCGGCGAAAATCCGATAACGCTATCAGACGGATCAGAGCGAAAATTCCTCCAAGACTTTGACACGGTGACCATTCGTGGTTTTTGTGAAAAAAACGGAAAACGAATCGGGTTTGGCGAAGTGACCACTCAGGTTTTACCAGCTAAGTCGTGAGCCTAAACGGAACAAAAAAATATGGCGTGTTGCTGGATGCTTCCCTCAAAGTCATCAAGCAGGATATTACCCAAAGGTTTAGATCTGAGAATATTGACCTAACCCCGGAGCAATGGACCTTGCTCGCCGAGCTGGCCGAGCATGGTGAGTTATCTCAAAAAGAATTGGCGAGTGGTACGTTTAAAGACGCGCCAACCATTTCTAGAATCATTGATCTATTGTACAAACGTGGTTATATTGATCGTAAGTCAGACTATGGGGATAGGCGAAAATTTCTTATTTCGTTAACACAGAAAGGGCAGGCCATTTATACGAAATCCGCCCCTATGATTCGAGCGGCTAGAGTAGCCGGATGGGAGGGGCTAAATGACAAAGACTACAATCAGCTCACGGAAATATTAACCAAAGTGACGAATAATATTCAGAAGTCTTTTTAGAGATTCCCCTTCTCATTCTTTAGTCAAGAATTCTAATTATCTTGCCCTCTTCTCATATTACGCCATGCAGTCGGAGCAAACCACCAACCTATATCACCTCATGCATTCCCCAAATCTGTCCACAGATTTCGAAGGATTTATAGAGGAAGTGCTGCGCAATTTGACCGAAGAGCTGGATGTATCGATCGCAAGTTTTTGGCTGGTAGACGAAACTGAAAAAAAATTCTACTGCGTTCGTTCTTTTGACAAGACCCTTGATTCCTTTTCCAGAGGACAAATAATTTCTAAAAATTATCAAGAGACGCTTTACTTGTCGATCTGCGATCATGATGTGATCTCGGTTTCAGATGTTCACGCCGACGCTGCGTTTGATACTGCAATGGGTAAATTAATGTCCAGGGGTACACTATCTTGGATGAACATGGTGGATTACCTGGGAGGGGAAATATTCGGTTTTATCAGAGTTGATTCTTCGCAAATCCAGAATTGGGATGACCGATCCCACGCCTCACTTCTGACGGCATTGTCTCTCATTAACCAAAGTTATTATGCCAACCACTATGAGCAAGTGGATGAAGATGCAAAGGAAAAAATCACCAAGGAACTAGCGTACTTAGAGCAAGTAAAGGAGAAAATTTCTGAGTACGCATTCTTCACGGCGCATAACATTAGACATCCATTAACCAACATTATTTCCCTAATGGAGATGTTGAAGGAATTGGATGATGACAAAACACGAAGAGAGGAATTACTAGGCCTTCTCAAAATTGAAGTATTGAAATTGGATGAGGTCGTTAGGGTAATGATCGTTAAACTAGAACTTGAATGAGCACAAAAAAGAAAACGAAAGCATCACTTCTCAGACGAAGTGGATTCGTTATTTTCTTACTCGTAATCTTGGGCGCAATAGCCCTAATCAGAATCACCATCACGCATCGGGAAATACAAGATATAGCGGACATTGATCTTCCGCTCATCGAAGTGCTTACCAAAATCGAAACCAACCAACTCGAACAATCGATACTCCTTGAGCGAGCTATTAGATATGCGCAGGAAAAGGAAACCGTTAAGCTGGCTCGAGTCAATTTCGTGATCTCAGATAGTCTGTTCAGAGATTTAGCAAAGCGTGTAGATAGGGATCTCCTCATCGCCGACAAACAAGTGACGGATGCTATTGAAACTACAGATGAACGTGCCCATTTGAGGACGCTAAAAAATCTTCATTTGTCACTTCGCAAATTAGAACGCGAACACACTGACTATGAAAACCATGCTTTGAATGTCCTTTTGCTTTTGGAGCAAGGTGATCTCGAAAACGCTATTTTGATTTCTTATCAGGTAGAAAAAGAAGAAGATGCTTTCAATAAGCGAATAGAGGAAGCACTGGTTAGACATGAAATGTTCACCGAGACCATCGTCAAAGTAGTGGAGGAGGATGAAATTCTCTCCAGAGACACAATCGTGATACTTACCCTGGCTTTTGTTATTGTGGCAATTATTCTAGCCTACGCCTACAGCTTCCGGATTTGGAAACCCTTAGAGGATATCAGGGTAGGTGCGGTGAAACTTGGTGAAGGACAATTGGATACACGTGTACAACTACGGGGGTCTACCATGACAGAAGACATAGTACACTCCTTCAATGCCATGGCCGAACGGTTGCAAAAGGCACAGAAGGAAATTGACAATTTTGTTCAATTTTCCTATCGAACGTCCCATGATCTAAAAGCACCTCTGGCAAATGTGAAGTCTCTTTTGAAAATGCTTGACAAGGACATGATAGAAGCAAACTTCAATGCGGTAGTGAACAATGCAACGAAATCTGTTGAGCAACTTGAAGATACCGTGAAGGCACTGACCAAGGTTAACCAACTCAGAGAGGACATGAAAAGTGAAGAGGAGAAGCTCTCTTTCGAGGAAATTGCCGGAGGAGTGATCACTTCACTGACCACTCAGGTGGAGGAAGCGGGAGCTTCGATTCGAATGGACTTTAAAGAGTGTCCTGTTATTTTATACCCCAAGGCTCACCTTCAGAGTATTTTTCAAAATTTGCTTACAAATTCGCTCAAGTATCGCGATCCCCAGAAGCCGTTGATCGTTGAGCTACAAACGGCCACCAAAAATGGACAAGCCTTCCTGACTGTAAAAGACAATGGCCTGGGGTTTGATTCTGTAAAGTACCATGACAATACTTTCAAACCCTTCCAGCGCTTTCATTCACATGAAACAGGAAGCGGTTTAGGGCTGTACATCCTCAAGACCATTATAGATTTTCACAAAGGAAGTATCAAGGTAAAAAGCCTGCCCCAAAAAGGAGCTCACTTTTCGTTGAGATTGAATTGAATGCTCAAGTGATTAAAACATTTCATTCTCGATCTCACCCAGCATCTCTAAAGAAACCGGCTTCTCCTTGAAGGCCGATATGGCTGAGATCGTTTCCGCACGTTGGGTATCGGCCGGGTCAATCAGGGAAGTAAGTAAGATGATTTTGGTTACTGACGTACCCTTGCCAAGAGCCGAGTACTTGTCCACGAATTCCCACCCATCCATTTCAGGCATATTGATGTCTACAAAAATAAGTTCAGGGAACTGTCCCTGACCTACCTCAGACCTTAGCACCTCCAGGGCTGTCAACACGCTCCTCTGCACAACAATTTCTTCCGCCAGGGCAGACTTCTCAATCAACTTCCTGTTTATGAAGTTGACTGTATCATCATCATCGATAAGTAGAACCTTCTTTAGCTTCATGTGGGTATGCCATTTGAGTAAAGAAGTGTGATTAGAAACAGTAATATAAAATAACTACAATTAAAACAGGTAAAAATCCATTTTAATATCGTTTTGAATGACAAGATTATCATCCCTTACCAATCATGTGTATTGAATCTTTTCCTTAAAAGAAATCCTTTTTCTTCACTCCTTTTTTGTTCGAGAAATCGCACAATTGGAGAAAAAATCTCTCAGAAAATCGAATTTTATGCAAATAATAATCTGCTATTCAGTTGATGAATGTCATTTCTAATCAAGCGGGATTTTCATACTTTTACTGTTGAACATATTTACCTTGATTCATGTATTAGTTTGGACAATAGCAAAAAATAATCATGAAAAATTTAGTCATACTCGGAGCAGGATCAGCCGGAACGATCATGGCCAACCATCTCTCTAAAAAGCTCAAAAAAACAGAATGGAATATTACGATCGTTGACCAACACGAAAAGCATTATTACCAGCCAGGTTTCTTGTTTCTTCCTTTTGACATCTATAATGAAGAGCAATGTTTCAAAACACAAAAGGACTATTTGCCCAAGAGCATCAGGCACATTCAAACCGAAATTGAGTTGATAAAGGCCGAAGAAAAGAAAATCACTTTGGCTGATGGAACTATCCTAAACTATGACTTGCTCATCATCGCCACAGGTGCGCGAATAGCCCCTGAAGAGGTAGATGGAATGAAGGGTGCTGAGTGGCACAAATCTGTGTTCGATTTCTACACTTTTGAAGGTGCCCGGAATTTACGTGACAAACTTCGTGACTGGAATGGAGGCAAATTGGTCATACATCTTACCGAAATGCCGATAAAATGTCCTGTCGCCCCACTTGAATTTGCCTTCTTAGCGGATGCCTATTTCCAAAAAAAAGGGATTCGTGACAAAGTAGAAATCATGTACGTCACTCCTTTAGATGGTGCCTTCACCAAACCGAAAGCAGCTGCCAAATTGGATCATTTCTTGACAGACAAGAAAATCAATCTGATTCCTGATTTCGCCATTGCCAAGGTGGATAATGATAACAAAAAGATCGTTTCTTGGGACGACAAAGAAGTGGATTTTGACCTGCTCGTGACCGTGCCAACCAATATGGGTGATGATTTGATCCTGAGATCTGGATTGGGAGATGATCTGAATTTTGTCCCCACGCATAAACACACGCTTCAATCAGAAGCACATGAAGACATTTTTGTCATTGGTGATGCGACAAATGTACCTGCATCCAAGGCCGGTTCTGTTGCACACTTCCAAGCCGAAGTATTGACTGAAAACATTCTCCGGCATATCAATGGTGTACCTCTCAAAGAAGCTTTCGATGGACACGCCAATTGCTTTGTGGAGACAGGGTTTGACAAGGCCATGCTGATAGATTTTAATTACGATACTGAGCCACTTCCTGGCGTATTTCCCTTCAAGGGAATTGGCCCATTGAAATTATTGGAAGAAAATAAAGTGAACCACTGGGGCAAATTAGGCTTCAGGTGGATGTATTGGAACCTGCTGATGAAGGGGAAGAAAATTCCATTCATCACTCCTGAAATGCAAACTGCAGGAAAAGAATTAATAAATGCTTAAACCAACCAAAAAACAAAACGATCATGGAAACTATAATTGCAAACAAACAAGTGGAACTGAACGAGCAGGGATATATGCTCGACATGACCCAATGGGATGAAGGCATTGCCCGTGCCATCGCCACAGAGGAAGGTATCGACTTGACCGATCGTCATTTCGATGTACTCAAATTTTTAAGAAAAGAGCAAGAGAATGGAACAGCCCTATCTATCCGAAAAATAGGTAAGTCAGGCGTTGTGGACATCAAAGAATTTTATGCATTGTTCCCTGAAGGGCCATTGAAAAAAGCGTCCAGAATAGCTGGAATATCCAAGCCTGCAAGCTGCATTTAACAAAAACGCACGTCGATTATAACGATTAACTAAAAAATATTGACTTATGGAAACTTTAGAAGCACCCGTACAAACTCAAGTAAAAAAAGATAAGGCCTTGAAGAAGATGATGATCATCAATTCCAAAGCAACTGTAGATTCAGTTTATGCTGCCCTCATATTGGCCAATGGTGCCCGAATGGAGGGAATTGAGTCTGAAATGTTCTGCACCTTCTTTGGTTTAGAAATGCTCCAGCCTAAGAAAATGGATCGCTTGCATGTTGCTACGGTGGGCAATCCAGGGCTTCACATTCCGACAATGATTGGCGGGCTTCCTGGCATGGAGACACTAGCAAGTGCTATGATGAAAAGAGAAATGGACAAATTGGACATCCCAACTGTCAGCGAATTTCTTGACATTTATAAGGCCTCTGGCGGAAAAGTATTTGCCTGCAAATTAGCAATGGAGATGTTCCATTTGTCCAAGGAAGACTTGTGGGAAGATATTGATGACGTGCTTACTGTTGGTGATTTTTACAATAGAGCACAAGAAGAAGGTTGCCAGATTATTTTTGTGTGATTATCACTTAAAATTTATTTAAAATAGCACCAACGAACTAGTTCAACGTGGAAGGACAGACATAAGCCGATGTGGGTACGTCCGTTTTGGAAATGGCCTGAAATCCACCTTTAACATCAACTACCTTGTGAAATCCTCTTGACTTCAAAATAGAAGCTGCTATCACGGATCTAAATCCACCCGCACAATACAGGTGGTACTGCTTGGAAGCATCTATTTCATTCATCGATTCGCTCAAATAATCCAATGGAAGCGTCTGCGAATTCTCCACATGCTCGGCCTGATACTCGGCTGGTTTTCTTACATCCAATATGTTGAGCGTACCGGATTTGAATTTTTCCGAAAAGTCGTTACCAGAAATCGACTCCAACGTGCCAACCAACTTACCCGCCGTGACCCAAGCGGACATGCCCCCTTCCAGATAGCCAAGGGTATTGTCATAGCCTACACGTGACAGTCGTGTCACAACTTCTTCCTCCTTTCCTGCATCGGCCACAAAAATTATGGGCTGCTTGAGATCCTTTATGAGTGCTCCAACCCACGGGGCAAAATCACCACCAATGCCAATATAAATAGCATTAGGTATATGCCCTGCGGCAAAATCCGGCTGCAATCTGGTATCCAACACCAACGCCCCTTCGTGATTGGCCATGGCTTCAAAGGTGTCGACACCCAATGGGATATTTCCAGTGGCTAGAATCTCATCAACACCAGTGGCGCCTGATTTATTCAAGGCAACATTTTTTGCAAAGTACTGAGGTGGAGGGAGCAAACCATCTGTCACTTCTTTAATAAATTCTTCTTTGGTCATGTCAGCTCGAAGTGCATAATTATTTTTCTTCTGGTTTCCCAAAAGATCAGAAGTTTCGCTGCTCATGTTCTTTCCACAGGCAGAGCCCGCTCCATGAGCTGGATATACAATTACATCGTCTGGAAGGGTCATGATCTTGGTTCGAAGACTGTCGTACAAATAACCCGCTAAATCCTCCTGTGTGATGTCTCCTTTTTGAGCCAAATCCGGACGACCTACATCCCCGATAAACAACGTATCCCCGCTGAATACGGCATGCTCTTTTCCCTCTTCATCCAGCAATAGAAAAGAACTACTCTCCATCGTATGGCCTGGCGTATGAAGCACTTTGATCTTAATTTTCCCAAGCTCGAAAAGTTCTTCATCACTAGCAATATGGCTCGCAAATTCAGTTTCGGCACTTGGGCCATAAACAATTGTCGCCCCTGTCTTCGAGGCGAGATCCACATGACCAGACACAAAATCCGCATGAAAGTGTGTCTCAAAAATGTATTTGATTTTCCCTCCATTTTTTTCAGCTTTCGCAATGTAGGGCTTTGATTCTCTCAATGGATCAATGATAGCCACTTCCCCATCGCTCTCGATGTAGTAGGCGCCTTGGGCTAGGCAGCCCGTATATATTTGTTCTATGGTCATTTCACTTTTTTTCAAATTCAATTCGCCAAAACTAGAGCAATTGCTTTTGGGCGACTGTGATTTTTGTTACAAAAGTAAACCTCCAAGGGTTCAGAACCCTCGGAGGGTTTTAGTATTCCACATCCGTCTTCCACCTCTGAATAATCCAATTTTTCATCCACCAAAGCCCAACTACTTAAAGATTAAACATCAAAACTAATCGCCACTTTATCCGTCTTCGGGTACGACTGGCAGGTGAGGATAAGACCTTTTTCTAGTTCGTCAGGTTCTAGCGCATAATTAACAGGCATGTCCACCTCTCCATCCACCAGCTTGGCAGCACATGTACTACAGACGCCTCCCTTGCAAGCGAAAGGAAGATCTGCTCCTTTGTCGTACGCAGCATCCAGAATGGATTTGTCAGAATCATAAGGGAAGCCGAATTTTTTTCCATCCTGAATAATGGTGATTTCACTATGGGTTACCTCATGCTTCGGCTGCTCAGACTGTCCTAGTTTACCCACAGGGGATGTGAAAAGTTCCATGTGAATCTTACTTTCATTAACGCCTAGTCCGGTGAGGGCATCTTTCACTGCCAACATCATCGGTTCAGGGCCACAGGTAAAAATCTCATCGACATCTTCTGGTGTGAAATAAGTTTTCGTAAAAACCGCCATCTTTTCAGCATCTATTCGGCCATTGAAAACTTCGGCCTCTTGCCGTTCATTTTCTAGAATATGATGAAGCGAGAACCGACCCATGTATTCATTTTTCAATGCCTCAAGCTCTTCACTAAAAATGATCGATTTGGTTTCTTGATTGGCGTAGAAGAGAATGAATTGACTTTTGGACTCGACTCGAAGCGTTGTTTCAATGATCGAAATCACTGGCGTAATCCCACTACCACCCACAAACGCTACGTAGAGTTTTTCATTTCCAGAATGGAGCGGCGTATTAAACCGTCCGGTTGGAGGCATGACTTCCAGCTCATCGCCAATGGTCAAATCGTCTCCGGCGAAATTGGAAAACTGCCCTCCCTGCACTCGTTTGATGGCAACTGACAATTGCCCATCGAGCGGACAGCTACAAATGGAGTACGACCGCCGGACATCCTCATCACCAATGATCTTCCGAAGCGTGACATGTTGGCCTTGCGTGTATTCAAATTCAGATTTGAGATCATCCGGTACTTCAAAGGTCAGCTTGACCGACTCTTTAGTCGGGCGACTCAAATCCTGAATTTTAAGTGTATGAAAATTCGCCATAGTTATTTCTTCAATCCGCCGAGCAGCAGCTCGACCATTTCGTATTCAATTTTTTCTTTGTCAATCGAGCGTTCACTCCTAAACCAATGATGCAACCACTGTAAGGATGAAAGCAAAGTGAAAAGCATAATCTCCGTGTCGAGATTTTGTAGCTGACCTACCTTTTTTCCTTCATTAATCCACCCTTTCAGCGTCATCTCGTACTGATTCCTTTTGTTGATAAAATTCTGCTTGGGTAATTGATCCAAATGTCTCCATTCGTCATGAGCCACCGCCACCATGTGTGGGTTTGCTGTGATTACCCGAATGTGCAACTTGATCAATGTAGTGATTTTCTCTGTTGGCGTCTGACCCTCTTTTTTGGCTACAGCTAGTGTACCCAAATATTGATCGGCAATGGTCATACAAATGGTCTCAAGCAGCTCGCTTTTGCTACTAATGTGATTGTACAAACTGGCGGCTTCCATCCCGACCGCTCCAGCCAAGTCTCGCATGGATGCCGCCTTGAATCCCATTTCTCTAAATAGCCGAGCAGCCTCTACGAGAATATGGTCCTTTCTTGTTGGTTCAGTTGCCGTGATCACGTCTCAAATATAGATGAAACTAACGAGTGTTAGTTTTACTAAATAATTATTCGAAAGTCATAACTTGGCAATATGAAAAAACTAAGAATCTACTTAATCGCTTTATTTATCTCTGCCTTTTCGTACTATACCCAATCGCAAGAAAAATCTCTGTTATGGGAAATAGAAGGACCCGATGTGTTCACTTCATATGTTTACGGATTGCCTGTAGGATCATACCATATATTCCCCATTGGCATTGCCAATATTCCAGATAAGGTAAAAAACGCATGGCAAGCATGTGAGCAAATGGTTATAGAAACCGATATGGCAATGCAAGCTCAATCGAAAGGTTTGCATAGGATGAAAGATAGCGTACGACTTAGAGATCTCCTTAGTAAAAGTGATCTCGAAAAAGTATTAAACACCTTCGAATATATGGGAATGAAAGAAAGTCAGATAGAGGACTGGAAGCCAGTGTTAATATCTTCTATTCTATATCAGGTTTACATTAATGGAAATTATACAAGTTATGATATTCTCTTAAGTGATTTGGCTGACGAAAAGTCGTTGGGCGGGATCGGCCTAGAATCAGCTGAGGAACAAATGGAATATTATGACCGCATATCCTATAAATCACAAGCCAAAAATCTTCTTGAAATGACTAATGCTCATAAGAGAATGAATGATCTATATGCCGACATGATACAAGCATACTTGCAGGAAGATATAAAACTGCTGTCAAGTTGGTTAGACGTAGATATTGTGCGCAATGGAACAGAATTGACTAGAAGGCATAGTGGGTGGGTAAAGAAATTTCAAGAATACATGTCGGAAAAACCAACACTTTTTACAATAGGTGCCGAGCATTTAGGAACGGAATCAGGAGTTCTTAAACTTTTAAAAGAAGCTGGGTTTAAAGTCACACCAATATCTAATTAGAATGAATCGAATTGACCGACTAAACGCTTTACTTATTCACCTTCAGGGAAAGCCCAGAGTTCCAATTGAGGAATTGGAGGAGAGGTTTGAGATTGGCAGGCGCACGGCATTCAGGGACATTCGATCATTGATAGATGCAGGTGTGCCAATTGGTGGGGATGCAGGTGAAGGCTACTTTATCGTGGAGGGGTATCATTTGCCACCAGTGGTATTCAATAAAGAAGAAGCGACCGCCATTTTGATGGGTGCCAAGTTTGTTGAGAAAAATGCAGATGCCCGGACGATTGAAACGTTTGAAAAGGCCATGTTCAAAATCAAGGCAGTATTGCGATATGCGGATAAAGAGCATTTGGATAATCTGGATGACAAAATTTCTGTATTGCCCGGCCCCACATCTGCGAGCAATTTTCCTGATTCTCATCTTGCCGAACTTCAATTGGCTATAGCCTCCAAGAAGGCTATTTCGATGAGCTATTTTTCTGCCTATGCTGATACCACCACGGATAGAGAGATCGAACCTCTCGGCATGGTCTTCTATTCCAATCGTTGGCATTTGATAGCCTTCTGCAGATTGCGGCAGGATTTGCGCGACTTTCGGACGGATCGGATTTCGAAGATCAAAATTCTATCGGATGATTTCAATCCGGATGCACACCCAAATTATCTTGACTTTTTGCATGAGTCGCTGATTGGTACAGATGCGAAAGAAGCAGAAATTCGATGTAGCAAGATGGTCGCACGATTTATTAATGACAGCCGATACTACCATGGATTTATTGAGGAGAAAAGGCAAAGTGAAAATATTTGGATGAAGTTTGTCACCCCTGATTATCAAAGTTTTGCGAGATGGTTGCTCATGTTTGGGAATGAGGTAGAAATTTTAGGCCCATCCGAACTACAAGGATTGATTGCCACTTTATCAAAGGAATTGTTTGACCATCACAGTGCGGTGTTTAGAGTTGATTAAGTTTCTCCCGCTGATCTCGCTGATTTGCGCAGAATAATCAGCGAAATATTTTCTCAATCCTAAATCCAGTGACATAGGGCTGTCATTCTTGTCTTTTTCTTTGTTTCAAACAAGACTAGAACATGGAAGTAGTAATCGAAAAACTGGATCTTCAAAAGGCAGATAAGAATTATTACAAGGCGAGCAAGGCCCCTCAAATACGAGACCTTGACCCCTATTATTATCTGAGCCGAGAAGGAAGCGGCAAACCAGGAAGTGATGATTTCAATAAAGCCATTGAGCAGCTCTACGCAGTGGCTTACAAGATCAAATTCCTATGCAAAGCACAGGACATGGATTTTGTGGTTCCTAAGATGGAAGCCTTTTGGTGGATTGCGGGTGGACTGGAGAAACAGTATTTATTTCCGGAAACACCGCAAGAAGAATGGTTTTGGAAGATAGTTATTCGTATGCCTGATTTCGTGGAAGCCGATCATTTCTATCGAGCGGTCCAGACGGTGAAGATAAAATCTCCCGATTTGTATGACGAAGTGAAATACGAATTGATCAATGAAGGGAAATGTGCCCAAATTTTGCACCTGGGGAGTTATGCTGAAGAAGAACTCACCATCATGAAGATGATGAAGTGTATTGAGGAAAACGGACTCAAGGTGAATAATTACCATCATGAGATTTATCTCAGTGACCCTCGAAAAACTCCTGAACAAAAATTGAGGACTATCTTGAGGTATGGGGTCGAGTAGAAAAATAATATCGTATATCGCAATGAGCCTTGATGGCAAGATAGCCAGAGGAAATGGCGAAGTGGATTGGCTAGACAAAATTCCTAATCCAGACAATTCTGACTTTGGGTATCAGGCCTTTTATGATGCGATTGATGCGACCATCATGGGCGGAACGACCTATCAGGAGGTGCTGGGGTTTGATGTGGAATTTCCATACAAGGGAAAAGCAAACTATGTTTTCACTCGTGATCAAAGCAAGAAGGAGGATGAAAATGTTCGTTTTGTGTCAGACAATTTTGAGGAGTTTATTACCGATCTGAAAGCGTCTTCTGAAAAAAATATTTGGTTAATAGGAGGAGCTCAGATGAATACGCTTTTCTTAAAAAATGGGTGGCTGGATGAAATGATCGTTTTCATTATGCCAATAGTCATTGGAGCGGGATTGCCCCTATTCACAGACGATACGCCAGATTATCAGCCAGAACTAATCGATAAAACAACTCACTCATCGGGCGTTGTGGAACTTAAATATACATTCAAATGAAACGACCATGTTCAAATTAAACATACTTGAAAATGATTATGGATATGGACGTTCCATGTGGCGGCTAAAATCAAAATTATAAACACATGAAAAGTTCAATACTGGGTTTACGAACTACCATTTATCGCGTGCCTGATCTGTCAGCCGCCAAAGAGTGGTACATCAAAGCGTTTGAAACAGAACCCTACTTCGATGAACCTTTCTATATCGGATTCAATCTTGGTGGATATGAGCTAGGACTACATCCTGAAGGAGAGGAGCCGATCGGCGAAAAGCGCACTCATGGCGTAGAATCCTATTGGGGGGTTGAAAATGTAGAAAAGGAGCATGCTCGATTTTTATCACTAGGAGCTACCGAACACACCTCACCTCGTAATGTAGGTGGAGAAACTATGGTCTCATGTGTGTTAGACCCTTGGGACAATCTCATTGGGCTGATCTATAATCCAGATTTTGTTGTGAGTTGAGTACGTTGAAGGTTAAGAATTGATGGTTTCATACTAACGGAACGCCAATCCTAAGCACTGATTCACTAGTTAACTATTCAACTAATCACTCACCCAAAGGGTGCAATGAAAACCGTTTCCAACTACATCCTCGACCTAGAAGGCGAACAAAAGGCCATCGTTAAGTACCTCGATGAAAGACTCACGACTTATCATGATTTAGAGAGCAACGTTAGTTACGGAATCCCCATGTATCGAAGAAAAACCTGGGTGTGCTATATGAACCCACTCAAAACGGGTGGTGTGGATTTCGTTTTTACGAGAGGTCATTTGCTTTCCAATGAACACGGACTCTTGGATAGTACAGGTCGAAAGTATGTTGCTGGACTGATTATTAAAGAAGTTTCTGAAATCCCTGAACGAGCAATTGATGAGATGGTGCAAGAAGCGATTTTGGTAGATGAGATGTGGGTGAAGGATCGGAGGAAGGGAAAGTGACTTTGCCGTATCTTCGAATGAATGAAACTCGTCCTCCTCAAAACTTCTTCTGAAAATATCGAAGCACACTTAATTAAAACCAAATTGGAAAGTGAGGGGATTCCAGTGGTTTTGTTTAATGAACACTATACGAATCTTCTACCCAACCATTTTCAGCTAATGGGTTCAGGGATACAAATAAAAGTGTTGGATTCTGACACTGAACGGGCGCTAGTTATTTTGAATGAATTTTTCCCAAGTAAGAAAGAGGCCGTGTGTCCGAATTGTGGATCTTCCGATCTGGAATTAAGTTATGGGGCAAGTAAGTGGAAAAAGCGTTTGTATGTTTTCATTGCGTTGATCATCTTTATTCCAATAAGCATTTCGGGGGCAAGGCTGGTCTGTCAAGAATGCGGAATTAAGTTTAGGAATTAATTACCCCAACCTTCTTTGAATCAAGCCACTTACCAAATAAAATATATTTGCGAGGAGCTAGAATCCAGCATTTTTAGTAAGGATTCGTATCTGTAGCCTTTATATCTTTCTGATATGAATCTAACAATGACTTAAAGTGTACAATTTGGGAATTGCATGCCTAAATTGTACATTTGTGTTGTGGTACTTCGACAATTATCAACCAAAGCAGAGTTTCTGTCCAATAAATTCCCGATTCTGACGATTACTGGTCCCAGACAGTCAGGAAAAACGACTTTGATAAAAAATGTATTTAAGGATTTTCCTTATTATTCATTGGAGAGCCCTGATGTCAGACAGTTAATTCTGTCCGACCCTCAAGGATTCTTGGCGGGGATCAAAACGGGGATCATACTTGATGAGGTGCAGAAAATGCCTGAATTATTTTCCTATATTCAAACTCATTCGGATAACAATCCCTCCCTAAAATTCATCCTCTCCGGATCCCAAAATTTTCAACTGCTTGAGAAAATTAGTCAGACACTTGCAGGTAGAACTGGAATATTGAGACTAATGCCGTTCTCGTTTCAAGAACTCAAAGAGGCGAGACTGATGTCAGATAGTTATGAAACGATGATTCTTACTGGCGGTTATCCAAGAATATTTGATCAGAATATTCTGCCTACAGACTTCTATCCAAACTATATCCAAACATATGTCGAACGAGATGTTAGACAGATTAAGAACATCTCGAATCTTAACACCTTTATGACCTTTACGAGGTTATGTGCTGGCAGAATTGGGCAATTGATTAACTTGAATTCTATGGCAACCGTTGTGGGGATTACCATGAAAACAGCCAAATCCTGGCTAAGCGTCCTAGAGGCGAGCTATATAGTCTATACATTGAAGCCCTACCATAAAAATTACGATAAGCGAGTGGTGAAGATGCCCAAGATGTATTTTTATGATACCGGATTGGCTTGTTCACTTTTGGGAATTGAAAATGAATCTCAACTACAGACTCATTATCAGAAAGGCGAGTTATTCGAAAATCTGATTTTGAATGAACTTATTAAAGCCAGATACAACGAAGGTAAAACCAACAACCTGTTTTTTTGGCGGAATAATCATGGGAATGAGGTAGATTGTATTGTCGAGAAATTAGAAGAACCAATTAGCATTGAAATAAAATCCTCAGCGACTTATCAGGGCGACTATTTTAAAAATTTGAATTACTGGAATAGACTCTCGGAAGGGACATCAGACAATTCCTTTTTGGTTTATGGCGGAGATCAAAAACTAAAATTGAAAATGGGCTCGCTTGTGCCATGGAATGAGGTGGAGACGTTGATAGACAAAATGTCATAGAACTACATGAGGGATTTCACCCTAGGCGTAGCTTGTCGCTACACCTCCCATATTTGTTCGTTTGGGACGAACATAACGTAAATTTGGTTCTACCCTCATTTTAATGGAAACGAAGGCTTTGTACATTTTGAAAAAATAGACATTACGGACCTAAATTGATAATTGTCGTATCTAAATCACTTTTTTCATCCCGAATAATCGGGACGAAACAAAAGAAAAGGAGCCCACGAAAAAGGCCATTCTCCCCGCTAAACGCACATCCCACCCTGCGAATC
>Ga0316209_1001029_pt1 | contig 34296 bp, 30 predicted proteins | sample 6monopyrite_MG_FD_204945 | JGI IMG/M metagenome (GOLD analysis project Ga0316209, IMG submission 204945) | Microbial mat bacterial communities from mineral coupon in-situ incubated in ocean water Damariscotta River, Maine, United States -... | ecosystem: Environmental > Aquatic > Marine >...
CGCTGACTGGTTTTAGGGGTTTGTGATTTACACGAGCGTTTGATATAACTGAAGAGCCGGATGCGGTAATTCCGCACGTCCGGATCTGTATGGGGGCGGTTCAGGTAACTGGCCGTTCTACCATGACACCTAAGAAAGGAACTATCTGAACTGTGAGAGTAGCGTTAAATTCCTTAAGCCTAATAATGTCACTAGTTTCTTTAACATATAGCGCAGTTTTGTTCTTTAGAGTATTAGAGCTTGGGGGCGCTAGATTAGCGAGTGATGTAATTCTTTACGCTTACGTTGCGTCAACTCTGGCTTTCATTTCAGGACTTGTTTTATTTAAGATGTTCAAAGCTGATGATAATGTGGTACTTAAAAATGCTCTTTTTGTTTTAGGCACAGTTGCTGTGATCTGTTGGTATGGACTTCATTTATCAGGGAGTGTTTATTCTCATGCAAGCATCTTCAACTGATAGAAGGTTAACAAGACACCACAAATCGACAAATAACAGCGTGAGCAAATTTGCACTTGCGCTTGGAGTTAGGCTTTGAAAGTGGAAGTTATCGCAAAATATACATTCGACGAAAATTATTTTCAATCATACTGGCGTGATTGGAGCAAGAGCAGAAGTGTTGGAAGAAAATGGGCAATTCCTATAGGTGTATTTTTTATTACCACGGGAGTTCTTAGCTTTGTAATGTCTTCCAAACCCTTGTTATCGCTAATCGTTTTTTTCATCGGTTTAGTCAATTTAATTTGGCACTTCTGGGAAAAACGAATATGGTTTAACAATCGTAGAAGTGCAAAAAACTTTGGTAAAGAGAATAAGCTTTGCTTTTCAAAAGAAGGTATTTTGATTGAAAGCTCTCACTCTAAAGGTGAAATGACTTGGGAAGCGCTAGAAAGCATCAAGAAAGCTTCTGATGGCTTATTTCTCGTATTGCAAAAAGAAATATCAATTTATATACCAAAGCAATCCGTGACAAATGAAACTGATTTAAACCTTATAGTCAAAATGTATCGTGATTCTAATGCCTAACCAAAAACAGCACTTGAAAAATTATTCGCTACTCGTTCGCATTTTTCAAGTGTGCTTGGCGTTAGAGAAATGAAGCTATGAAATTATTATCTACTTTGTTAGTCATTCTTGGGATAGGCACAACCTCATTAGAGGCGGAAGAAGATGCTTCTAATGATCAACTTTGGATAATGATCAAAACCGATACATTCTTCCGTACCGATAAAGAGCTTGCAATAGTCGATGACATTGAGAAAATAGTGGAAAACAAAAATCTAGGTTCACTTGACGGGCATAGTAGTGGCGCTCATCAATTTGAATTTAATTTCTATGAAGTGAATAGCTATCCTAAGGCAAAATCACTAATTGAGAATTACTTTAAAGCCAATTACCCTCATCTGGTTTTCGTTATTTCAAAAGAGTATGAAACAACCAATGAAAGTCTCTAACCAGTTCAGGTTGCCGAAAATTAACTGTTTGCTTCTTTGTCGTAAAAAATTATTTCCGTCAACTGAAAAACGTTGTGAATACTAAATATGACCATCAATTTCAGACTTCTTAACAATTATGATGTTAACTATTCGAAGGTTATCGAGCTATATAAGGAAGCGTTCCCAGAAGCACAACACATACCAGCCTGGTTTCTTCGATATAAACTGAGAAAAGGGAAAGCAGGTTTTGACATTATTTATACGCATGATACTTGGATTGGACTTATCTATGTTACAGAGTATAAAGACATCGTGTTTGTACAATTTTTGGCAATATCGGAGTCACGCCGTTCAGGTGGTTATGGAAGCAAGGTGATGGATTCATTGAAAAATTTGCATTCAGGTAAAAGAATCGTACTGAATATTGAAATGCTCGATAAACAAGCTAAAAACTACGAACAAAGGATAAAGCGTAAAGCTTTTTATGAGAAGAACGGGTTCAGTTCTACCGGATATATTGTGAAGGAGCCCGCGGAACTACTTGAAATGCTGATATTTGGCGGAAGTATCAATAGAGAAGAGATAGAAGCAATGTACAAAAAGCTTTTTGGTAGCATTCTTGGTTTTCTTTTTAGACCCAAAGTAAGAAAAATCTGATGCAATATTTTTTTCCTTACCCCAAATATCAAAAGTAATTTCATAATAGTGTGCATTTGACCACTCACTCGCTAGGCGCTCTCGCTTTTGGTGAGCTCGAGTCAAATGACGCAAACGTTATGTAAGAGTAGACCATGAAAGATCAAGTAAATAATATTCTCGAACAAATGAGAGAGCAAGTCAGAGGAAAAACGTTTGAAGAAGTTTCTTCGATAGGCTGGCAAAACCGAGAGCCTATTAAAATTGGTTGGAGGAAATATTACCCTTCAATCTGGTCTCAAGAATACGGTGACGATGAGGTTATTTTAGTCGTCCAATTAACTAAATGGTATATCCCAAATTTTTTTGGAACTACCGACTGTATAGGTTTCATTCAGAAGCAAAACAATGAAACAACTGATGTGGATGCTTATTGGTTAATGCATGAGATTGGGCATCCATGAAATTAGATAACCAGCAGCTGCAAAACGACGCCTTACTCGCTAAGTCGCTCGTAATTAAAAACAAAAGGACAGCCATCTTCTTTTCTCCCATAAAAAATGCCTCAAATCTAGGATAATTGATATCGAGATAACATTATTTTTTTGAATTTAGTGACGAATAAGAAATTATCGACACTTTCGCAGGGTTGTCAGGAAAAGAAATAGACATTACGATGTAACAGACGAACTTAGTCCTCAACGAACGCTGATTAGATTTTGTTTAGTTAATGTTTTTAGAAAACTTAAGTAAATATCCGCTGATTAATCGTCAGCCCTTTGACGAATTTCTTTTCCAATCGCTCAAGATAATGGGTCAGTGACGCCGTTGAGCCCATCACCGATAATTTCGATAAGTCATCCTTTTGTTGCATTAGCTCCAGAAAGCCTTCGTGGTCGATGTTTAAGCGCTCTAGGACAGAGTGCTCTTCCGGCTCAATAAAACCGCGTTTGTTTTGTAAAATGACTCTTCCAGCATAATCGACCAACTGTAGATAATCCGTTAAAGAAAACGGAAAGCTGTTTTCATGAGGTTGCTGATGACTGGATGAGAGTTGAACCAGTGGAACCACTGCTTCAGAATTGTCTTGTTGGTTATCTTTTAAGGCATTAATTCGTTGCTGAATAGAAGTATAATCCGATGTTTCCGGCGTCTTGGCCATCTTGGCGCGAATGGGGTTTAAATCCACATAACTCATTGCGGTGATTACCGCCGCTTCATCGAGCAAAGCTTGGGACTTAAATCGGCCTTCCCAAAAGCGCCCTTTACAATCATCTTCCTCATTGGCTTTACGAGCTAAATATTCATTCAAAAACCGCATTAGCCAAGAGATATCCATTAATCGTGCTCGCCAATTTCCGATAATCTCTTGGGCGGTTTCTTTAACGCCTGGTTGATTGGGATTTTTCCGGTAGCTCAGCACCACTTCTGGAATACTACAAAGTTGTTTCCACCTTGCAATCACAGTCCCTTCAGACCAATTCTCAGCTTTCTTCTTATCGACCCGAAGCACTAAGTGATAATGATTACTCATTACGGCGTAACTCGCGACTTCAATCGCAAAAATACTCGAAAGAAACGCTAATCGGTCAACAATCCATTGGCGGCGATGTTCAAAGCTTTTACCGGAAAATTCATCTTCGCCGCAGAGAAAGGCCCGCCTGACGCAGCGACAGATGCAGTGGTAGTAAGGCGTGGCTTCTAAATCGATAATCGACTCACGAGCGCGTGTCATGGGAAATCTTATTCGTTAATGACGTTGGGGGTGAATTATCGCTGGAAGGTGACTCGAAGAATATAGGCAGTCACGTTTTATCGTGTGAGAAATTTGCTATGATGGCTGTGAGAGAAAAGATGGGTGTCCCTAATTTATCCCAACTCTGACATTACGCAGTGATGAATATCAGAGTATAGATATTGACCCTATCGAAGGAAAAGAAGGTTTCCTAAAATTACGAACTGAAGATTCTAAATTGGGACTGAGAGTTCTGTCCTTTCTAAAACAGTATGGTACTATTAAATGAACACGGCACTTAGCAAATTCAGGTTGATGAAAATTAACTGTTTACTCCTTTGTCGAAAGTTATTTTCGTTTGTGGCGAAACGATAGAGCTACGCCAATGAAACTCATTACGTCAATATTTCTAGCCCTATTTTGTGTATCAAGTTATGCAAATGATTGCCGTCCATCCGAAAAGTATCTCGAAGGAATGGCGCTTGGTTACGCGAGCTTTGTCGAACAAGCAAGCAAAAACAAGTCTGACTTATCTAAGCAGTCCCCAACCATTTTATGGTGGGTTGGAAATGGTAAAGATGATTACGACTATGAGAAAAAGGAGAATTTTGGTAAGTATTTTGGAATGTCGGAGCTTTCTAGCGATCACATGTTCTCTGATGCACAGAAGGTAATTAAGAATAAAAATGTTGACGTGTATATTCTAGCCTGGATTGATGAAATAAAAGAAAAAAGAACCGCTGTGTCGGTTATAAAAACTAGCATAGGCGTTACGGGTTGGGATATGGCATATGATGGAGCCGTAGCGCTGGAAGATACCGAACAATCTGGTTGGGAGTTAGGATGCAGCCTGAACCTATTAAATTTAGAATTCTAACAAATTCAGGTTGATGAAAACGAACAGATAGGTACTACGACGCAGTCGTTTTCGATAATCGTAAGGTTTGGTTCTAAGGAAAGAAAATGATAACTATCTGGAATACAAAAAAACTGATCGAACAGCTTGAGAACAAAGCACTATCGGATATTCATGCTTTTATCTATTTTTTTGTTATAGTACTTTATGACCATGCAGCATTCACTTTTTCTTATCTCGGAATGAACGGTCAAGAGTTGTCTATCTACGGAAAAATCAACATAGGTAGTGCCTTGATTCTTACCTTTTTTGGCGTTCTATATATCTTTTGGAGAAATGGTGGAAAAAATGGCGAGCAATTCTTTCATCGATATTTTTCTTTTTCGGTTGTTGTAGGCATTAAATTCGCCATTCTAATGTTCGCTCTCCCAACTTTAATTGACATTGTAACAAACGGAAAAGCATATGAAGTATTTCCGCCGCTAGGTTCCGTTTTGTTTATTACTTTAAATATCCTAATGTTTGGCTTTATTGGTAAACATGTTCACAAACTTGCAAACGAATCGTAACAAGGCAGCGTAGTCAGCGCGAGATCTTTGAGGCCAGGATCTGAGCCAAAATTATTCCAAATTATTCCAAATTATTTTGACGTAATGATTTTTTAGCGGATAGGTTGTTTTTCCAATCCGCTAATGCTCGTCTAATAAGGTTCTATAATCTTTCAGCAACAATGGTGAGTAATTTTTCGCCATCGATACCAATAAAACCCTTCTCGCCAAGTTTGGTTATTAATCGCGGTGTAAATTCTAGTTGATAGGTGTTGCCAACGAGCGTGTACAGTTCGAACTGCATTTCGACTTCATCTTCGTTTAAGAGCGTTGCTTTTGCCTTTACTAAATAGTCTTTAAGGTAGAAGTCGACAAGGCGCTCGGCATTTAAATCATAGGCCCAAAGATCTTTCGATTCTTTGCCTGTTTCTCTATTTAAAAACACTAACGATACAGATAGCTCTTTTCCATCGCTTTGCTCCGAGGCATTCTTAACTTCGCCGGGTAAGGCTGAAATAGAAAGCTTATCATTCTCAACTTGCCAATGGGTATTGCTTAAATGTGAGAATATAGCCAGTGAATTAATTGGTGTGATTCTATGTGCCTTGATAGAAATAATACTGGCTTTCAGATCTTCTTCAATTTCGTAATTGATACCGGTAAATTCGCTAAATATCCTAGCGGCATTTTGTATCGGTATTGCTTGAAATTCAAGAGAGAATTGGTCATCTTTTACTGAGGAAAATATCGGACTGTTGGGGTAGTGGACGTTAATATTATCGGCAGATGAAAATGGAATGCTGACAAAAATAACACTGCTAATCAATAACAGAGCGGCACTGGTTTTAGAAAATATATTCATTGTTTGATTCTCCTGAAGCGTTTTTAATCGTTTTATGTTTGGATTCTTACTAATGACTGCACTGGCAAATCCCGTATTAGCTACAGGCGGCAGGTTAGCGTTAAAATCATCCAATATTAAATCGGTTAATTTCTTCAGGTAAGTCCCTTCGGTGAAGGACTGGCTGGTTTTATAGTCGCAGCGGTGTTCTAATAATTCTTCAATATTATTAAGTAGATATTTTATTAATGGGTTCCACCAATAAAAGGCGCGGAACATTTGCAAAATTGTCAGCCAGTAATTATCAAAATGCCTAAAATGAGTCGCTTCGTGTTCTAATATTATATCGCTATAGTTCGACTGAATGAGCCGTGGATTCACCACTATTTTAGGCTGGTTATAACCAATAAGAACGGCATTTTTTATTTGAGACGAGGAGTAAACGGGCAAACCGAAATGAGTCTTTATAGCGGTGCTATTTAATTGACTATTGATCGAATTAAACCACTTAATTTGTTTGCTTATTCTAAATACCATAAGCAATAAGCCGATGCCACTGGCCAATAAAAATAGCCTATTTAAACTAAACGAAAAATTAAACTCGGCAGAATTTATTGGAGATATCACCTTAGAAGTAACTGCGCTAATTGTATCACTAGGGAATTGCGCCGCTAACCAAGTAACGTTAACCGTAGCCTCCTGCGGAATCAGATCGCGTAGTAGTGTAAATGGTATAATCCAGCAAATAGCCGCAAAGGCTGATACCGTTAATTTTGCCGATACATTAGCGCGGCTATAACGGTTATACCAAATGGCTATCAGCGTTAATACGAAGTTATTAATTAAGAAGAGAAACATGACTTATTTCAATTTTTTCTTGCGTTGTTCAAGTAGGGACTCTAAGTAACTAATATCATCCAAAGACAAATCTTCTTCTTGTAAAATATGAGCCACAAGTGATTCGCTTTTTCCCAAAAATACACGGCTGATAAAATCTTTGATCATGGGTTTTCTTAGTTGGTTTTTTTCCACTAGCGGCGAATAATAAATGGTCCGGCCTTGTTGGCCGCTGCGAGTTAACGCTCCTTTTTTTTCTAGGCGATCGATAATGGTCTTAACCGTCGAATAAGTCACGGCGCGTTTTTGTTCAATGATTTTGTGAATAGCGGGCGCTGCAGATTTAGGATGTTCCCAAAAGAGCTGCATTACTTCCAATTCGAAGTCAGATAATTCCAAAATGATCTCCTGATCAAAATATAAGAATTTATATCTACATCTGTAGATTTAATATTTACAAGTGTAGATATAGAATTTGTTGCTGTCAATAAAAATATTTAGAAAATTGAAGTTTAAAATGAATTAATAGGAAACTAGCTAGGATTAACCCGATCTTATTTAGCCTTATAACTATAATGTGATTCGATTTGCTCTTTGGTTAAAATACCATAGATTTTATCTGCCGTGGGGGCGGTTGTTCGGAAAATATAAATTGCTTCGACATTCTCTCTTTCCATGGTATCGAGCGCTTCTTCTAAATTCGCTTGAAGATAAACCGAAGCGATATCTTGACGATCGGCGGGAATTGCCAGTAGATCAATTTCTTTTTCGATGGGTCTTGCGATACCTTCATTTTCCTCGGCATCTTTTGCCGCCTGATTTTCTTTTAACTCTAATACATAACGTGCTAAATCATTTGCCGCTAACAATGATGTCGGCACTTTGTCTTGCCGAACTAATATCCAGCGTGGCGTAGTCGCCAGCATTTTTTCTGCTTCTTGATAACTAATCAACTTTTCATGTACTGAGAGTTTCCTCTCCATCAGTCCGGCGACACCGACGCTTCTTAAGAATTGTGAAAGCGGGTTTATTCTCAGCTCTAAGCCTTTCGCGCGTAGTTGAGAATGCAGAATGGATGATTGCTTGAAGACTTGAGTCACAACCAAATTGCTTACCACAACGGCAATCATGCCAGGTAGGAGTACGTTGGGGTTGTTGGTCAGTTCCAGCAATGCCATCAGTGCCGCCAAAGGCGCTTGTAGAATTGCGCTCATCATTGTCGCCATTCCCACCATCGAATAAAAGGCATATTCGGAAGCATAGTCAGGCAGTAACCAAGCGCCAAATGAACCGATAATTCCGCCAGCCATCGCGCCAATAAACATACTTGGGCCAATAGCACCGCCCGGTAGTGAAAGGCCCGAACATATGATGGTGGCAAGTAATTTACCAATAAAGGCGATTGCTAATATTTGCAAAGGCAGGCTACCGTGTAGCGCAGAATTGACGGTATCGTAACCAATACCCATAATTTGAGGTGCCGCTAATGCAATAATGCCGACACTTAATCCAGCGATACTGCATTTTAGCCATGTACTCCACTGACTCGCTTTAGCGCTAACTACGGCTGTCCCTTTAATAAATAAACTGGCGATACTGCCAATGACTAATCCAAGAATGATAAAGTGCGGAATCTCCCAAAGAGAATGTAAATCCAGAGATGGCACGATAAAGGCAACGTTATTGCCAAAAACAATACGCGACATAATGGCAGCTGACACAGATGAGAGAATGAGCGGAATAAAGCTGCTGACGGTGTATTCCATCATAACCACTTCCATCGCAAAAATGACACCCGCCAATGGCGTATTAAAGCTCGCCGATATTGCTGCTGCAGTTCCGCAACCGACCAAAATACGAATACTGTTATTCGGCAGTTTCATTTGTTGGCCAAGCCAACTACCCGACGCTGATCCCAAATGAATGCCTGGACCTTCTTTACCAACCGACTGGCCGGTGGCGATGGTCAACCCTCCGATTAAGAATTGAACCAGAGCGTTTCGCCAATTGAGATAACCTTGGTGAAAGGTCATTCTTTCAAGCACATGACCGACACCAACCTGTCGGTAATGTTTACCAACTTTGTGGAGAATGTAGCCGACCACAATACCGCCAAAAGTGGGGAGTATTAGCCGAAACCACCAAGGTGTGCCCTCGAAATCGCCTGCCGAATCGTTGCTATGCCACAATACAAAACCACTTTCGATAAACAGCCTGAAAAGAACAATGACTCCGCCAGCCAATATTCCGCTAATAAATCCCAGCGCGGCTAATACTGGCAGCGCGTCTAAGCTACCGAGTTTTATTCGTATGGATTCAAAAAACGACATTGTTTATTGTTTGACTGCTTTCGGTTGGGTTACAAGTTTAAATAGTGAGTGTCTTTACATCTTTCTCTTTACATCTTTTATGGTGCTATCTAGAACTTTATTAATATCATCTAGCTAAATTACTTTAAGAATAGGATATAACCTATTGATAAAAAAGACAAATAATTATCTTAAAATTGTGAGCTTTCGCCCCTTTTTAGCGATAATTGTTGATTAAAAGGGTATTTTTCTGTGAATTAGCTTATTTTTTACTATCGAGCGTAGATTTCGATATTTCTTTCAACATTAATGAGTAATTCCAGCATATTTTCGTAAAGGCAATAAGGATGCCTTCGATTTCCGCTCATACTGTCGCCAAATTTGGCATTTTCATCTAAGCATTGTTTGATACTTTGTTTAATTTTTTTGTCGACGTTTTGCTTAATTCTTTTTTGTTTGCTCGGACCAAATGAGGCCGATTGTGTCTTTGTTTTTAGCATTATTGTATCCCTTAGTCGCTGATTATTATTGTTCATGCATTGAGAATAAATATGATTTTGGCCCACTTGTTGGCAAGTATTGGCTTCATCCATTGCTCGGTTTACTTCAGCGGATAGAGAGGCTAAACAGTTTTGAGCTAGAGTGAGTAAAACAAACGTTATCAGAGCTAAGTAGCTCTTTTTAAATGCTAGAAAAGACATAAAGTTCCTGTTAGAGGCTGAGTTTTAATTATTTGTTATTAGCCATAAGTATAGCGGTTGTTGGTTGATATGTTGAAAGATTGAATAAAACAAAAATTTAGTTAGCATTCAATGAATTAGTTGGAGATATAAGCTAGACTTAACCACTGAACGATTAATTTAAAATAACCAATAAGCCCCTTATGAACCGCGCAAATTTAGTCATTAAACAACAGAAATCGCGACTTTGGCATATTGGAATGGGATTCTCATTATTGGCATTTATTGCGTTGACCTACATTGTCGGCCGATATTTGGCGCTTGCCGATTTGCAAACTACAAAACAAGCGCTATCTGAATCGCAGTTGCAATTGCAAGCCACTCAAGCGTCGCTAGAGCTCGCATCTGAGAAATTGGTGATGCAAACCCAGTCATCGCAAGTTGATAATCAATCTAATCAAGAGTTAGTGAATAGTGTAAAGACAATGCAACAGCAACAAAATGAACTGCAGGAAGAGCTGAAATTCTATCGGAAAATAATGGCGCCAGAGCTCGATAAAGAAGGCCTAGCCATCGATTCGGTTAAGATCTCTAAAACTGAAACCTCTACGGATTTTCATTTTAAGATCACGTTAATCCAATCGGGTAAGCAAGCTCAGTTTCTAAAAGGCGATTTGGTCCCGGTAGTGACCGGTTTACTGAATGGTAAGAATACTAAATATGATTTTCGTGAACTAGGTACTTTTAAAGCAAAACATTTTCAGTTTCAATTCAAATACTTTCAGAACATACAGGGATTTATTACGATACCTAGCGGTTTCAAAGTCAATAAAGTGAGCATTGTTGCAAAAACTAAGGGAAGAGGGAAAAAACAGAAAGCGGAAACACAAATAATCTGGCAACCTGAGGAGAGCCAAAATTATGTTCGGCAATAGAAATAAAGGGTCAAAAAAGAATGCTTCACCTAAGGCGAAAGCCGGTGCTGCGGATACCCTGATTTGCAAACAAACAAAAATTACCGGAAATATCGACTTTACTGGGGTGCTTTATATTGACGGCCACGTTAAAGGCGACATTTCGGCGGAAGAAGTGGAGAATTCGCTATTAACCATTGGCTCGAATGGTTTTGTGGAAGGACAAATTAATGTCCCACACATCATGGTTTTGGGCAGGGTGAAAGGCGATGTGCACGCTCTAGAGCATATTGAATTGATGGCAGAATCTAGGATTGAAGGTAACGTCTATTACAAATTGATCGAAATGGCGATGGGCGCTGAGGTGAATGGTCAGATGGTTCATACGGTTGAAAAGCAAAAACTCCTAGGACATCATTTACCGAGCAAGCCGAAGAAAGATAACACTTCTCTATTAGACAGTGATAAAATGCTGGAAGACTAATTTTTAACCAATTTTGTAGAGAATAGAGATGTCCCAGAACTCCAATAGCGGTTCAGGAGTTGCCACAGCAAGTCCCATAATCTTCACTCAAGCGGCTAGCAAGAAAGCAAAAGAGCTGATCACCGAAGAAGAAAATCCCAACTTAAAACTTCGGGCATTTGTCACCGGCGGCGGTTGTTCGGGCTTCCAATACGGCTTTGCGTTTGAAGAAGAGCAAAACGAAGATGATATGATGGTGCAAAAAGAAGGCGTTACCTTGTTGGTAGACGCGCTTAGTTTTCAATATTTAGTGGGCTCTAAAGTCGACTACAAGGAAGATTTAGATGGTTCGCGTTTTGTTGTTGAAAATCCCAATGCGACCGCCACTTGTGGCTGCGGATCTTCTTTTTCGATATAGCGAATAAAATAACAAAATTTTCACCGCCGAGCCAAGTAGATACAAAAGAAGAAAAAATACTCTGGTTTTCAGATGATTTCTAATGGGAGGCATAATCAATGACAAATTCGATTGAGCCTTTTGAGAAGCACTTGGTAGTTGGCAAAAGCGATCAAACTATCCTGCAATTATTGTCGATAAGCTGTCCCGAAATATCCAAACAAAAACTCAAACAAGCGATGAAATATGGCGCTATTTGGATAACTCCCCAAAATAACCAAGGTAAGACTAATAAAACGGTGAGAATTCGGCGGGCGAAAAAATGCTTGCAGCTCGGTGACCAAGTTCATCTCTATTACAATCCAGCCATATTATTTTCTAAAATTGAACCCGCTCAGTTGGTTGCAGATGAAGGCGAATTTAGCGTTTGGAATAAACCCTGTGGTATGTTTTCTCAGGGCAGCAAATGGGGTGATCACTCGGCGATTGTGCGTTGGGTTGAAATTTTTGGTTTACCACAAAATAATCTGCCACAAAGACCGTGCTTTTTAGTTCATCGACTCGATCGTGCGACTTCTGGACTAATTTTGGTGGCTCATTCTAAACAGGCCGCTCAAAAACTGTCGCGGCTTTTTGAGAGTAGAAATATTGACAAGCGATATAGCGCGGTCATCAATGGGCAGTATCCTTCTTCAACTTTACCGCAAGAATTGGATTCGGATATTGATGACAAATCTGCATTGACAATTATCTTATCTTCCGAATACCGACCGAAAGGTAATTTTTCGACCTTAAAGATTAAAATTGAAAGCGGACGAAAACATCAAATAAGAAAGCATTTGTCTGAAGCGGGTTACCCCGTGATTGGCGATCGTTTGTATGGTAACAAAGCCAATTTCATTTCGGATAAGCCAATTGCAGATTTGAAACTATTATCGTATTTTTTAGAATTTAACTCACCGTTTTCAGACAAGTTATGTCGTTATCAAATCGACTACCATAGCCTCGAATAACCCTGCTGGAGTGCCACTCTTTTAGAGTCGTCAATACGAAATAGAATTCCAGTCTATTTAAAGATAAAATGGACTGCTATAAAAGCGTCAATTCAGATTCACAACGGGGCAATTTTTATCAAGTCAAAATTCGAAATTAAATACCAATGTCAGATACTAAAGTCTGATACTAAACTAGAGACAAGTCACTTTAACCCATTTCTGAGTTTGCAATAAGACGAAAGCTTGTAGAGCTACAAAAAAGCAGGCTTGGTAAAGGTTTCACCATTGTCTACGAAGGAAAATTGCTCTAAATTCAAATCGGCAGTGGTTTTCGAATGAAGAAAGAATCCACCACCCACAATTAACCAAATTACCTACAGCTTTCGCGGTAAAACAAAACACGCCGAAATTTGCGACTTATCTGAGAGTTAAAGAAATCGATTGATGCTGGCTTTCACTATTTAGCAGTGTTTTTAGATCCGGGTGTTTGTTGTATACGGGACAAACTGAAGTCGCTTTTTGTAACGCTTGCTTAGCCAACGTTAATTCTCCCAGTAAATAAAATGAACGAGCTAAAGTTGCGTTGGCTGCAGGGTCTACATCGCTGGCCAAAAACTGTTTAAGTTGATCGACTTTTAAATTGAATACTTTTTTCGAATAGCGTTCAGAATCCAATGTGGTTAAAATTAATAAGTAATAAAAATGGTGAATTTCATCAGCTATCGCAACGTTTCCGCGAAGCGCATCGCGTTTAAGAATCTTAATGGCGTTTTTGTAGGAATCAACCGAATTACTAATTTGATCATCTTTGCGGTAAGCGTCGCCAAGTTCACCCCACATTTGATGTAGTCCGCCTGTTTCTTTATCTGTTAGTGAGTCTAATGCTTTTTTTTTGGATTCAGCGGCCAATCGAAATTCGCCATTGTAGAAATAAATTGAACCCAAATAATCGTCGCCCAGATAAGAATTGGGCGCCAGTCGTTGAGCTTTGGCATAATAAATTTTCGCTTTTTCGAGATCACCTTGACATTTGTGCAAAGTTCCAACATTGGTGTATGCCAATTCGTTAGGATTTAAATTAGCGGCTACTTCATAAGCAATTGCAGCGTTTTTTGTATTGCCAGCGTAATAATTCAATAGCCCCAGAGATGCATAGTTTTGCCAATAGTCCGGTTCGATTGTTGTCGTTTTAAGTGCATAGTTGACCATTTTCTTCGCCGCGTCTGGATATTCGCTAAGGTTTTGTCTATAGGCTTCCAAATAAGCACTGGATAATCCCGATAGCGCTTCTATATTGTTAGGATAAGATTCAAGTACTCGATGGTACAAATTAATTGATTTGATAATTCGACCGCTACGACGATATAAATAGGCATTAGTGGTATTAATGTACGGGACATTTGGAGAAAGTAATCGCGCTTTATCACAGTTAAATTGAGCATCTTCGAGCCGTGCCTTTTCATCCTCTCGCCAACTATCGTAAATAAATGTCTCACACAACGCAGCGAGAGCTCTGGAAAACTTGGGATAAACTTCAATGGCCGAATGTAAAAAAGTTTGTGCGCGCTTGACGTTTAATTCTGATTGAAAATTATCGAGTAAATTCCTGGCCTTTAAATATTTTGTTTGATTGGCCAAATCGACAAAACCCAGTTGTGATTGGTCGCCTGCTGAAGAGTACCCCATTGCCTGTTTTAAGAAAGGAAGGACATTTTGGCTAATTTCCGAATTTTGTTGAGTTATTTCAGTTAAGGCAAAGCTGTCCGTCCAAATTAGCTTTTCTTGTGAATTAAAATAAAGATAAATTTGAACGCCCATGAATCGACCGACCAATTGGTTTCGAATCGTCAATACGCCGTCTGCTTGATAATCTTGGGCTATTTCGACTGGTCCCGAATGACTAGATAACAACACTCGATTAATCTCTACAACTTTGAAATCTTGTTGTAGTTTTTCTTTGAGGGCACTGGCAAGCGCATCGGTTTTAGTGTCGTAGGAATATAAAACCAAACTATGCTGGCCTAATATTTGCTGTGAAGAGAGCTGATTAAATCGATTGAGTGAATCGAAAGTGTTGGTTTGTGATTGCCAATAAATGAATAAGGAAACGATAAAGCCGATTAGCAGCAGTGAGCGTTTGGTTAAATAATTGAGCGAAGACTTGTTAGGCTCGACAGTTTTTTCCTCGACTAATAACCCATTATCTTGTAGTAAATCATTTTCTTGTTTGGATAAGTATAAAGTGTAGGCTTCAACCTCTAAGGCTTTCGCTATTCTCGCGATTGTAGTCGGAGATACCTTCTTTTGTCGAAATGCTCGGTTGATAGTATCCTTAGGTGGGTCATCGAGATCTTCATTGTTGGCGATTAGAATGGCCAAAGAAGTTTGATTTTTGATCCCTGCATTGAGCATGGCAGCGTCTAATTTCACTCGTGACGCTTTTACGCCTCTTTTGCGAGTCTTAACATCCATTCGTAATCCCTTATTCGAATATTAGAAAATCAAAATTCATCTTTAAATACGACTTGTTAGTTGCCTTAAAAACTCTTATGTTACTTTAACTAACGATAACGGATAGTATCAGCTATATCTTTTGGTGGCAAAAACGATATCGCTTATTGAGATAGATGCTGTTCTGCCTGGTATTGGCAGCCAGCTGTTAGAGGCGGTTAAGCCCTATCTTTTGGGGCTTGCGGATGCGAATCGAAGTGATTCAGCCTATTTCGATTAGTACATAATCCTTTATGTCGGCTAAATATTGTAAGTTTGCTAGTGATTGTTTAAATATTCTTCCTAAAAAATAATTTTTGAAAGCGAAATTTCTTATTAAACCTTAAATAACCTTAAACACCGTTAACTTTCGATTACAGAAACGTGAATAGCCGGTATGTTCGAAACTGCTTGAAAGAAAAAAAATAACTATAGATTTACTTAGCTCGTCATAAAAAGCCGTCGATCGTACTAATTATCATCGAGTAATTAAGATAACTCTAATCGTAAGACACCAGTTTGAATAATAAAGGAGAGAAATAATGAGGAATATTTTATTAGGTTATGTGGGGATAACATGCATTGTGCTTGCTGGATTTGGAGGTAATTCTTATGCAAACGAAAAGCCCGGTAGCACGGGTGAAAAAACAGCCGTAGAGCTAAAGCGCCTCAAACCGAATATCATAAAGAAATCGACGATCACAATTCCTAAATCGAATCTCGAGATTCTTGTGGAGAACAAAACCGCCGATTTTTTTAATGCAACCGTTTACACCTTTAATGACATCACTCTTTTTTCCTACTTTGATGGTACAGCTGTGACCATTACCGATAGCGCAGGACTACAGGTGGCGGCTATCAATTTAGACGCAAACCAGCAATCGACTACAACATTAAGTTCTGGTATTTATCATCTTAGCGGTAATCAGTCGTACACCACTTTGGTGGGCGATGCTTTAAGCTCTGCGGTTCAAGGATTTTTCGCAGTCGACCAATCAGGCAGGGGCTTGTCTACCTTGTTAAATACATACATGGTCAACAATGCCTATGGTGCGGAGAAATTTATTGTTTTTGGCTATAGCGACAATACCAGCGTTTCAATCAGAAATTTGGACACTCAAGATCTTCTTTTTACCGGAACCGTGGGCAGGGGCGAACATATCGAATTGCCCAATGTGCCTTTTGGTACCTTCTTACAGGTCTCATCTGACAAACCGGTGAGTGCACTCTCTTATGGCGATCAAGATTATTACGTACCTTCCGATAATGGCACCTTTGCTGGTAATACGTTTTTTGGCTACTCGGCTTACATCGGTAGTTGGACTAATTCCGTTACGGTGAGTGCCTATAACGACGGCACTACCGGCACCATTGTTAATACTGATACTGGGGCGGAAATTGCTGCCTTTTCGTTGTCAGAAGGACAGGTGTTTAGTCTGCCAATTAACGCGCCTACTTACTGGAGCGTAGTTACAGACCAGAAAGTATCCGTCTCAAATCTTCCATTTAGTGGCTGGAGTGGAAATTATTTTTATATGACACGTGCGATTGATGAGTCTGGTTTCGGTGTTGGTACCGTCTTTTATGTTTCGACCATTGCTTCAAGAATCGATGTATTTTCATTTAGTGATTCGAATCAGGTCAGAATTACTCAGCTAGGCGACTATCAGAGCTTTCCTTACGATTCACCTACGGTTGTTAATATCGCAGGCAAAACACCGGATGCACAAGGCTACTTTTCGCTTTCGTCTAACGAAGTGGCGACCTTTTCTTCAACAACCGGTCAATTTGTTTATAAGGTAGAAGCAAACGAACCGGTCTCAGTTTTGCAGAGCAATGGTGGGGCGGGGGCTGATTTTATGCCGTTAAATTATGCACTCAATTTATCGGACTTATCCATTAGTTCCGATAAAATCACCTTTTCACCGCAAGCTGATATTTATAATGAAGGCGACCAAATTCAAATTAGTCTTTCTCTAGAAAATGTTGGATTCGAAGTGGCGGATAATATTGATGTTTATGTCTATGATGGTAAACCAGGAAAAGGTATAGTACCTATTTTATCGAAATTTGTAGTCGACTCCATTAGCGCTTCGGAGACCAAATCGGTGAGCTTTAATTATCGAGTGCCTAGCGATCCGAATTATCGATCACTGTTTGTGGCGATTGATCCAGAGGGCAAAATTATTGAGTCTAATCCAACCAATAATTTGATCGAGAAATCATTAGTATTGCGCCAGGACTTGCAGTTGCCTTTAACCGTTAATATCGATGCGCCCGGTGGGCTTGAACTCGATGGCAATATTGTGACCTCAGCTCCTTTTAACATCCAAATGGATCTGTTTAATTTGGGAGTTGCGTCTGAGAATAATTTAGTAGTTACATTACAATTACTGGATGGACTTTCTTTGCTGGCGGGTGAGCAAAGTAGCGTTAACTTATCCGAGCTGCAAGTCAATAATAAAATGGTTGCTAATTGGCAGGTACTTGCCGACCCAAATGTTTCTGGTCCCAATCGATATGAAATTTCAGTTGAGTCAACTAACGTTAGCAAAACAATTCGACGACTAATTAACGTCCCAGATACAATTGTTCCTGCTGCGCCGACTAATCTTTCGGCAGATGAAAGCAGTGATGGTTCTATATCGATCAAATGGCAAGGTAGTCAGGAGAGAGATCTGATTGGGTTTAACTTGTTCCAAAAAAATGGGAGCCAGTTTGAATTAGTATCGACCCTGTCTGGGGCTACAGTGTCATCGTTTGTTATTGCAAATCCTCAGGCTTCAATTTCGGTTTATGGAATTAGCGCGGTGGATAGTTCTAATAATACAAGTAGCGTGGCAGAAATTACTGTCAATGAATTTTCGCCTCCGCCTCCGCCTCCGCCAGCACCTGAGAGCGGTGGTGGTAGCATGTTTTTTCTACTTGGGTTATTATGCTGGCTGACGTTTTTGGCTAAGCGAAAGTCAGCGTCGTAAAATGGAATTGTTTTAGTCGGCTAACGGCCGACTAATTCCTCAAAAAAAGTACTTGGAGGTATATCTATGAAAATCAAACAAATAGGCTTTTTTATTTTTTCATTCACGATTAGTTTTGTGTTTTCTAACCCGTTATTGGCGAGTGACGAAGATGAGATGGCAGAAATGCAAAGACGGCTTAATGCCGAAGTGATGGAAAAGCCTTTCTCTGTTGCGGATGAAAAAAAAATTGATAGCTATATTAAGGATGCAATGAAGAAAGATTTGCAGCCACCGGCTAAAGCCCCTAGCTTTTGGAAACCTGGTTATACTTGTGCCAGCATTTACCGTTATGGGTGGAATCATTATCGTTCGTGTCGTTATTATCGACATTATTACGGTCGCTATTGGTAATAGATCTTTTATTATTGATGGCTCTATTCAGTTGCCAGACGAGCGCTGTCATGTATTTACACCATTTAAAACCAACACTACATTTAATAAGGATAGAAAAATGAACAAAAAGCATATAAATATTTTAAGAGCTAGTTTAATAGGGGGCATTTTAAGTGTCATGTTCGGTTGCGCGGCAATTTCAACGTCACTGTCGAAAAAAGATTTGGATGTTCAAACTCGAATCAGCACCGGCATTTTTGTCGATGCAGTGGCAAAGAATAAACGAACAATTTATGTCGATGTCAGAAGTGGCGTTATGGAGTTTGATCGAAATGCTTTTAAACGTTTCGTTGTTAGCCAGTTTGCAGTTCCAGGAAATTCCGGATATACCATTGTTGACGATCCGGAAGCGGCTCAATTTCAAATGAATTTATTTGTACTAAATTTAGAAAAAACTTCGCCTACTGCTGCTGAACAAGCTTTAGGAAAGGGCTATACCGGTGGTTCCGTTGCGGCAGGTGCAGCAATAGGCGCAATGGCAAATAATAGCAATCGATATAATGGTGCAGCGGCTGGTGGAATTCTGTTTGGTGCAGCGGATTTAATTTCTGGTAGTTTAGTCAAAGATGTTACCTATATGTTGGTTGTCGATGTTCAGATAAAAGAAAAAGCACGTAAAGGTGTTTTTGTTCGAAAAGACAGCCGAATAGATTCCAAAATTTCCGATGCCGGTACTAGTCGACAGACAGTTTCTGAAGTGACCAACAAGAAGGAATATCGAACTCGCATAGTTACTACTGCAAACAAAGCGAATTTGGAACTTGCTGAAGCTCAAGATCTAATGTTTAAGAAAACAGCCTATGCAATGGCCGGTTTTTTCTAAGCGAGTTTAAGCTAAATGCAAGGAACCTCAAATTTCGTTTGGATTTTTTTATCGGAAAAATAACTGACAGTCAGATTTAAAAAGGCTCTCTTTTGTTTTGACCCATTTTAGAACTTTTTTATCCGGCGTCGTTCATTTTTTCTTGTTGGACAATATTGATGACGGAGATTTTTGGAAGATTTGAGGATTGGCTTAAAGCTTTTTAAGTCTCTTCTCGAAACAAAATCTGATTAAGTTTTATCGTCGGATTGAAAGACTGGAAAATCCTAATCAAATTGAGCGAGTAACTTTGTCATACAGGCTCGTTCAGCCTCGGCAAAGAGTCGATGTAATTCAACTACTAACTCTCCAAATCTAAAGTTACCGACTTTTTTATGCACTGACTGTACATCAGCTAAAAGAGAATCGAAAATAGCGGAGGTAGAGATTGAAATTTTATCTGTTGCTTGAGACAGCGACATGGAAAGCACCTTTGTGAACGAAATATCTGTTTCGTTTGGTCAAAACAAAGTGTGCTTTTTTTATGCGTGTAACTCTGTGTTGGTTTGATCAACTTCAGCAATAAATTGATGCTAACTGATTGATTCTATACTCAAAGATAGATCTGCACCCCTTCTTCGGCAGCGTTATCTCAACCACCAATTCCAACTCTGCCAACTCAAAATTCGAAAATGGCCAACACTTCTTAAGTCGGGCTGAAGTGACGCTCGGCGAAAACCTGCGCAACGGATCCTAGCAGTGCTGGGTATGGCTGTAGTGGCGCTAGGGAGACTGAACTTAAGCAACAGCGAGGGAAATACTTGCTTCTTGAACATGAGATTGAACAGTCTCGTAAAGTATTGGCAATGAGTGATTCTCGTCCAAAGGAACTGGAAAGTAAACTGCTCTCAACCAAGTTTAAAAGTCAGAAATCCAGAAATGAAGCTGCCAAACTGGCCAAAAAACTTAAAACTTAAAACTTAAAACCAAAGAATATTAGCTTGTGCAAAAGGAGGAAGACTTAGCAAAACTCGAGGCAAAAGTCGCCAATATAAAAAATCGAAAAATGGGCAAAAAGAAGAATTTATCAGAGTGACCCAAGCTAAAAATGATTTAAATCAAAAGAGAAAGGAAATATCAGTATTAACGGATTATCTAAAAGATGATCTATTTCTTCGAGCCGAAAACGCACTGCTATACGACTAAAATAAGATGACTGAATTAAACCCAGAAAAATCTTAACCAACTAGCCTGCTCATTGAACCAGAACTCACTTGTGAGGCTGTGAAATCACATGCGCAAGGCTAGCTAAAGTTAATTGAGTTAATTAGTCGTGCCGCCCATTCCGCGTCGGCGGCATAAGCAACGGCTGTAATAATGGCGGCCCATACTAAAATGGTCATGACAATCTCGATTACTTTTACTGCGATAATAATCGCATAATAACAAATATAAAGTATCACGTAGGAGGCCAAAAAGGTAACAATGACGCTAGGAATAATCGCTAGTTCGGACTGGGGATCATTATAGGCGATTAGCCCCATTACGATTGCTAGAAAAACTGAAATGCCTCCAATGGTTTCGTTTGGCGATTTTATTTCGGTGGTTGTGTTATTTACCGTCGACTTTTTTGTTTGAGATGTTGGCTTTTCTTTGACTCTTTCATCGGAGGGATAGCTAGTTGGCTGTGCGGCGGCTTCAGCAGCATATTGGTTAGCTCTTCGCATGTCTTCTTGATATTGTCTTTCAGATTCAGCTCTCTCTCTTTCTGCCGCTCTCGCACCCGCCTCTTGGTCCATGGTTGAACCAGCGCCAGAACGATATCCTTGGTTATATTCATCATTGTTCATTTTGTTCTCCACTCAGTTTCTTGGATGTTTGCGATGGGTTAATAAGACAATTTTTATTGGCTAACTGACTATTTTGAGAGCGGCTTAACGACTGCGATCGTTGGGTGTATTGTTGTTGTAACCATTTATCTGAAACAGCTTTAAAATAAGTGTTGGTTATTATTAGCAGAAAGGCAGTAATGACCGAAAAACCTACTTTTCGTGGCATTTGGGTTGAGTCCTTTTGTAATCCTTGTTGTTGGCCGATTCTCAATACAATAGTCGTTCCTAGGATAAATGACAATTGATAAAATGGCGCAAAGCTAATAAAAGCCAATGGCAAACCGGCAGTAGGCAGTAAACCTAAATTAATTCCCATATGAAAGAAACTGACAAAAAATAGCCAACTCGAAAAACCGATAACTATAAGCCCTTCGGTTTGCCGATCATTAGCCAATAATTGGAATGCTAAAGATAAACAACGCCATAGTATGATCGCAAGGCCCGTACATATCAAAAGGATACCGAATACGCCGAACTCTTCGGCGATTGAGGCAAAGGCGAAATTATCAAATGCTCCGGGAAATTTCGCCCTATTGAGTACACCGTTTTCAAAACCGGTTCCAAAAAAATCTCCCCCAGCAATTGCCATAAGGCTAATTGAAAGCTGGTAGCCCTCGGAAAACATATGATCAAACGGTTGTAAGAAAGTCAAAACTCTTAACGTTCGATAGGGTGAATCAAACAAGATAAACGTACCGAAAAAAACGCCGACCAGTGTTAGTAAAAGTGCGAACTTGTACTTTTGTGCGGCCAGACTTATCGATAACATGACGCAGCCAATTATCAATAGACCAATTACATCTGGTTGGCTGAGTAAAAGGAAGGAGAATACTAAAGCGGTTATCAGTAGCCACATTGAAGCTTTTGAAATTAAATTGTTGTTTGAAAAGTTGTTCGATAAGTAAGCCGCTAAGAATAAGACTAATAATAATGTACTTAAGGGAAGCGCGAAGACCGCTAAAAAACCAAAGTTAATCCAGCGGCCCGCTCCGCTAATGGTATAACTCGTGACGGGTGTTTGTGTAAAAATGAGTAACGATATGGAAATGGTTAATAGTAAACGAGCGTGCTTTTTTATAAAGTTGATAGACCAAAAGCGGTATATTATTTGCGAACACAACAATGATAATGCTAGCGCCAAGAGCTGGCGGTGAATATAGTAAAAACGATGGCCGATCAGCTTTTCCGAAGCGTCCGCAGATAATGATTGCACAAATACCAGACCAAAAATAACTAATAGTGTCACAGTTATCATTAATGTCCAGTCTAAAGAGGCTTTTTCGTATTGTGGTTTCTCGGTCATAAACTATCCAAGTCTTATTTGTTGACTCAGTCCTTATAAACAAATGATTTTACCGACTGGCTCCACTTATGATCTAGCTATTGTAATATGCCTGAGATAGTATTGGACTGTCATCGTAGGTTAGTGTGGGTTAAGCGGAGTTAACCGCACTAAGACAAAAAAAGACGAGATAGAAAAATCTTTTATTAAGAGGGAGTAGTTGCGTTTGAACGTTAAGTCGAGAAAGAGAGGCATCAAAGCGTCCCGCGCTATGTTAGATGCCGCTATGCTGAATGCCGGAATTAAAACTCAGGCGTCTTTAGCGGATAAAATTGCAGACGATGAAAATCTAGACATATCACCAAAAGATACAGTTAACCGTGCTTTTAGACAAGAAAACGTTTCCCCACTGACTATCGCTAGAATTGCGAAAGTTTTGGGTGTTGAAGCATACACTTTATATTTGTCTAAAAAGGAAGCGGAACTCATTGATGGAAACACTCGTTCAAATAACCTTAATCAAGCATCTTCAGCAAGCGACTTAACTGCTTCTGTTTCCAGTTACCGTAAAATGGCTTTTGCTGGTTTACTAGTTATAGTGGGCATTAGTTTGTTTTGGTCTTTGAATCGAGAATCTTCGGAATCTTCGATAGCTGAATCAGATTCTCAAGCAACAGATACCACTTCCATCCTCGGACAGTCGAGCTTAGTGCTGTATTCTTATTCACAAGAAACCGATTTTCTAGCGAATCGATTGAATCAAGAACTAGCGAAAAATTATGCCGTTGTCAGCGTGAATCGAGCTTTATTACCCGTAAATTCTATGGCGATAGATATTGCTGGTGAATATCAGGCTGATGGAGTGCTGACGATTAGAGAGCATCGAATTGGACGTTTTATTGGTCTTCAAATTTATCTTTATTTTAATGGTATAGAAGAACTGATTTGGACCGATAGTTATCAAAAATTGGAAGCCGTTGTTCGTAGAAATGAAATTGCTGCAGCGATACATAGCAACGTCAATCGCGCATTTTCATCCTCTTCCAGCGAGCACGATCACCGTATGATGTTGAATCAACTGGCTGCACAAAAGAAATACTTGCAGGCTCGGAAGTTACTCGACGACTATCAGTCGGAGCTCAACCTTAAGAAAGCGCAAGAATATTTGCACTCGGCGATTCAAATTTATTCAAATTTTGCCAAGGGGCATGCAGCGCTATGCAAATCATTAATTTATGAAAGTTGGCGCAGTGATGAGAAATCATATTTGGAACAAGCACAAGAAGAATGTAATAAAGCCACACAAATCTCGGCCGACGAATTGTACGTTAGTGCAACCATCGCCCATTTGTACCGTCGTTCTGGACGTATTGAACAATCGATAGAGTTATATAACCAACTTCTAAAGAAGTGGCCCAATAATACTGATTTACTTGCTGGGATTTCCAATGCATATGGCGACGTATTTGGACAACAGTTGCCGCAATTTCCAAATGCGGTTGAAGCCATGATCAGCAATATAAAAAAGAGCATTGCTCTCGAACCTGATTATTGGCGACACCATTCTACTTTTGGGCTGGTATCTTATTTAGCCGGTGATATGAATGGTGCTGCGATAGGTTTTGGGGATGCGGTTGAGTTAAATCCAAATGAATTGGCACTTATTAATGCAGGCTCCATTAACCAGTGCGTCGGTAATTTGAAAAAGGCGAAATACTTTTTTAACAAAGCTCGGCAGATAGCCCCAGAGTCCTATTTAGGGGATGACTATTTGGGCTCGGTGTATTTTTATGAGCGAGAATATCAAAAAGCCTACCAGCTTAAGCAAAAAGCACTTAATACGTTTGATGACTCAGAAACCGGCGGAATCCACCAAATGTGGGGTGACTTAGGCGATGCCTACCGTCTTGCTGGAAAAACTGAACAGGCTGTTGATGCCTATTTGGCAGCGATAAAAATTGTAGAAAGAGATGAGTTGCGGGGCAATATCACCGTATCTGATAAAGTTAATCGTTACTTTTACCAATTAATTTTAACGAAAATTGCGCCGCAACGTTTCAGTATAGAAGCGTTTAATTTCGATTTTAATCAGTTGAAAGTATTAGCGAAAAAAGATTTAATCTCGAGCGCACAAATAAAATTGGCACATTCTTTTTACATCTATAATGAGCTGGAAAACGCCAAATCAATTTTGGATAATGTAATTACCAAATGCCCCGTTTACAACGAAAATCCCGACGTCGAAAAAATATTAGTTGCCGCTACCAAATAGTTTGCTGGTTCTGATTTAAGGTAAATAGAGCGCGCCCAATATTTTTGGTCGAGACGCCCCCGTGACTGATGGTAAATTACCAAACTTTGCTTCCAGTCGGCGTTTAGCTAACCAAGCAAATGTCATGGCTTCCAGATAATCGCCATCGACTGCTAGCTCGTTGGTTTGTTTGACCCTTGTGGAAAGTTTTTTGGACAATTCATCTAGTAGAAACTGGTTGTGCATTCCGCCGCCACAGGCAAAAACTTGGTAAGGATTGACTTGTAGTTTGATAATAGCGACTGCAATACTTTCAACGCTAAGCTCAACCAAGGTTCGTTGCACATCTTTGGGCCTTATCGGGCTACTTTTTTGATTAATGTGTTGCTCTAACCAATCTAAGGAAAAGTATTCTCTGCCAGTGCTTTTAGGATAAGATTGTTCGAAATAGGGATCTTTGAGCATTGCGTTAAGTAGAGATAGGTTAATTTGACCTGTTTTGGCAAAAAGGGAGTCTCGGTCAAAGTTATCTTTGTTGGTTGGAAAGTGTTTGCAAAACCACGCGTCCATTAAAGTATTTGCGGGGCCAGTATCAAAACCTACCACTGAGCTTTCTAGGTCTTTCCACAAACAGGTAATATTGGCAATGCCGCCTAAATTTAAAATGAATCGGTTTTCTTGTTCGCTTCTGAGTATTGCATTATGAAACGCAGGAGCAAGTGGTGCACCCTGTCCGCCCGCTGCGATGTCCATTCTTCGAAAGTCGGCAACGGTGGTGATACCTGTTCTCTCGGCAATAATATTGGGGTCACCAATTTGAAGTGTAAAAGGTGATGCTTGTTGTGGGCGATGACGAATGGTTTGCCCATGAGTGCCAATCGCTTTTATCTTAGTTCGGTCGATCTGATAATCTTTAATTAGCCGGTTAACAGCCATCGCGAAATTTTCACCCATAATAACATCGAGCTGAGCCATTTTTTCTATTCGATTTTCTTTGATTGAATTGGCTTTGGCTTTAGTCAGAGGACTTGATAGAGCTGAGAGCGCGTTTTTTATTGGTTGTTCGATGGGGTGAAAATAGTGGTGTTTTAGAACACATTTTTTTTCTGAAAAATCGACTAAAGCAACGTCAATGCCATCGATACTTGTGCCCGACATCAAACCAATATAAAGCTGGTCCGAATTTTTCATTGGTTTATTTGGCTACTTGAGAAGTCGATTGGATAAGTTTACGCGATTCAAGCTGATTGACTAACGCTTCACTGGCCACAAGAAAATTATTTTTTTCAGACTTGGAAATGGGTTCTGCCTTGGGTAATTTAACCGTTCTAGGATTTCTGTGCACGCCATTGACTAAAAATTCATAATGTAAATGAGGCGCTTCAGCCAGCCCGGTCGCACCAACATAACCAATGACTTGGCCTTGTTTAACGCGTTTTCCGCGACTAATTGCCCGACGAGACATGTGCAAATATTTGGTGACGATCCCTTGGCCGTGCTGTATAAAAACATACTTACCGTTATATTTATTACGACTCGAATGGGTGACTTTTCCATCACCTGCAGCGCGAATAGGCGTTCCTGTATTCGCTCGGTAATCAATGCCTCGATGAGCCTTCCAACGTTTGAGAATAGGGTGGAAGCGTCGCGGTTTGAAACCGGAGCTGATATAAGAGAATTTAATTGGCGCTCTTAAAAAAGCTTTGCGCATGCTCAAACCTTCGGGCGTGTAATAGGACGAGTTATGCTTAGAATCGGTGTATCGAATTGCCTTGTAACTGTCGCCTTGGTTAACAAATTCTGCCGCGATAATGTCGCCATTACCTATTTTTTCACCGTCTAAGAATTTTTCTTGGTAAAGCACGGAAAAGGTATCGCCGGCGCGAATATCCAAAATAAAATCGATGTCCCAATCAAATATATTAGCCAGGTTAACTACCAATGTATCGGTTAACCCCGCCCGTTTTCCAGACATATACAGCGAATCGGTGATAGTACCATCGACATAAGCCGTTCTTATTTCAATCGTCTTGTTGGTAATTTGGCTAGTGTAAACCGGTTTGTTATCAGCGGAAATTGATTCGCGATGCAGATACAAAGTATTTTGTAAATCGATGACATATTTTAATGCCAATAATTGCTTATTATTATCGAACTGGTAATCGATCTTCTCGCCGGGTCGAAGGTTTTTAAGTATTTTTGTATTGTCATCCAGAGTGATAATCTGGTGAACCATTTGTGGCGACAAACCCATTCGCTTGAAAATTAAAGATAGATTATCGCCCTTACGAACCGATTCTGAGCGCCATTTGTCGGTTGTATCTAAAAGCTTCAATGAGGTATCAGAAAGTTGAGATGACTCAATTTGCAACGGGATCTCTATCGGTTCTGAATAGTTTGCGGTTGCAGGCGGATGCGAATTAGGTTGGTTGATAACGGTATTTTGCGGTGCCTCTATCGAGATTTCGCCACTGTTATATTCTTGATTTGCCGGTTTTAAATCCGCTTCTAAATCGCTTTGCTGTTCGATATCGTTGGACAATAAAATGGCCAACAGCATAATTAGCACTGCCATGGAAAAGATCATGTACGGATGAGTAGCCCACGCAGGCAGTTTGGAAAATAGACTCGGCTCAAAGAACCTTTTGTTATTTTGTGGCTTGTAATCGTGTTTAATCATACAACTTTTAGTCAGTTCCGTATAAAATGCGCGCTATAAGTACAAGCAAAGTGACTTTTTAGAACAAATAAGGGGGATTTTAGCCTTTTTTTTGCAATCAAGAAAGTTAAAGCGGTTAAGTTATTCATTTGAATTCGACGGAAGCAATAGAGCAATGCAAGATTTACTTCAAGATTTAGGCTGGCGCGGCATGATCCAACAAATGACTGCGGAGGATGATTTTAAGCAACATCTTAGTGACGGCATGAAAATTGTGTATTGCGGTTTTGACCCAACCGCGAATAGTTTACACATTGGTAGTCTTGTGCCGTTACTTGCCTTAAAACGTTTTCAGCAGTATGGCCACAAGCCTATTGCACTGGTTGGCGGCGCCACCGGTCTAATCGGCGACCCTTCCTTTAAGAGTAGTGAGCGCCAACTTAATTCCAATGAAGTGGTAGAAGGATGGGTTAACTGTTTAAAAGAGCAGGTCAGTCAGTTTATTGATTTTGATTGTGGCGACAATTCCGCGATTGTAGCGAACAATCTTGATTGGACCGAAAATGTTGATGTGCTCTCTTTCTTGCGTGACGTTGGTAAGCATTTTTCGATTAATCAAATGATCCAAAAAGAATCGGTCAAGCAACGAATTGATAGAGAAGGGGAAGGGATCTCTTTCACAGAATTTACCTATATGATCTTGCAATCTTTTGATTTTGCCGAATTGAACAATCGCTATAATTGTACGGTGCAGATTGGTGGCAGCGATCAATGGGGCAATATTACAGGTGGGATAGATTTAACCCGTCGGATGAACCGGCAGCAAGTCTTTGGTTTGACTCTGCCATTAGTGACCAAGTCGGATGGTACTAAATTTGGTAAAACCGAATCGGGCACTATTTGGTTAGATGCTAAGAAAACCAGTCAATATGCTTTTTATCAGTTTTGGTTAAATACAGCCGATGCGGATGTATATAAATTCTTACGTTACTTCACCTTCTTAGAGGAAAGCGAAATTAACGCCATAGAAACCGCAGACGAAGAAGCCCAAGGCAGACCGCAAGCGCAAGGGATCTTAGCCAAAGAAGTCACTCAATTAGTGCACGGTCAAGCCGGTCTTGAATCTGCTGAGCGGATCACTCAAGCGATGTTTCAAGGCACATTGGCGGATCTAAGTGAGAATGATCTTGAGCAGTTGGCTCAAGATGGATTGCCTTCCAGTGTACTGCCTGCTGATTTTTCCGAAAAACCATTAACGGCGTTGTTAGCTGAATGCGGGATGGCAAAAGTCGGTCGAGAAGTGAAAGACGCACTTGGTCGCAATGCCGTTTGGGTTAATGGCGAAGCCAAGGGCAGTGACGACAATATGAAAGCTGGTGAAATTTTTTCTGCCGACAAGGCGTTATATGGACGCTTTTTCTTGGTGAAGCTAGGAAAGAAGAAAAATCATCTTTTTATCGTTAATGGTTAGGTATTTAGCTTACTAGTTGGTTACTTAAGCCTCCATTGGTTTATTGTCGATAATTATTGAAGTAACTAAGCCCGTTTTGGGTGGCGTCTGGTTCGTCAATCGCAAGCTCCAGCCCTGGGAAAGACATATTTGACGGCAAATTGCCAGCCCTAGCCCGCTACTACTTGCCGTTTTGTCGCTTGTTGTCGATTGGTAGGGTCTAAAAAAAGGCTTGTAAACTTCTTCAAGAAATTGCTCTTCAATTCCCGGACCTGAATCAACAATTTGAATTTCAATGGATTGATTTTCTTGCTGAAGGGCGGTTAGTAGAATGGGGCTTTTTTTCGAAACGCCAGAGTACTTGACAGCATTACCCAGTAGGTTGATTAGTACCCGTTTTAGTGCTTTCTTATTGGTACTAAAATTCAGATCTTCTTTTGCGGTAATTTGTACAAACTGACTGTTTTGCAACGAACTACTTTCAACTAATTCTTCACATATATTGCGAGCGTTTGTCATCACGTTTTGTTCTTCCACTAACAGCTGACCGGCGTCTAAATAAATACGGATCAGTCCTTCAATTTCGCAAATACTGCGTTGAGTTTTTTCTAAGAAAGGCCTTGGAAGCGCCTTTTCGTTGAGTGCTATTAGCAGTTTTAATCGAGTGATTGGGGTTCGTATGTCATGAGATATGCCTGCCAGAAAAACCACTCGTTGGTCGAGTAACTCTTTGAAATCTTTAGAAAGTTGGTTGACTTGCTGAAATGCTTCATTTATTTCTGCAAGTTCGTGGCGAGGCAAGCGACCGGAAAAATCTCCACCAGAAAGTTTTTTAAATGTATTCCTTAATAGAATAAGCGGATGGTTTAACCGTCGACTAACCAAAAACGCGAATAAATAGGAGAGTGCCAATATAAACAACGCAAGAAGCAACATGGTAATTTCAGGTTTTGTCCCTACTAAATTTCTTGCGAACCCTACTTTTGTCGAGTTTCCTGCTACTTCAAACCAGAAATGCTCGGTAGCGTTTTCGATGGTTACAATGCGTACCGGTTGTTTGAGCTTCTTTGACAATTCATTTCTTACTAAATGAATCAGTGGCAGCAGTGAGGTTGATTGAGTGGATTTGTCGCTGGATAGTCGATGATCCATAGAGTCCGTTGGGGTTAGTGTTGCAGATAGTGTCTCAAGTTTTGGTTGGGTGTTTTGGGTGTTGTTTGTATAAGCGGCAGCTAAATGTAAGGCGATATGCTGCGCAGTATACTGAAGCACCGGTCTTAAAATTAAGTAAGAGGTTGTGCTAAGTATCAAAAACAGTAACAAGACGAAGGCAAAAAGAATCTGACTGCGACCGTATTTTAGTATGGTTTTATTATTCACTGTTCGTTCCGTAGCCGTTAATCTTTATGGCTCGCAAATCAACTGATAGCCTTTTCCTCGAACTGTCTTTAAGGGCGGGAGCTGTTTTGTTTGCGACTGGAGTTTTTTCCGTAAGCGAGTTATGCGTATATCAATAGTGCGATCAAAAGGATCAAATTCATAGCCTTTGATATGTTGGGTAATAAAATCTCGGTTGAGAATTGTGTTTGGATGGCGGCAAAATAATTCAACTAATTCCTGTTCGCCGCTGGTTAAATTGATAGGGGCTCCCTTAAAAGTTAATGATAGATCCGCAAAGAAAAACTCAAATTCAGAAAATAGTAGGCTCGTCTTTGATTCAGGGGCTTCTCGTCGAAATATCACTTGAATGCGGGTTAGCAATTCAAGTGGCTCGAAGGGTTTAATCATGTAATCTTCTGCGCCTAGAGTTAACCCCTCAATTTTGTTATCTAAGGTGCTATTTGCGGTAAGCATCAATACTGGCGGAGGCAAGGTTTGTTTTTGAAGCCATTTTAGTAAGGTAATGCCGGTCTCTCCGGGCATTTGAATATCCATTATGATCAGCCGAAATTTAGAACTAATATATTGATTTTTCAATTCTTTTCCGTTCGCCGCGGTGCTTACACTTAGGCCTTTTTGCTCCAAAAACTCTTTCAAAAGCTCGCGAAGATCGCCATCGTCATCGACAACTAAAATATCAAATAGGCTGCTTTTACTCATGCGTTTTGCGGGGCTCGTTGAAAATTTTGGTCATTGAAACAAAGTGAAACAGTACTTTATATCCTATTTATCTAATATAGCACTATTCTCAGTCAAACGAATAGGTTGTACTTTTATGTTCTTTTCTATCCCTTATTTATCAAAAATAGGTAGTAACTTCGATAAAGCTTATATTTACGCAGTAAAAAAATTGGAAGGTGGTCTTCAAACCTTTCTGCCTGTTTTACTGCTTTCCCTACTCGCAGCGTGTGGAGGTGGATCGGAGCCTTCCACTGAAATTCAGCTACCGGAGCCCCCTGTAACTACAAATCCGCCGCCAACCAATCAAGAGCAGCAAATATCGCTTATTCACATGAACGACTTGCACGCCAACCTTCTTTCCCACAAGGAAGCTTTTCGGACCGAAGGAAGCGCTTACATTACTATTGCTAATGCAGGCGGGATCGCAAAGTTAGCCGCAAAAATTAGCGAGATCCGAGAAAATAACCCAAATAACATTTTAATGAATATTGGCGATACTTTTCATGGTAGCGGTGAAGCGTTATTTAGTAATGGAAATGCCATAGTCGATCCTGTCAATGCATTGAATATTGATATTGGTGTCCCAGGAAATTGGGACTTTGCTTATGGTCCGATTATTACCAATGCGCGATTTGGAAACTTAAATAACGCTGATGTGAAAAGGCCCAATTATCCGTTACTTGCGGCTAATACGACTTACCGAATCCCTCCTCAAATTCAGGGAAATATTGTCGCCGAGCGCGCAGTTCAGACTGCTTTTCAGTTTTCGGCTGGTGATCCCTTTTTACCAGCAATTCAAATCATTGAGCGAGACGGTATAAAAATTGGTTTTATTGGATTAACCTCAGATATCGTCGAGCGGATGCATCCCCTTCTGGCGTTTAACCTCGAATTTACACAGGGTGAAAACGACTATCTCGCGTTAATTAGAATGCACGCAGCTAAATTAAAAACACAAGGCGCTCAAGCTGTAATGGTTATGAGCGAGCTAGGTATTCAAAAGGATTGGGCGTTGGCCAATCAACTTGATGCAAATGAAATTCAAGTCTTTTTCTCTGCGCACACTCACGAAGCAACCGAGCAGGCTCTTATTTCAGCCAGTGGCACTCTAGTGGTTGAAGCGGGTAACGATAGCTACTTGGGCCAGCTTGATCTTACCTTTGAAAACGGTGAATTATCAGATATGCAGTGGATGCTTCACACTTTAGGCGATAGCGTCCCTGACAATGCACAAATGTTAACAATGATCACGCAGGAGAGAAGTCCTTTTGTCGTAGATAACCCAAATCTCTCGATTCCGAGTGTTTCAATTGGCAATGGTCAATTCAATGATCTATTTCCGTCGCCGAGTAATCAAACGTTGACCCATGGATTGGATAATTTGATCCACACAACCCATTTACCGCTCAGCCGATTACATTCTTTAGAAAGTGATTTTAATAATTTCACTACTGACTTATTGAGGTTAACTACTCTATCAGATGTTGCGATGACGCCTGGTTTCCGATTTGGTAGTTTAGTTATCCCTTCATCAGAGAGTTTTAACGGAGGGGCAGAAGATTATCTATGGCAAAGCGAAACACCAACACTACTAAATGGTGAAATTACGGCGGCCGACATCTATCGTTTTTTTCCCGCACCCTATAATGTTTCTCAGGGAACAATTAGTGTAGGTGCCTTAAAAAGTATTATTGAGACGAACCTAGATAATGTCTATTCGCCGTCTGTGTTTGATCAGAGTGGTGGATGGTTCGATGGCTTTTCTGGAATTTCATTACAGGTCGACCTGTCTTCTGGTTTAAGTCAGCGGGTAAAATCACTTACCTTAGTTGGTGAGACCAATGAAGCAGAGGATAATAGAATGATTTCCGTTACGGGGTGTTCTAGGCCGTTTGACCTCGAAGGAGAGACCACTCTATGTTCATACAGAGGCTTTACGAACGTGGCTCCTTTGCTTAACCCCGCTTCTGGCGAGGCTTATGCTATCGCTGATTATATGATTGACCAGCTATTGTTAGGGGATATTGATTTCAATTCAATCAAAACACGTAAAGATATCACCGATCGTTCAGAAACTCCGCAATGGCCAGAGTCGTCTTTTGTTCAACCTTTAGAAGGCGTGCAATAACACGCCTTCATTGGGCTAGTTTGTCTAAACTAGCCCAAACCTGAAAAACTGAATCAATTTAGTAACTATTAGCGCTTATTGATATAAAAAAAGAAAGCGTCACTTACTCATAATCAACGATATTTAATCATACTGATCAATTCACATAAAAAACACTCAAAAAATGCCAAAATGGACTTTGAAAGGTTAACAAATAACCATCTTTTGAATTAATAATAAATAATTGAAAATAAGACTTGCGGGAACGCAAAAAGTGCCTATAATGCGCGGCTCGCTCAACGGAAGGGTGAAGCGCTGAAGGCAAGGATTGGCGAGGCTTTAAAAAGATAGTTTAGAAATTATTTTAAAGTGTTGACAGCGTAGAAACGCCATGTATAATGCGCGTCCGCTTCGAGGGAAAAGAAAGCGTTAGAGTTGGCCAAAAAGGAAAGTCGAATTTAAGTTGAATTAAATGAGATGAAACGGTTGACAGGGGTGTGAGAGGATGTATAATTCGCGCCCCAAGCTTGGCAGGACTGGTTTCCGGAGCGGATGTTCTAAAACAAATTGAAGAGAAGAAAAACAATCTGTGTGGGTACTCTTAAAGGCAGCACAAAACAGTGTTGAAAGACACAAGCCTTAAAGAACTTACACAGTTTGAAATCGACGAGATAATTTAGTAGAGACAAGTTCTTAGGAGCAACTCTTTATTAAACCAATCAAGTCAATTCCAAACAGTAATTTTTTTGAGCAGCTTGTCCGCTTAGGACAAACAAGTAACATCATTAAACTGAAGAGTTTGATCATGGCTCAGATTGAACGCTGGCGGTATGCTTAACACATGCAAGTCGAACGGTAACATAAGGAGCTTGCTCCTTGATGACGAGTGGCGGACGGGTGAGTAACGCGTAGGGATCTACCTTCTGGTGGGGGATAGCCCGGTGAAAACCGGATTAATACCGCATAAGACCTAAGGGTGAAAAGGGGCCAATTCATGAAAGCTCTTGCCGGAAGATGAACCTGCGTTAGATTAGCTAGTTGGTGAGGTAATGGCTCACCAAGGCGACGATCTATAGCTGGTCTGAGAGGATGATCAGCCACACTGGGACTGAGACACGGCCCAGACTCCTACGGGAGGCAGCAGTGGGGAATATTGGACAATGGGCGCAAGCCTGATCCAGCA
>Ga0316209_1001032_pt1 | contig 34212 bp, 34 predicted proteins | sample 6monopyrite_MG_FD_204945 | JGI IMG/M metagenome (GOLD analysis project Ga0316209, IMG submission 204945) | Microbial mat bacterial communities from mineral coupon in-situ incubated in ocean water Damariscotta River, Maine, United States -... | ecosystem: Environmental > Aquatic > Marine >...
GAACCTTGGCATCGATCCAAACCTCACTGTGGCATGGGAAATGGTCGAGGATGACCGCAGTAATCCCGGCCGCTTTTCACTTTCTTCAACATCTAACATCACGCGCAAATACCGCGCCACACTCCGCCTAAGCGCAAGTGCTAGAAGCAAAGTCACTGTCTTGGTGGAAGAAGCCATGCCTCTCCAAATCGACGACCGCATCGAGGTCGAAATGGATGACTTCCAACCCAAGCCCCTCGAAGGTGCCGACGACCTTATCGCGCGCGAAGAAAAGGGCATCTACCGCTGGCGCCTGCTGATGGCGCCGGGCTCCACCCACAGTGTGCGTTGGGGCTATGAACTCTCCTTCGACGAGGACTTGAATCCGGTCCTCAATGAACGCTAGTGCCGCTAAACTACCCGGCTAAGTCATGACCGAAAGCCGCCCTGTACGAGTTCGTTTCGCGCCATCGCCGACCGGCATGCTGCATATCGGTGGAGCACGCACCGCCTTATTTAACTGGGCTTTTGCGCGCAGTCGTGGCGGCACTTTTTTGTTGCGCATCGAAGACACCGACACGGACCGCAACTCGGTGGAATCGTTGCAGTCCATTTTGGACTCCATGCGCTGGCTCGGTTTAGATTGGGATGAAGGCCCCGAGACCGATGGCAACTTTGGTCCATACTTTCAGAGTGAGCGCGTCGATTCCTACAAGCTGGCCATGGCCCGCGGTTTGGAAGAAGGCTGGCTTTACCGTTGTTTCGCCACTGCCGATGAGTTGGAGGTGCAGCGTGAGGAAGCACGTGCCGCCAAAACTAACTGGCGTTTTGATGCACGTTTCCGCGATTTGAGCAAGGAAGATGCAGAAGCGCGTCATGCAAGCGGCGAGCCTAATGTCTTGCGCTTTCGGGTGCCGGAAGGGGAAGACATTGTGATTAAAGATCACATTCGCGGTGAGGTAAAGTTCACATCGAACGAAGTCGAGGATTGGGTTGCGGTGCGTCCGAACGGCATGCCTACCTATAACTTTGTGTGTGCGCTGGATGATTCCGCCATGGAAATCAGCCATGTCATCCGCGGGGAAGAGCATTTGGTGAATACGCCGAAGCAGATTCTGGTTTACCGCGCCTTAGGTTTGGCCGAACCGGAATACGCGCACGTGCCGCTCATTCTCGGGCAAGACGGTAAGAAACTTTCCAAACGTACTGGCGATACTGCGCTGGGGGATTACATCGCCAAGGGTTACCCGGCCGATGCCCTGTTCAACTTCCTCTGCCTACTCGGTTTTTCCATCGACGACAAAACCGATGTCTTCACCCGCGAAGAACTGCTGACTGCATTTGACCTAAAGCGCATCTCCAAAGGTGGTGCGATTTTCGATACCGATAAACTGCACTGGCTGTGTGGCGACTGGATCCGACGCATGGAATCTCCATCCTTCACCGCCGCGGTCCTGCCGTACCTCATAGATGCTGGCCTGGTCCCTGCCGAGGCATCCGCTGACGCCAATCTGCAGTCTCTCGTTGCCGTATTCCAAGAACGCATCACCCTTTATTCCGAATTGCCGACGCAGGCTGCCGGAATGTTCGGTGAGATGCCGGAATATGACGCGAAAGCGCAAAAAGCCCTCCGCGCCGACGGCGTTCCCGATGTCCTCCAAGCCGTCGCCAAAGCTGTCGATGGCAGCGCTTGGCCCAGGGAAGATTTCAGCGCAACCGTCAAAGCGGTAGCGGGCGAGCTTGATCTCGGCATGGGCAAGGTCATGAAACCGGTGCGTGCGGCCCTCACTGGAACCCTCGGTGGTCCGGAGCTCGCGGACGTCGTGCGTATTCTCGGTAAACAGCGCAGCCTCAAGCGTCTTCAAGAATGCCTGACAACGATTGGGGAAGCCCTTGAGGATTCCACCCAAGAGGGCTAGAATGTCCGGCCGAAAAGCACCCGTCCTGGGTGCACGGGGGAATAGCTCAGTTGGTTAGAGCAGCGGAATCATAATCCGCGGGTCGGGGGTTCGAGTCCCTTTTCCCCTACCATTCGGAAACAGGATGCTTCTTAAAACGAAGCATCCTGTTTTTTTTGGCGTACCTCAATTGGTAAACACCTTTACTGAAAGATCCCGAACGAGATGGCCTTCGAGCTGTAGGTCGGGAGGCGACCAGTCGGCATGGAAACTGCAGTTAGCCACAGATGGCGCCCGCAACCGCCACCGCTTGCCCAAAACGATCGTATTCCGTCCTCCGGCTGAGATGGTGGAGCGGGGTGCCGCCCACCGATTGAGCGCTAAGAGTGGAGAGAGCGAGCAGGAGGGTCGATGCGGTGGAAAGCATGGCGAAATGGGGCGGTCGCAATAAAGCTTTCTATAGGTGGCCGCTCAACCACCTAGCCCTTCACTAAAATTGGAGCATGCGTTTTTGCCTGTACCTTTTTGCCCTAGTCTTTGTGGTCTCAGCCTGCGTAGCTCCTCGGTCGGAAGCCCTGGACGATGCAACGGCTCCTTTAGTAGATTGGTACCGCGAAGAAATCGCGCTTCCGCCGCAGTTTGCGCCCAGTTTGCCAGCGGGGGAGGAAGTCCTTTTATTCGCTCCAGGAATGTTCGATGCCGACGCTGAAGATTATTGGTCCTATGTTTTCCTTTTAAAGGTGAACGAAGATTCTATGTCTAGGGAACGCATCGTGGAAATTTTTGAGCTCTATTACGATGGGCTCCTTGCATCGGTTGCGGAAGGTCGTAACGAAGATGTCGGCAAGGACCCAGCTAAGGTGCGTATGCAGGATTTCGGCCATGGAGTTTATGAAATGCAGATTGATCTCATCGACACCTTTGTAACCATGAAGCCACTTGCTTTAAATCTAACTGTTGAGGTGCTTCCCGCTGAATCTGACGCTTCTCTGCTGCGCGTCATGGCGAGTCCTATGCCGAAAGAGCACAAGGTGTGGTCACAGTTGGACCACGCCTTGCGCAGTTTAAGTTTCGTTGACTAGCGGTGCTGAATCGGCAGTAGTTGCACTACTAAATACAAAGGTTCTGCCCCAGTGACTCCAATCACGGCGTATTCACCTTGGTAAATCGTGGTGGAAGTCAAGAAGAGGGGACGTTGCTCCCCTTTGCTCTGATTTTTTTTCGAGAGTTCACAGTCTTCTAGGTTGAGGGCGCCTTGCTTGGCATCGTAGGACCCAACGCGCATACGAAGGCGGTATTGCCATGTTGCAGAATAGGTGTCGTCCATATACAACTCGAGTTTTGCACCAGCAGTGACGTTGGCCCTCAACATTCCTGCACCAGATATTGTGTAGTATTCATACGGCAAAATCTGGGTGAGTTGGGAAGCGATTTCAGCGGATGCCATTGGTTCGCCATCACTCGGCTTACGGTTAGAACCTTGGATGACCTGACACACCATCATGGTTTGAGGAACCGGTTGGTCGATGCGCTCTAACGTCTCCAGGATTTTTTTTGCGCGCTCTGGGTAGTCACGAATTATCAGCAGGCCTCGCTCACGCATGAATGAAATGTTAGGGATGCTAGTCGTAGTGCCTTGGTAAGATTCCGGAATGAAAGATTTGAACGACTGAATCCCGTCAAATAACCCCTCGGGTGAAACAAATCTTGGTTGGTACTCGGTCACCATAAGGGACTTTTTGCTTTCGATTTTTTGGCTCTCATCGAGGGTGGTTAACCGTTCCACAAGAAGGTCAGCTTTGTCGAGCTCTTCATAAATCAGAATGCCACGGTCTTCAGTGAGCCGCAGGTTGGCATGCCAGTTTTCATCGACTCGAATTTGGCGACTGTAGAGTTCCTCAGCAAGAGTGTAAAATTCAATCGTATCTACATATTGCGGATGATAGGTTCGAATCACCATGCTGCTCAAGTCAACTCGAGTGGTCTCCTGGTCATCGGTATCCCATTTCTTCTCTAGGCTTGTATCAAGGGTTTCGATGGCTTCTAGGATACGTTTTAGGCGGTCTTGCGTTTCATAAATCACAATGGATTCGTCCAGCAAGGTAAGGTTTTCTACTGCACGATCTTCAAATTCTAAAACTCGGCCGAAAAGCCCTTCAATGGTGGACTCTAGTTCGCTGGCCTCGACCCATCCGGGGCTGTACAGGTGAAGCGTGAAGTCCTTCTCCAGTAGGTCTTCGTTTTCTTGCGCGCTTGAAAGCGAAGTCGCGCTTGCAGCTAGGCACGCAGTGAGTAAAAGTTGTTTGATTTTCATGGTTCTAGGAATCGTTGGTTTGAGCGGACGGCGAAATCCCTGATTTCCGCAGCATGGTGAGGCGTACCTTTCCAGCTAGGACTTGCACCTCTTTCTGATTATTTTCAATCAACTTTGGCGCGGAAGGGAGTTCGTTAGCGGAAGCCATCACCGATGGTGAGGCGATGTCTTTATGCGGAGTCTTGGGCTGCATGAAAAACACCAGAGCGCTGACTAATAGTGCAGCCGCAGCCGATGCCACATAGGTCAAGATCCGCAAAAGGCGACTGAGTCTTGGAAGGACTATTTGCGGGGTTTCAACTTGCCTCCAAGCCTGTTGCAGGAAGGCCACGGATTCTTGAGTGAGTGAATCCTCTTCCAGTAAATCACGTTCGGCGGCCGGAACGTCCATTTGCGCCCATGCCTCCTGAAGTTGATCGAGTGGATCCTTCTCAGGCACGGGATCCTCCAGTCTTTCGCGAAGCCTTCATGTCCAAGGCGGGGCCCAGAATGCCACGCAGCCGACGTCGGGCGAGAGCGAGTAAGGAGCGCACGGCAGCCGATGTAATCCCCATAGCCGAGGCAACCTTAGACGTTGGGTAGTGCTCCAAATCCTTCATCACAAAGGCCTCTCGTTCCCGCGGTGGCAACTGCGCTAAGGCTTGGGTGATGACGTCGCGCAATTCCTTGCCTGCGGCAGCGTCGGATGGATCGGGCAAGGAGTGAATCTCTGGATGGAGCTTGAGCTTGTCCTCTGCGCGTTGACGCACTCCTGATTTACGCACTCCATCACGGCAGAGATTCAACACGACTGTGGTCCTCCACGCCACATAAGTGCGCTCGGGGTTCCATCGGTCGAGTCGGTCAAGGAGGTGCAGCATGGCGTCTTGAGCGAAATCCTCAGCCAACACAGCGTCGGCCAAAAAACCTAGGCAAAGGCGGTAGACGCATGGGAACTCCAGGCGAAACCAGGAGTCCTGCGCCTCAGCCTTGCCTCGAGCCGCCTTTTGAATCAGGTCGGTCGAGGGCGCCGAGGTGGGTGGTTGAAAATCGCTCACCTGTTGGAGTTACGCACCCAAACCCGGATGCGCTTAAAAGAAACACCAGAATAGTCCAATTTCTGGGATGCAACCCTGTCTCCCTCTAGCCTATAGAATGTCCACGGCTGGAATCCTCCGGCTGAAACCCACATTACCCATGCATTCATTTACCAAACTGCTCGCACCGGCACTTCTCGGTCTTGCCCTGGCCGTACCCGCCGCCGCGCAAGAGGTCGTTCCAGAAGTTGATCCGTTGCAGGTCAAATTAGAAGCCAAGCTTGCCAAGTCTTTTGTGACTCACGGCAACTGGATTCTCGACTACGACGAAGCCAAGAAAATTGCCAAGGAGGAGGGGAAGTTGCTGTTCGTTTACTTCACTCGCTCCTACTCGCTCCTACTCGCCATGACCTCCCTGTAACTCCCTGGAAAGCGGTGCGCTTTCCTCCAAAGATTTTCCAGCTTTCGCTGCTAAGGTTGTGCCTTACTTGCACGTCACCACGCATTTGAAAGATCATAAAGACGAAGCTTTGTTCGCCGAAATCGGTGGACGCGGTTTCCCAACCATGAAGTTCATGACTGCTGATGGCAAGGTCATTGGCGAGCCAAGCGGTCGCGACGTTGCTTCGTTTGAAACTTCGCTTAAGTCGTTGATGGTGGTGACCAATATCGAGAACCGAATCGCAAAAGGCGAGAAGGGTTTAGAGAATGAACTCTTCCTGGCCAAGATGCGCCTTGGACTGTTTGATTTTGAAGAAGCGAAAGCTCAGTTAGCTTCTCTCAAGAAGTTGACGAATGAGCAGCAGGCTGAAATCAAAGGCCTCATGGTCAACCTTGAAGTTATGAGCATCATGGACACGGTTGACTCGGACGAGGCAGCGGTTGCTGCTGGCGCTAAGTTCAAAGCCATGCTTGATGAAGGCCTCATCCCAACCGGTGATTCCATGGGTGCGTATTGGAGCATCATCATGACTTACGCTGAGGCAAAGTCCGAGGCCGACTTGTTCGAAAGGTGCCTAAATGCATTGAAAGAGAAGTATGGAGCTGAAGAGGGCGCAAAGCCTTTCTTTGAGCAAAAGGCAAAGGTTTTAAAAAAGATGCGCGAAGATGTGAAGGTGGATTCCTAATCCTATTCCCATTGCATAGAAAACCCGGAAGGCCGTTTGGTCTTCCGGGTTTTCTTATGGGCGAACTCTTTACTGGAGGGTTAAGGAGTTGTTGCCAGTTCCTGCGTAACGGAAGCTATGTGAGCCACCGCCGCCTGGAACGCCATTGGTTACGCGAAGTAAAACGGAGTAGTTAGGGCCAGCAATCGCAGCAAAACTGGAACCAGCACTGAGGCTACTTTGGGTATCAAGAACGGTAAAGGAGTCTACCACCGTTCCGTTGATGACCACTTTCCAGGAAAGGGAGTTTCCGCTGTTCAAGGAATTGAGGGGAATGTCCACGACCAAGCTGTAGCTGGTGATACTTGCCGGGCCCGCAAAGGTTTCAGTAACACTGTCGCCACGCGACCTCGACCAGAAGTGGCCTATGTTTTCAGCGTCAATCTGTCCCACAGACCCAACCACCACAGAGCTTGCTGATGGGAAGGTTAGGGCTCCAGGGACCGGTACCGTTTCTACCCCAGAGGTTGCACAGTTAGACAAATCGACGATCTGAACAAAGGCACCACAAGCTGCAGAAGATGCGGTTCCAGTAAAGGAAGCATTTCCAGCAGCATCGGCTACGAGGAAGGTCAGTAAGTTCGGGCTATTGAGGCCCAGGACCGTTCCAGCGCATGGGCCGGGAGGAAGAGTAAAACTTCCAGTGCTGAGAGACCAAGCGACTGCTACAGAGGCTCCAGGGCTTGCACCGCTGACATCTAGAGTGACAGGACCAGGGCAAGTGCCAGAAACGCTCAACGCGAAGACACCGGCAGTCGATCCGGAACTACTTGCAGTGGCTTGTGGAGCGGCCAAGGAAGGCGCTGTTGAAACGCTGTTCGTGACAGGATTGACCTGTTGAGTCGGGGATTGGGGAATGCCTGCGAAGCTGAGAGAAGCTAGCAACAGGCCAAATAAAAAAATGGATGCAATGCGCATTATAATTCTGTCGGGGGCGAAGTGGGGAATGGGGGCAAGGAAGTCTTGTCTACCCAAAGTGCAAGGTACCACCAATCCCGCGTCATAATTCTGAATTTGAAGATTTCACGAAACTGGATTCCGCCTATTGGCCCGGAAAGGCCTCAGCAGGTCTCGCTACTTTCCGTTTGTCTTCCAACAGAGTGAAATGCGCAGTTCCAATGGTTTACGCTTCCACAAATTTCTTTAACCCAGCGGTGAACAACCAAGTCCATCCCTCTTGCATAGACTTGGCCGCAGAGGATTGAATCGCGCCAAACTGGGAATCTTGGACTTTGAATCTTGTACCACCATCAACACTCTCAAGCGAAAGGTGAAGCAAGGTCGTTCCAGGCCCGCCCCATTGTGGAAAAATGAAGCCGGCCAAATGTAGAGAGTTGCCGGTATCGCACATTTGCACCGTAAACCAAAGCAGGCTGCTGCCATCGTCCTTGGATTCGAGGAGTTGGCCACCAGCGACGGGATCCAGTTGAAGTTTTGAATCTGCGCCAACCATGTGAAAGTCTGCTAACCACCAAGCTTGAATATCCTCGGTTAAAGCCTGCCAAACTTTTTTCTTGGGAGCCTCAATGTGAATTTCAAACTCGTATTGAATCGACGTTAAGGCGGGGGACTGAGAAGCATGGCTCATGATGGTTTCTTTTCGATGTGTTGTTTGAGGCGCGTCATGGCAGACGCGGTTTGTTGCAAATGCTTCGCCACCCAACGCTCATGAATGTTCTGGATGGGCACTACATTGAGGTAGTTCCAGCGTTGGCGGCCTTCGCGACGCACCAAAAGTAGGCCGGCATCTTGGAGAATGTCTAGGTGCTTCATCACCGCGGTGCGACAAAGCTCAGGGAACTGCACCACCAAGTGTCCGGTTTGCAACGGCCCCTCTGCGAGTAGGTCCAAGACCGCACGTCGGGTTGAATCCGCAAGCGCTTTCCATACTGGGTCGAGGTTCTTGGTTTTCATCTGTCACCAAATAGTGACATGAGGTTGGGATTGGGTCAAGGAAATATGAAAATATGAGCTGGGCGCCGAACCGACACCACGGCTTGGGGTTAGGGGAGCACCCGCAAATCCATGATTACCCTAAGCCTCACTCTTCTCGCACCGCTGCTTTTATCCACCGCGGCTCCACTCCAACGCACCGACCGCCTCCCGTCTGAACCGCCGACCTTGGTGGAACCTATCCGTGGAGAGCGCATCGTGTGGTACGGAACCCTAGAGCAAGGACGCGCGGTGGCGATGGCATCGAAACGACCGATTTTGTTGATTTCCGGCGCGCCTTCATGTCGAGAGGTTCCAGGGGTTTGGTGACCCGGTAAACAAAACATGGACCGTAGTTACTGGTCCAATCCTGAAGTGATAGCTGCTGCACGCGATTTCGTTTGTATCCGCTTGGTGACTTATGAGAACCAGGCAGAAGGTGCGTTCGTGCAATCCATTTTCCGTGGTCGTGAAGGGACTTTGGAAAACAGCGTTTTTGCATTGCTGGCACCCGATGGGAAAACTTTATTGGCGAAGGCTGGACGATCTCCCTCCATGGTTTTTGAAGCCGATAATGAAGCTTCCGATAGGGAGTTGTTGCTCAAAACGATGGCAGAAATTCTCGAACGCTACCCCGTAAAAAAAGTTGAGCAGCAGCCATTGGCTTTAGGCTTAGACTTGCGGCGCATGATGAATGTTGCAGCTTGTGACTTACAGCCATTGGTCGTGCTTTATGCCAACAAGGACGACGATAAGGAAAAGCTCGCTACCATGGTGGCGAAACAAGCCTGGTCCAAGGCCTATCGTGGACGCTTCGCTTATGCGTGGGCTCAGGGTGCCTTAGAGATCCAGGCCTTGACCGGCCTCGAAGTTGAAGCCGAGACCTCTATGCTTTGGGTCCTCGCACCCAATGAGTTTGGTAATCAAGCCGATCTCTTGCAGGAAGTCAGTGATCCTAAGGCGAGCACCCTCAAACAAGCGTGGGACGCATCTCTTAAGGAGTTTTCCATCGAGGCAAGGAATTCTCGCAAGCACACCCAAAAGGGGAGACAGCTGGGGGTGAAATGGGTTCCTCAACTTCCGAATACCGATCCGAAATCGAATCGGCTTCGTTAAACTTCCGCATCATGGGCGAGCCTCAAGGCGGTCAGGCAGAAAGCGAAGACCAAAACATTGTCGGTTTCCACCAGGATGAGGAGCAGCATTGGGTTGCCAGGCTTGCATGCGGGCATTTCCAGCATGTGCGCCATCATCCGCCACTTTTTGAACGAGAGTGGGTTCTTCAGGAAACTGGACGGGTGCAACATTTAGGCACGACTCTTCCCTGTAAAAAATGCGTTTTGGGCGCAGCGAAAGATGAGTGAAGAAACGGAAAGAAATCTCGGTCCTCAACCTTTGATCCAGTTGATGGAAAAGTATGCGTTGAAGGCGCAGAGCTTGGTGGCAGCTTCGCCGACGCAGCTCACACATAAAATGGTTTCGCGGGCGTGCAAGGGACGCCGCCTAACCAAAAACACCAAAGGCAAAGTGCGTGCAGCGTTGCAGGCTGCCACCGGGGAAGAGATTCCTATGAACGCGATATTCAACTATTAAAGGACTTGCTATAGTGCGCGGTTTGATGACGTAATCGGCCTACGTCAAACCTTGGCCGACAAACTTTCCATGACTAAGTCTTTCAAAGAACTTGGCCTGACGAATGAATTGTTGCGCGCGATTGCGGATCAAGGCTATTCCAAGGCGACCCCTGTCCAAGCTGAAGCCATTCCCTTGGTCCTAGCCGGTGGCGATGTCCTCGCTGGTGCACAAACCGGTACTGGTAAAACCGCTGGCTTCACTTTGCCTTTGCTGCAACATTTGCAGGAAGGAGCACCGCGCAAAAAGAAACCCCTCGTCCGTGCGCTCATTCTGGTGCCGACGCGTGAGTTAGCTGCACAAGTGCAGGCAAGCGTGGAGTTGTACGGCAAGTACCTGCCATTCACCTCCATGGTGATTTTTGGCGGAGTCAATATCAACCCTCAGATCAACAAACTGCGTCGCGGGGTAGACATTGTGGTCGCGACTCCAGGTCGTTTGTTGGATCACATGCAGCAAGGCACGATTAACTTGGATCGCGTCGAAACCTTGGTTTTGGATGAAGCAGACCGCATGCTCGACATGGGTTTCATACGTGACATCAAACGTGTACTTCAGGTTTTGCCACCTAGGCGCCAAAACCTATTGTTCTCGGCCACCTTCTCCGATGACATCCGCAATCTGGCAAACAACTTGCTGAATCACCCTGCTGAAATTCAGGTCGCGCGCCGCAACAAGGCTGCCGAAGATGTTTCGCAAGTGGTTTACCCGGTTGACCGCACCCGTAAACGTGAGTTGCTTACCCATCTCATTACCATGGAGCGATGGAGTCAGGTGTTGGTTTTCACGCGCACCAAGCATGGCGCCAACCGCCTCGCCAAGCAGTTAGATTCCGATGGTCTCTATGCAGCTGCCATCCACGGCAATAAATCGCAGGCCGCTCGCACCCGTGCCTTGGCCGACTTTAAGACCGGCAAGGTGCGTATTTTGGTTGCTACCGATATCGCTGCCCGTGGCATCGACATCCAGCAGCTTCCCCATGTGGTGAATTACGAATTGCCCAATGTGTCGGAAGATTACGTGCACCGCATCGGTCGCACAGGGCGTGCTGGCGAAAAGGGCCAAGCCGTTTCCTTGGTCTGCATCGATGAACGCAAACTTTTGAAGGACATCGAAGATCTTTTGAAGCGGAATATTGACCGGCATGTCATCCCAGGCTTTGAAGTCGATCCAAGCATTCGCCCAGTGCCTCCGAAACGAAACTTAGGCGGTGGTGGTGGTCGCGGCGGCGGCGGTCGTCCTGGGGGTGGAGGGCGCGGGCGCTCGAGTAGCCGTGGTCCACGTCAAGCTGGTCACCAGGGAGGCGGCGGTGGCGGAAAGCGTCGTCGTCAGCCAACTCGGTAATTCGCATCTAAGATGTTTCAGTGAGGATTTGGTATTACGCTATAGCGGGGGAGGAGTCCGCGCCCATTGCGGAGGACGAACTTGTGCAAATGTTTGCACGAGAGCGCCTTCGGGAAAGCACATTGGTTTGGACTGAGGGGCTTGAAACCTGGCAACCCGCTGCGCAGTTTGAAATTTTCTTCCCAACATTAGAGCAAGAAGAAGATTGGCGTGGAAGCCGGCAAGAGGAGGACCATCAGAAGTGGGAAGAAGACCCCACGGAATGGATGCCACCGGTGCCACCAGTTTCAAAAAAGCGAGATGCGGCAAAGGAAAGTTCTTCGACCTCTCAAGAATTGGTTCGCCCTTGGGCACGTTTTTTTGCGCGAAAGATCGATATTGCGCTTGGCTTCATGCTCCTGGATTGGATGTTTGCATTCACCGGGCATGGTCGCTTCGGCACTCCTTTTTACCAGGGGGTATTTCTTTTGCTTGCTTTCCTTGCACTAGAGCCGATTTTGCTTGTTTTATTTGGCGCTACTCCGGGCAAGCTTGTTCTTGGCTTGCAGCTACATACAAGGAACGGTGAAAGGATAACTTTCCGCAGGGCGAGTGTGCGCACCCTCAAAGTGCTGGGAAGAGGATTAGCTTTCGGTATCCCTTTGCTTCAAATTTTCGCACAGTTGAATAGTCTTCGTGAGTTGCAACGCGATGGTGAAACATCTTGGGATCGCGAGGAGGGCTTCGTCATGGAATATTATGAGTTTCGATTTTGGCGAGCGGTGCTTACAGGCGTGATTGTGTTCGCGCTGGGGGTGATCAGTGTGTCCTTTGGCCTGAGATAAGCCCGCAAGCAAAGATTCCTGCTATAGTCGGAACATACTTCCCCTGCATGGAGTCAATGTTGAAGGACAACCGTTGTTTAGGATTTCTCGGCTTTCTAGGTTTTTTGGGGCTACTTGGTAGTCGCGAAGGCATGGAAGGTTTATTTGGTTTCTTCGCATTTTTTAGCTTCTTTGCATTTTTTGGGCGCCGTCACCACGACAAAGCGTCTTAACTTCTTACATCTTCACCATGAGTGAAAACGTTTCCCCAACGGTTCCGGCACCTCCTGTCGATGAGCCGACGCGTGTAGAACTTACCCGCTTCCGAGCCTTTCTTTTTATTCAGGTTCTCTTTCTATGTGCTTCGCCCATCACCGGCGGATTTCATTTCAGTATTTGGACCATGCTTGACACCTCCTTTTTGGTTTTGTCCATCGGCATGTCCGCGCTTGCCTTTGTACTAGAAACGAAAGCCGGACGACGTCAGGTCTTTCGGCTTGGCGCTGCACTCTATGCCTTAGGTGTGCTTGATATGGCGGTGAATATTTTGATATCCGGCGTCTATGGATGGAAAGGAGTGACCACGTGAGTGAAACTGCATTTACCGAACCGACTCGGTTTGAACTGTCACGCATCCGTGGATTTATCAAGCTTCAGGTGCTCTTCCTTTTCGCATCTCCCCTGGCTGGCGGAGGGCATTTCAAACTTTGGTCGATGTTAGACACCGCCATTTTGGTGTTATCCATTGGGTTGACCGCATTGGCCTTTGTCCTTGAAAGTAAAGCAGGGCGCTCACGCATCATGAATTTTGCGGTGGGGCTCTACTTGGCTGCAGTGCTCGACATGGCTTTGAACATTTCCATTGCTGGAGTTTTGGGTTGGAAATACATGGCCAAGATGTTCATGAACTTTGATTGATCTCCAAGGGTAAGCCACGGGAACCCATCTGGGGTGGACTCCTTCGATCACTCATTTTTCTCTGCCTTGAAGCCAGCCTAGAATGCACAGGCCATGTTTGTCTGCATCCTTTTGACTTCCATCTTTTGGTCTAACCCACCTCAAGCGGACTCTTCTTTCGCATCGAGGGCTTCGGACCTGCGGGCGAAGGAAGCGTGGCAGGAATTGGTGGAGTTATCTCAACCCGAAATATCCTCTGCCGAACATGGGAACTTGGCCTTGGCCTATCTGGCCATGGGGCATGCTAAGGTGCAGGACTTCTCGAAAAGCGTGCAATCTCTTGTGGATTTGCAATCAGCTGGCGTGGACTTAGATGAGGCACTGCCCAGTTTCGGCTCTCCCATGGTTGAGGTCGTGAATGCGGTCTACGGTCATTGTTGGGCAAATTTCGACCCCGCCTTTAATCAGAAATGCTGGCAGCCGTTGTTCACAGCCTTTCCAGATAGTCCCTATGCGTCGGTTGCTGCAAGCCGGTTACTCATGGCGGCTTTGAAAACTGAGAATGCGGCCGAAGTCGAAAAGTTTGAAGACTTTTTCGCCACCAAACGCGCAACCGCACTGAATACAGCAAACGCTAGTGCGGTAGCCGATTTGGACAAACGTTATGTCGATGGCTACTTGCGCGCTGGATTGAGCAATGCGGAGGTTTCTAAGCTAGCTCAATCGGCTTGGCGAACTTCCTGGGAGACAGCGGCAACGAGTCATGGATATGTTGGCTCCGTAGTGGGTGGCAACCTAAGCGAAGCAGAACGTAAAGCCCGCTTGGAATGTGAGCTTGACACCGATCATGCCTTTAACACCTTGGCCCAAGCGACGGTTCTTGCAAACACGCGCCTTGAGGAGGGGCATCCCTTATTCGATATGGAAGCGGAACCGCAGGTGAACTTTGTAGACATCACCGAGGCAGCGGGCTTGGCGAACATCAAACAAACCCGAGTTGCAGCGGCAGACTTTGATTTAGATGGCGATCCCGATCTGTGTTTTGGAGGCAAGCTTTTTCAAAACCAAAAGGGCCACTTTGTAGAAATCACCGCCGAATTTGGAATCACGCATAAGGGCGCTGGCGCAGTTTTTGGCGATTACGATGGAGATGGCAACCTAGATCTCCTCATCGCGTCTTCTCCGCAGCCCTTTTTGTATCGCAACCTCGGAAAGCGCGGCAAGTTTCATTTTGAAGATGTATCCGTCACGGCTGGCCTGCCCGATGTCCACCTTGCCGCCGGTGCCGAGGGAGTGTCCTGGGTCGACTTCGATGATGACGGAGACCTCGACATCTATTTTGCCGTTTACGAATCTGGTGGCGAGGCACGCCCCGATGTCCTCCTGGAGAACCTGGGCAAGGGCAAGTTCGAAGATGTTTCGTTAAAGGTAAAAATGAATCAAGCCGGTCCCTTCTGCGGTCGTGGTGTGAGCCCTATCGATGTTGACCTCGATGGGGACACGGAGATTTTTGTTTCGAACTATCGCTTGAACGAAAACCTAATGTGGCAATGGAATGGAAGTTCTTTTGCGGAAATCTCCCAAGCGATGGGAGTGAAGGGCATCCGCGAGCCCGCCGATGGTCAGTATTTCGGACATACCATTGGGTCTTGCTGGGGCGATATCGACAACGATGGCGACCTCGACTTGTTTTCTGCGAACCTTGCTCACCCACGTTTCGTGCGTCAAGGTTTCTCCAACTTTTCCATGTTGGGGATCCAGCAAGAAGATGGCACTTTTGTCAATGAATGGCAGCGTCGCGGAATCCGATTCCAGGAAACACATTCCGACCCAGCCTTCGTGGATATCGATAACGATGGCGATTTAGACCTCTCCATCACCTGCGTTTATGAAGGAGTTTCTTCAGCCCTGTATCAGAACGATGGCCAAGGCAACTTTAAGCCCATAACCTTCCGTTCCGGAGCCGCGATGTTTCATGGCTGGGGCCAGTCCTGGCTCGACGTAAACGGAGACGGCTTTCTCGATGTCCTTTACGCTTCCTCCAACGGTGTACGTTTGTTGCTGAACTCCGGCAATGAAAATCATTACTTGCGCGTGAATCTGAAATCAAAGGGCAAAGATGCGTCTGCCTTTGGTGCCATCGTCCGTGTGGAAACGATGGAGGAGGAGCCTCCGCAAATCTGGATGCGGCAACTCGTAAATGCACGCGGGACCGGCTCGCAGGATGAGCCCCTGGTGCATTTTGGTTTGGGAGATTATGCAGGGCGCCTGAAAGTTAGCGTGACTTGGCCTGATTCCGATCGCACGGAATTGAAAACTCCGAAACCTGATCGTGTTTACACAGTGAAGCAATCTCGGAAAGCAAAGTAAGCCGCAGCATGCCAACCCTCACCGTTCCTAATTGGGCCGCACTTTTTATGGCCGCCTTAGAGATCGCCATCCTTTTGAAAATCTGTTGGGCCATTCCGAAGCAAGAAGGGCGTTGGCTGCGAGGATTTCCATTATTCGTGATGCTCGGCGGCATTCTGTGCGGATTCTTGCTCCTCATCGATTACAGCGAGTGGAAGGAGGGGCACGCTACCAAGGGGAATGCGCGGCGCGCGATGGCGATTTTGGATTTCTCCGATTTCCTGGATGACCAAGGCCTTGGGTTGGAACACAAAGATTGTTCGGTAGTCTTTGCAGAAGTGGAAAAGCAATACCACAGTCTTTCCGATTCCTTGGTTGAGTACGCTGGAATCCCCTTGCCGCCGTTCCCTGGGAGTTCCGAAGATTGTCCCGACAAGCTGGAACCACTCCTTGAACGTTGTCGTTTGGCAGCCTTGCGCATTGAGCTTCGCCCGGAGTTTGAGCCCAACAGTAGGGTGGGCCAATACTTTCGCGACCGCCTTTTTGACGGAGATTAGCTTCGTTCAGAGAAACTCATGGCACTGTTAGACTTAGCCTCATGAGCACATGCAAGTGTCGTTTTCTTTGTTTGCTGGGCCTGGTGCTATTCGGATGTTCCGAAGAGATCCCGGTGGATGTCGACTCCAGTTCTGAGGAAAGCGGTGGTGGCTACACCTTCCCGGTTACCTATGTGGAAATGCAAGGCGGCTTGGTACAAGAAATCTCCGAGTTTTCCGGCGATGTCGCGTCCAAGCGATATGCGAAATTAGCATTTGAACGCCCTGGCAGGATTGTCGAAATCCTTGCGCATGAAGGCGATGTGGTGGAAGAAGGTCATTTACTTGCACGCTTAGATAACAGTATCTTACAAGCAGAGTTGGTCGCCGCTCAGGCTGCGGAGAATGTGGCCAGAGTCCAACGGGAGTATGCTGAAAAGGAATTGAAGCGGTTTGAAGGCATGGGTGCAGCTGCTTCCGATGCCGATCGCGATCAATGGCGGTTTGAGATTGATTTGCGCACAGCAACCGAAGTGCAGCGTGCTGCAGAAAGCAAAAGTTTGCAGCGCCAATTAGAGCAAGGCAATCTGCGCGCTCCCTTTGCTGGAGTTTTGGTTGCGCGGGAAATCACTTTGGGTAGTTATGCAATCCGAGGAGTTGTGGTGTTTGAGATTGTGGACTTGGCCCACCGAGAAGTGCGCGTAGAGTTGCCGCAAGCCTTGGCCGTTGGATGGGAGCCTGGACTTAAGGTGGAGATACACAGTCCTGCCTTAAGCGAGGGGATGTTGAAAACAACTCTGCAAGCGATTCTTCCGGCAGCACAATCGTCCGCGCGCACATTCACTGGACTCATTGATTTAGGTCCTGCCATTGACCCGGAACACCGCTTGTTGCCGGGTGCTTTTGTCAATGTGAAGTTGGAAACACGGCGCGCGGATGTCGCCACTGTGGTGCCGGCAGATGCTTTGGTACGCAGTGGGGAGCAGTGGTCCGTGGTGGTCGCTGATGACGGCACGCCACCAACCGCACGATTCGTCGCTGTCGAAATCTTGGCGAACGATGGGCACCGAGTTGCGGTTGCAGCCCTTGAAGAGGGGGAACTACAGCCGTCGGCCAAGATTGTGGTGACTGGGACGGACAATGTATTTCCCTTCGCGCCTTTGCTTTTGCAGCCGCACCAGGACCCGATTCAAGACGGCATGAGTCTTCCTTCCCTATCCGATTCCTAAACAAGAACAGCTTTGAACCCTATTCGTTTAGCGATTGCACGTCCCTACACCGTTGCGGTGGCGGTGATTTTTGCGGTGTTGTTCAGTTTGCTTGCGTACCAAAAGATTCCGGTACAACTCAAACCAACAGTGGACCAACCAGTGCTGTCGGTTCAAACCGCCTATCGCGGCGCAAGCCCGGTGGAGGTTGAGGAACAAATCACTCGCCCTATTGAGGATTTGTTGCAAGGCATCAACGGATTGGAAGAACTGCGTAGTGGTTCCGTAGAAGGCTTAAGCACCGTGATTTTGCGCTTCGCTTGGGGGGTGAATAAGGATCGTGTCATGGTCGACGTGGTCAATAAGCTTTCGCAACTCCAAGCTTTGCCACCCGATGCCGACGAGCCCATCGTTTCGCTCAGCTCGCCCATGGACATCGAAATCGCGATGTGGATTGTGAGTGAATCCCCTTATGCTGCGGATCGCGTGCGCCAAATCGTGACCGATGAGGTGGAACCTTTGCTTGGTCGCGTTGATGGGGTTTCCAACCTCATGATTGTTGGCGGAGAGGAACGTGAAGTGCGCGTGCAAGTAGATCCGGCACGCTTGGTTTCGCGTGGGGTGACTTGGGCAGAACTGCTCGCCGCACTCCGCCGTGGATATTTGGATCGTCGTGGGGGAACCGTTGAAACCGCAACCCGGCAGGTGGTGGTGCGCACGGTTGGACGGGAACAGGATCCTGCAGCCATCGCCAAGGTCATCATCCGTCGTGGTCCGGCAGGCACCGTAACCGTAGGCGATGTCGCTGATGTGATTGATGGGCACAGAGAGTTGCGCAGCATCGTGCGAGGAGAAGGAGAACGAGTCATCGCGATTGGCGTAAATAGAGAGGCTGGTGCCAATGTGGTGACCATGATTCGTGGAGTTGAGGAAAAGTTGGAGATTCTCAACCAACGCTTTCGCGAGCAGGGTTTGCAGCTGAAGTTTGGACCAGTCTACCGAGACACCACCTACCTAGAGCAGGCCCTTGAATTCGTATGGAGCAACATGCGTTTAGGGGCAGGCCTTGCGATTTTGGTGCTGTTGTTCTTTTTGCGATCCTGGCGTAGCGTTTTAGTGGTTGCTGTTTCCATTCCGATCTCTCTGGTTATGGTTTTCTTGGTCATGGAGATGCTTGGCCGCACGATTAACGTAGTCAGCCTTGCAGGCCTGACTTTTGCCGCTGGAATGGTGGTCGATAACGCGGTGGTCGTGCTTGAAAATGCATTCCGTCATATGGAGATGGGGAAGAAGGCGCGGGTTGCCGCTGAAGATGGCGGCCGCGAAGTTTGGGGCGGGGTTCTGGCAAGCACCTTGACCACGATGGCGGTGTTCTTGCCTATCTTCGGTATGCAAGAAGAGGCCGGACAACTCTTCGCCGACCTTGCAATTGCGATTGCAGCAGCGGTTGGATTTTCACTCCTGGTTTCGCTCACCGTGGTGCCAACGTTAGTCTATTTGCTCTATCGCGGACGCAAGCAAGAGGCGAAGGCTATCAGCACTCCTAAAAAGGAGGGTTTGTTGACGCGTGTTTATGGTGCAGTGGTGCAGCGCCTGACTGGAGTCGGGAAGGTTTCACTCCTGACTAAGGCCGTGCTCTTGGGGGTCGTTGCTTTACTTTCTGTCACTGCAATCAAACTGGTGCCGCCGGCCGGATATTTGCCGAATGGGAATGCCAACATGGTGTTTTTCTTCTCTGGCCCGATTCCAGGAACACGGCCCGAAGCTATGGAGGCATCCTTGCGGCCTGTGGAAGAATGGATCCGCGCACAACCGGAGACCGGGCGCTACTTCATGGTTTTCGCATCGCAGTTCAATGGAGGCGGAGTGATTTTGAAACCAGAATTTGCCAACGGACCCGCGCTCGACGCCTTCCAAGCCAAGTTCCTCCCGATATGCCTAAGTGCCCCGGGAACTCGTTTTATGGTGCCGGTGCGTCAGTCCTTGTTCCGCGACTCGGGCAAGCAATTCACAGTGGAAATCCGTGGTTCTGACTTAGCAATCCTGGGGGCTACGGCTCAAGAGATTCAAGCTAAGCTTGGTACTTGGCCAGGGGTTCAAGCTTTCGGTGTGCAAAACGATTATGTGGATGGGCGCCCGGAGTTTCGCGTCGAAGTGAACGCGCCGCGCGCTTACGAAGCAGGCATGAGCGTGCAAGAAGTGGCGTCGGTGGTGGAGACGGCATTGGCCGGCAGCATTGTGGGCACATGGGGTGGCTCCGGACGTGACATCGATGTGATTGCGGTGGTCGAGGGCGAACGACTGGAAAGTTTGGAGAGCCTCAAACAGTTGCCGTTGGTTACGCCCAATGGTGGAGTTACGCATTTAGGTGCTTTAGCGAACATCACTCGCGCTACGGGGCCAGAGAGTGTGAACCGTATTGAGCGGGAACGCGGCATCACCCTGACGGTAAGTTTGGAATCCGATGCCGCTCTCCAAGCCGTGTTGGCAGATGTCCGCGAAAACCTCATCGCTCCGGCGGCGGCTGCATTGCCCTCCGGTTACGACGTGCGTCTCGGTGGTGCGGCGGACAAGTTCACAACCACCTTGGATGAGCTCACCAACTCCTTCTGGTTGGCGATTCTTCTGACCTACCTCCTGCTTGTCAGCCTGTTTCGTTCCTGGCTACAACCCATCGTCATCCTGGTGACGGTTCCGCTGGCAATGACTGGCGGACTCATCGGCATTACGCTTGCCGATCGTTGGTTCCCGGGCGCTTCCTATGATTTGCTCGCCATGTTGGGTTTTGTGATTCTGGCAGGCATTGTGGTGAATAACGCGATTCTCATCATTCACCAAGCCAACCAATTCCGCGCTGCCGGTGAAGAACGACGCCTTGCTCTCAGCCATGCAGCGCGTACTCGTTTGCGCCCCATCTTGATGACCGTGGCTACCACTTGCTTTGCCATGTTGCCCTTGGCGATGGGGCAAGGAGCAGGTGCCGAGCTATATCAGGGGCTCGCTGCCGTCATCCTTGGTGGCTTGGTGCTGAGCTCCTTATTCACCCTTCTTTTGGTGCCGGCATTGGTTTCCCTCGGATGGGATGTGCAGGACCAGTTCAAGCGCACGACCGCACGTTAAAATACGTCCGGCAGCAGAGCTTCTCTCGCCCAAAACCTCATGGCCGACCTCGAAACCTTTCCTAATCCTTGCCCGGAACGCGCTTTTCTGATCGAAAGCGTGACGCACGAGTTCACTTGCAATTGCCCAAAGACGGGGCAGCCGGATTTCGCCACCATTCGCCTGCGCTACGTGCCGGGCCCGCGCTGTGTGGAGCTCAAAAGCCTCAAGCTTTACCTATGGGGCTTCCGAGATGAGGGGCACTTCCATGAAGATGTTACCAATCGCATCCTGGACACGCTTGCAGGCGCTTGTGAACCAGTGTGGATGGAAGTTCGTGGCGAGTTTCATGTCCGTGGCGGCATTGCCACTACGATTACGGCGCGCTGCGGAGAAAGACCTGCTTCGCTCGACGGCGTAGAACGTTCCGAGTTTTAGATAAACTCAAGGAAGTTCTCAAGTCCAAGCCAGGATTCGGACGAAAGAAATCAGCAACCTGATTTTGCCGTCGACCTGGGTGGGAGCCCTTTCCTGTAAAGGATACCTGGTCGGCGGTTTTTTCTATTTCAGGTGTCCGCCGACCGCTGGATTGGAAGTTCTATTGCTTCAGGCCAATGAGGTACAGCTCACCACCGGGATGGAATCCAGGGGTGCCTCCGCCAACGGTTTCTCCTGAAATGCGGAGAGCGATTTCTGCCCGGCCATCTTGGTCAATATCGGAAAGGCCGGAGAGGTTCACCGTAAAGAAGCCAAAGTCTTCGCTGCTGAAACTAGCCATCTCGGAGGCATCGGAACCGTTGAAAATGCGGATGTGTGGTTTGATTTGCCACAGTGGATTTAAGTGAAATTCAACGGTGCCGAAATCAGTCACACCATCGCCGTTGACATCGTCAAGGGTGGCGAGATTGCTCCCGAAATCGGCAAACTGAAAACCGTTAATCTGATGCAAAAGACTTCCATCAACCCCGGACAAGATTCGCGTGACGCCTTGTACCCAGCTGTCATCGAAATTCCTTTGGTATCCACTGATTAGGAAATCTAGGGTTCCATCTTGATTGAAGTCATGAAAGGCTTCCATTGCGGAAATGCTCATGAGCAGGCTATGCCTGGATTGGGAATACATGGGGAGTAGATCCATCCCGCTGTAAACCGTGAATCCGTCGGAATAAACGGTGCTGCCTGCGGACCCATTCATCATGAGGTCGGGCATGCCATCACCGTTGAGGTCTCCGGGCGCGCACATAGTTTTGCCTAGTGATTGGAACTGCACACTACCGCGAATTTCTTTGATTTGAATTCCAGTGGAGCCGTCAAATAGTAGGACGCGTCCTGCACCCCAGATGCCATCCACCGTTTCGCTTGGAAGGCCTAAAGCAAATTCTGGCAAGCCATCTTGATTCATGTCGCCGATGACCATGGAAGTCATGCCCACTTGTCCGTTAGAATTTGTGACCACTTGCATAATCCGCTGTCCGTTAGCTCCGTCCACCACATAGGCTGCTGCTAAACCACCGGCTCCGACTAAGATTTCCTGAATACCATCTTGGTTCCAATCGCCCAAAGTGTTGAGCGTTAAACCTAAGAGCGAATCCACTCCAGGGTTCGGCTTCACGGTGTAAAGCAAGCTCCGGTCAGCTCCGGAAAACGCTTCCACCTTGCCGCCTCCCCATGCCCAAAGAGGGGACACATAGCCCGGACTACCTACTGCAAAGTCACTAATTCCATCTTGGTCGATGTCGCCGAGTTGAGTAAAGGTGGCGCCAAAGCGTTGCTCAACTTGCGGACCTGTCAGAAGGTCGATGCGTTCTAAGCTGCCTTGGGCGGGGGAGGCGAGGATAAGGAGAAGCAGTGGAATCATGGTGTAGCTATGGTCTGAGGGGGGCGATTTGGACGCCAATCCTACAAGTATTCAATTTAACCGCCGTGGCGATGGCCGCGCATGGCTGCATCGCGCCATTTTTGGGCTTCCCTTGCTGAGCTGGCTGCTGCTTCCGTCTGGCCGAGCTGTTGTTGAAGTTTTCCCATCCACACAAAACAGTTGGAGAGTGGAATGGAACCGTCTAGGTCTTTCAGAAGCATAAAGTCAATTGCGCTTTGATAATGCAAGATGGCTTGTTCCGGATTTTGGTCGGCCTCTTCGTTCTGCGCCATAGCCATGTACAAGGCAGAGTGGTCAACGTGGGCTTCATAGTCATCCACCAACAGCGCCGCAGCCTTGCCGAAAGATGCACGGGCGGCAGCGTAGGCTGTGCTCTGGGTTTGCATTTGCCCACGGTTCATCCAAATTCCGGCGAGCAACGGGTGTTCTTCGCCGAGGCGTTCCGAGAGTAGGGCATAAGCTTCCAGATAGAGTTCATCGGCACGTGCGAAATCGCCACGGTCCGATGCCAGGTTCGCTAGTCCATTCCAAGCCGAGGCCACCAGTCGATGGCGTTCTGCACCTGCACTGCGCAAGATGTTTACCGCTTCTTCATATTTTGCAGTGATCTCCACGGCATCGCGTGCAAAGAACTGCGACCAGGTCGCGACGTCCATTAAGCTTTGCGCAACATCGGGATGAATCGGTCCGAGTAGTTCACGGCGCATAGCCAAGGCCTCCAACATGGGTGCTTCGGCTTCGCGTAGGCTTCCAGCGTGGAATAAGCTCCATGCCCATTCACGGGTAGCATCGGCCAAATCAAGGTGATTTTTATTTGGATGATTCTGCCGTGCTTGCTCTACTAATCCTTGCGCCAAATTAGCCGCATCCTTGGCTTTCCCGTTGGTGCGCAACAAGGAGGCAAGCAGAAGTTGGGTTTGCCAAACTTCGGCGGCATCTTCAGGCAGGTGGAGCGTGTTTAAGTGTGCGCGACATAAGTCTTCGGCATGTTTGGCATCGGCGGTGTTGACGGCTTGGCGTATGCGTAAACGGGCTAGGTGATGGCGGTTTTTGTAGGTGGAGTTTTCTCCAATCCATTGGCTGGCCAGTGTTAAATCTGCAGCGACCTCATCAAACCGGGCTTGCAACATGTGGATTTCTGCTTGCATCAACGACAGTTCCCCGCGACATTCTGCACTGGGCCCGACACCTAGCTCTTCGGCATGAGGAATGAGCGCAGAGGCTTGATCTAGTTGCGCTGATGCTCCAGAAAAATCTCCATTGAGAAATTGCAGACGGCCGATGGCCATGCGAATTTCAATTTCCAAATCTGGATCTTGCCCAAAGCGCGATTCAATATCTACCGCAGCATCGCGCAGAATCTCAGGGATCGATGCGACCCGTCCACGCAGGTTTGGATCCAACTGCGCTAGCACCTCCTGGGTTAGAAATCCGAAAGCATCTTGGGTGCGGATGACCGCCTCGGCAGCTTCACTGCGCGCTTCGATGGCATCGTTCCGCTCTACTGTGAGTCGCTTCGCTTGCAGGCTGGCATAAGATCCGAAACCGAGGATTAGCACCAAACTCAGTGCGCCTAAACCGATGGGAACCGGGAAGCGTCGGACATATTTTTGCGTGCGGTACCAACGGCTTGGTGGGTGGGCGAGCACGGCTTCTCCATGAAGGAACCGTTGCAAATCGGCCGCAAAAGCATCGACCGAGGCATAACGCAAGCTCGGTTCCTTAGCGATGGCCTTATGCACAACGACGGCCAAATCACGATCGATATGCGCGGCATGTTTACGAATCGGGGTCGGGTCGTTCTCCTGTAACGCGAGAATCGCAGAAGCGATGGTGTCGCCGAATGGGTAGGGCTCGGCATCGGCAAGCAAGCCGTAAAGTAAAACGCCGAGAGAATAGACGTCATCGCGCACGTCGGTCGGCGCGGAACTTCCGAGTAAGCGTTCCGGCGGAGCATAGGTTGGCGAACCAACAAACTCCGAAGTGCGGGTGAGGTCGTGCGCGGATTCCGCATCTTCTTGGAGCAGTTTGCCGATGCCAAAATCAAGCACATGTGGTTGCCCTTCTGCATCGACCAAAATATTGGACGGTTTCAGGTCGCGGTGAATCACACCGCGTTGATGCGCGTGGGAAATGGCCTCGCAGATACCCAAAAGAAGATGCAGAATCTGCCGCTGACTACGCGCTGGACCATCTTGCGGTCGCGCCCAACGGTTTGGAGGCAAGCCCTCCACCCAAGGCATGACCAGGAGCGGCTGCCGGTCGACGATATCGCGCCGCAGCAAAGGCACAATCGATGGGTGATGCAAGCGTGCCGCAATTTCCATTTCGCGCTCGAACCTTAAGCGTCCTCGTACGCCGGTCAGAGTGCCGGCAAGCAATCGTTTGATGGCAACAATCCGTCCATCGGAGCTGCGCGCACGCAAAACCACACCTTGGCCACCTCGAGAAACTTCGTTAAGGATTTCATACTCGCCTAGGTTGTCCCAACTGTCAGGGCTTAAGGCTTCACGCGCTTGCTGTAACCAGGCATCGTCGTCGAGGCCAAAGCCCAGGTTGCTGGAATCTGAGGAATCAGACATCGGGATTTTCGTCTTTAGTTTGCGCGTGGATTAATTCTTCCATGCGTTTACGGATACGTTGCTTCACTTTATGCACGGCCTGAGTGGATAAATCGAACTCGCGTGCAACGGCCGCCACCGGTGAGCCATCGAGCAAACGCTCAAAGATATTCACACTGCGTGGCTCAAAATCTTTGCGCACTTGCATCATGGCTAGGCGGAAATGATGGCGGACCCATTCCTGCTCCCACAATTCATCGGTCGCATTTTCGGTAGGGTCGGCAAGCACGGCATTCATTTCCGTAGCTAGTCGACTGGGCATCTGATTTGGACGCGAAAATTGGCGACGGATTGCATTCTGCACAATACGTGCCAGATAACTACGAAAACGGCCGCGTTTGGGGTCGTAGGCGAAGGAGCCCTGTGCCGCTTTAGACAGGTTCATCATGACCATTTGGCGCACATCTTCTGCATCGCCAAGTTGCAGGCCGCGGCGTCGGCAATAGCCAAGAATTAAATTGCGGTAGGTGACATCGAACTCATTCCACGCCTCCTCGTCCGAGGCATCGTGCAAACGAAGCAGCAAAGAGGGGCGAGTTGGTTCCGATACCATGCAACGCAGTTCTAACCGCGCTGCACTGGATTGACTAGGCGTCCAAGCCCGTCTGCTTCTACCACGAGTTCATCGCCAGGATGAATCGGAGCCACTCCAGCAGGGGTTCCGAGGAACACAATGTCGCCGGGGCAGAGCGGAGTCCAGCGCGAAATCTCGGCAAGGGCTTCGGCAGGCTTCCATAAAAGGTCGGCTAAGGAAGCGTCTTGGCGGATGACGTCGTTCACGCGACCACGCAGTTGAATGGTTTCGAGTGCCGGCAACTCGGACTTCGGAATCCAAGCTGGACCGACACATCCAAAGGTGGCTAAGTTTTTCGCGCGCAACCATGGCCAACCGCGATCGCGATCTAAACCCTGCTGCTTACGCGCGGTGATGTCATTGCCCAAGGTATAGGCCACCACCGCATCTTCCGCATCTTCTTGGCTCGCTTGATGCAAGTGCCGCCCGATGAGAACCACGACTTCCGCTTCCGGGTCCACGCGCGTTTCCAGCCAGGCTGGAATAATGACTTCTGCATTCGGGCCAATCAAAGTGTCGGGAAGCTTTGCAAACCAAACTAATTCTTCTGGAGGTTCGGCTCCAAACTCACGCGCGTGGGCTTCAAAGTTCTTGCCTAAACACAGAGCTTTTCCTGGGCGGCCTGGCAACAAAAGTGGCCAGTTGCTGGCGGCTGCTTCTGGTGCTTCATTGATTAAAGCCAAAAAACGTGCAGGCTCAGCAAGTAAGCCACTGATTTCCGCGAGGTCATCCGCCAAGCCGGCTTCGCTTAAATCATGGAAGACGCTGCCCGAAACCCACAGCCAGTGGGGGCGTCCATGAGGGTCCAATGCGCGACGCAGACTATTCATGGTTGCACCGCCCGCAAAGCACCGAGAGCGTAGGAAGTACATAAAACGGGATTGCCTTCCCACCAGCGCGGGGCATCTTCATTGATCCAATGTCCGTCTTCCTGTTGCGTGCTGATCAGTTTGTTCGACAACTCCGTGCGCCAGTAGTGCTTCACGTTGCCGGCGGATTCAATCACTTCGATTTCAGCGGCATCGAGGGCTTGCGCGAGGCTGAGGTAGTAGTAATACAAGCCTTGGAAGCCACCGCGCGGATCCACCATGGTGTCAAAGCCAGGGTTCACTTCTAAGGTCCAATGCGCGCTAATCCAATCGACGGCAGCGACCACACGTGGATCTTCCCGCGAAACTCCTGCGAACAAGAAACACTTCAACAATGCATAAGTCATGGAGCCGTAACTGCGCGCGACCAAACTTCCGTCTGGCATGTGCACGGTTCCGGCAGGGGAGTTGCCTGGGTAATATATCGCGCCGCCATCATTGCCCGCGCGCACTGGGGTTGGGTCACCCTGGTCGTGAAAAGTTTCAGGATTAGATTCCGAACGATTTTGACTTCGGTTCAAAAAATGAATCGCGCGCTGAAAAGCTTCGTCTTCAGCGGGGACATCGGCCTCGTTGAGAGCTTGTAGGGCGTATTGAAGGTTCGATAAATCGGGACGCAAGTCGCCGCCGTATCCAATGCCGCCGTAAAACTTATCGGCCTCGCTGTAACCTTCCCCTTCATCGGTTTGTACGGTGCGCAGGTAGGCAACTGCTTTGCGAATGGCAGGAATGTCTGCTTCACGTCCGCCATCGACCAATGCGCCCACTGCGACCGAAGTCGTGTAAACCGCAACTCTGCCACCATGAATGCTGCCATCGTCCTGTTGCAAGGTCAGGAGAAAGTCGAGGACTTCATAGCCAATTTGACGCGCCTCTTCGCGATTGCTGCCAAAGAGAGCGCGAGCTGCAAGTGCCGAAATACCTGGTTCCGGTTGTCCGAAAAATTCCCATACGCCAGATTCTCCTCGTGCTGCGATGAGGAAATCTACCCCTTTCTCGTAGGAGGTCGCGACCGCTTCAAAATCCGCTACCACGGGTGGCGCGGACATTTTTGTTTTGCCATAGGTGCGCCAAATGCCAGCATCGGCCAGGGCGCGTGCGGTTTGCGCAAGGCCAGCATCTTGCGGCAGATCGCTCAAGGTGAACGGCGTGTCGATGGCGGCTGCAGTGCTTTGCAGTTCGATGGTTTGGTGGCCATGACGAGCCACCAATTTCTCTACAGTGGGTAAATAACGATCTTGATGCACATGCAAAAGCGCAATGGCGAGACGTTGATCGCGTGCCCAGTCGTCGGTTCGGTCGTCAACATGCGTGAGAAGATAGGTCACGGCATCGCGTACAAAAGGGCCATCGTCGACCCGGTAGGAGCGCGGGCTTAAAGCCATACCGGTGAGGACGTCGGCCGTAATGACAACGTTGCCGCCGTAAGAGCCGTCAGCCATTTGTGCCGGGCGAATACGGTTTAGGTAGCTATCGAACAGTTCCTTTTCGGAAGGTCCCTGGATGGCTAGGAGAGGGCTGAGGAGCAGAAGGCTGAGCATGTTGAGAAGGGCGACGTCGCCAAGGTAGAACGAACAGGATAGGGGTGCGGTTCGAAATCCTTGGTGGTTTTAGGTGCGCGGAAGCGTGTTTTCGACCGCTAGTGCAGCGCGTTGAGCGGTTCCAGGGGCGAGAGCTGTGGATTGCAGCTCGCTGAGATTGTTTAGGCTCTGACTACGCCCTGGTTCCTCGAGTTGTTGCAGGAGATTTGCACAAAGGGCGCCGGGGTCGAGGTGGTGTCCTATTTGTTCAGGCGCAATGCAGCGCCGGGCGATGAGATTGGCCGCGCCGACAAATGGAACCGTCAGTGCATGCGAGGCCAGCCAAGATCCTAGGCGCGAAGGCATGTGAAAGACCACCACCGATGGGATTTGAAGTGCCGCGACTTCCAGGCTTGCGGTTCCGCTGACCACCCAAGCGCCGGAGCATAGGCGCAAGACGGCGTGAAAATGATCGGGTGCTGGGGTGACGTGGATGTCAGCCGCTTGCAAAAGTTCATGCAGTAGTGGCCAAACTTTTGCGCGCAAATGCGGAAGCACAAAGCGAACTGCGGGACGTTTTTCTTGCAGTTGTTTTGCAGCAGCCAACATAAGGCTTAGGTTTTCACGAATCTCACGACGTCGACTGCCCGGCAAAATCGCAATCCATTCAGCTTCTTCCGGTGGTTGCCAAGTATCCGTATCGGCAGCCAAACTGTCGGCCAAGGGATGCCCTACAAACTTAGCTACCGCACCCTGTTTGGCATACCAGTCTTGCTCAAACGGGAGGATGGTGAGCAAGGTGTCCGCCCGACGAAAATCTCGCACCCGCCATGGAGCCCAGGCCCAAAGTTGCGGCGCGATGTAATCCACCACCGGCACCCCACGACGTTTCGCAATACGCAGTAGATGTCGATTGAGCCCGGGATAGTCGACTAGGACCACGACATCGGGCGGATGGGTGCGAATTTCTTTGGCGAAGCGATACACCGATGCAAAGAACATAGGCAATTGCGCGGCGACATCTTTGAAGCCCATGACGTTGAGGTCAGCGAGTGGTTTCCAGACATCCATCTGCATGGCTTTGAGGCGTGCACCACCAAAACCTGAGACTTCCAAGTCGGGATGACGTTGCTGCAGGACTTCTAATAAACGCACCGCATGGGTTTCGCCGGATGCATCTCCACAGCTCAGAATCATTCGTTTTAAGCTCACATCGGCGGGCGGCAGTTGAGGAGGTAAGGCTTCTAACTCCGCCTGTTTTAGCTCCTCAAAATCTGCCAAGAGCTTCTTGCGTTGGCTCAAGGCAAAGGCATGCCGCGGCAATGCGAGGAGTAAATCGCAAATCGCGTAGAGGAACTCGCAGAAGACGTCGAAGGCGGGTGCTAGCATGCGTCGCGATGGCGCAAGGTGACCGGAGTTGGACACACCTCAAGTCGGACCTTTTTGGCCGTGTAGAGCAAGGACATTCTACCGAGGCCGAACCTTCCGATACTTGGCCGGTGGATGTGGTGCGACGAGATACGCGTCGAGCGCCATGGTGGACGCGTGGATTGGCGATTTATTTGGCGAGTCGGGAAGCAAGGACTTTGCGCGCCATGGAAGAACGCATGCCAGATCTGGTGGGGCATAGCTTTCCGCGGGTATGTTCTTGGAAAAAGGGCGTTCTAGTGCGCAGTTGGATTGCTGGACAGCCTATGCAGGTAGCCAAGCCCATGGATGCGGTCTACCACCACCAGCTCCTGTGTTTGCTTGCGCGGTTACATCGCAATGGCATCGCACATAATGACCTCGCTAAGGAGCCGAACTTCTTGGTGCGCGAGGACGGCAAGCCGGCCATTATCGATTTGCAGCTTGGGCGAGCTTTTGGATGGCATCGTGGCGCATATTTTCGCTTGCTGGCGCGTGAAGATTTGCGCCACTTGTTGAAACATAAACGCACCTATTTGCCGCAAAAACTCACTCCACGAGAGAAGGACATCCTCTCAAAACCATCATTCCCGGCACGACTTTGGCGTCGCACCGGGAAGAGGGTTTACATGTGGATTACCCGAAGTGTTTTCGGATGGTCCGATCGAGAAGGAGCGGGGGACCGCAACCTCGATTGATTTACAATTCGTTGTCGATGTATTCGAGCCAACGATCTTCAAGCTCAAGTTCATCGATCTTGCCCCAAGATTCGGCCATAGCCTTGTCCCAGATTTGTTGTTTCCGCTGCGGCATATCCCGGCCGAGGAAATCCCACGGGCTCTTAATGCGATCCCGCTGGGATTCGAGGAGTTCAAAGCCAGCATCGGTCTCCTTTAGGAGCTCGAGTTGCGTCTCGGCGTTGGAGCGGATTTCGGCGTAGGCTTCTTGGTAGCCATCGCTCAGGTTCTTGATGTAATTCGGCAGGATGTCTGCGTACTCATCCTTCCAGTACTTCTTTTTGACCTTGCCCCGTGCACCTTCACGCAGGAAGTAAATCAGAGAGAAGGATTGCGCATAGCAACTAACGTTTGACGGGCCTTGGCTTTGCCATTCGCCGTGGTCATAACGGATGTGCCGCTTCAGGGGTTTGATCGTGCCTTCGCGGTGCATGCGCTTGATTTCTGGGGTGCGTGCAAGGCCACCCTTCATGTCCTCTTCAGGAACCAAGTTGGAGCCACGCATTTTCCAGGCGCCGTAATAATCGCCATGGCCTTCGTCGAACCAACGATGTGCTTCGGAGCGGTTGAACAGGAAGTGACAGTATTGGTGGAACGCCTCATGGGTCATGACACCAAAAGTCATTGCGGTTCCGCCTTCGCCAAAGAACAGCACGAGTTCTTCGGAGCGAGGCGAGAAGAATCCTGCGACGCCGCCGCTTACATCTCCATAAGCTTGGAAGTCAGCGCGTGTGGCGCAAAGCCGCACTACCGAGACGGAAGTAATCGGTTCATTCGGCGGAAAATCTTCCTCGAACAAACGGCGCGAAGCTTCGAGGCGCTTGATGACCTTCTTTAGGTTTTTGTTGTCATCGCTATTGGTCTTGATGAGGTACTGCTTGCCCGGCACTTCCAGCAAACGCCATCCGGGAGTTTGATCGACATCGTTCTGGTGGAACTCAAGCAAGTCTTCGTAGTTGCTCTCGGAGTTCACGGCGCGCACGTCACTGACTTTCCGATCTTCCAGGTCGAAGCGGAAGGATTTCATGGACTTCTCAACCGCTTTGCTCCATTTCTTGGAGATCTTCTTCTCAGCCGGGTAATCCCAGATAAAGAGAATCTTGTAATCTGGAAGTTGGAAGGTGTAGCAATCAAAAACTACATCGAAAGCGCCTTGGCTATAGACTACGAAGGTGGTGAAGATTTCCCGTTTGCCCTGAATACCCTTGGCCTTGATTGAGGACACTTCCGGAACAACGAGTTTGAATTCATCGCGGCGCAAGGAGGCACCCTGCAGCATTCTGATGTAATCCTTAGCACCAATTTCTTCGGCGTCATCGGTATTGGCGCGTCCGCGCAGACCACCGCCCGAACTTCCGTCTGTGGTGGCTGCCTTCGGGTCGATTTTAATCACCACACATTTCGGATTAAAGTTGAGGCGTTGGTTGCTTTCGGTTTTCACCAAAGGGCCACGCTCGGCCTTCAAAGTACCAATAACACCAGCAGCTTTGTCGCCTTCGTCGGAAGGGATGTCGATGAATTCCTTCAGCGGCTTAAACTCAAAGCCATAAGCCGGGAATCCCCGGTACTTGGAACTGTTCTTTTGTGCCTGCGCCTCGGGAGCGAGGATGAGGGAACAAAAGGCGAATAATAGAAAGGTAAGGAGACGTGAGGATTGCATGAGCGTTACGTAACGATCGGAACCCCCTTATCGTAGGCGAAATCTACCCCGAATGGAAAAGTAAATATGTGGGGGTGGGGTGGCTAAGCCTTTTCAGCTGGCGGCTCAGGCGTGCCCGGGCCCACAATCTTCACCTTGGCTGGGCGCAAAATCCGCTTACCCATGCGATAGCCACGACTTAAGAGATCCAGGCGCGGCTCAGAGAGAGAGTCATCGGCCAATGTTTCTACCGCTTCATGCTCCTCAGGGTTGAACTCGTCTTTGTCTTTGGGGGCAATGAAAGTCATGCCATGACCAAGCATGACGCCTTCCAGCGCCTGTTGAATCGCGGACATGCCAGCAAGGAAGGCATCGGCCTGTTCGGCTTTTTGCACGCCCTCAGGAATGCTTCCAAGTGCTGCCTCCATGTAATCGGCGACCCGAATCAAATCGTTCAGCAGGGCTTCGAGGCGCATGCGGACGCGATCCTCCGTGTCGTCCATCAAGCGCCGACGCATGTTCTGCATGTCAGCCTGTGCGCGGAGAGCCTTGTCTTTCCAGTAATCAAGAGTTTCCTCCGGATCCTGGGCATCTTCTTCCGAAAGGACTTCCGGGGTATCGACGACGTCTTCCTGCAACGGGGTGTCTGCTTCCATCTTCTCGTTCTTTTTTTTCTTTTTGGCTTTAGCCATAATTCAAAAACCTACTTGCTTGCCTTCTTGGCTTTTTTCTCTTCTAGTTCGCGTAACTTTTTGACCAGGCTTTTTTGTTCGCGGGTCAATTTTGTGGGTACTTCGACATAAACTCGAACCAGCAAATCCCCACGCGCGCCACCGTGGAGGCGCGGCAATCCTTGGCTGGCAATGCGGAACAGCTTTCCAGTAGGCGTACCTGCAGGAACGCTCATACGAGCTTCGCCATCGAGGGTCTCCACGATGATTTTGTCGCCTAAGACCGCTTGCGGCCAAGTGAGTCCCACCTCGGTGTAGAGGTCGCGGCCATCGCGATGGAATCCCTCTTGTTCGGTGACATGAACCTCGACAAACAAGTCGCCGTCGGGTGCGCCGCCACGACCGGATTCACCTTGTCCGCTTAAGCGAATCTGTGCGCCATCTTCGATGCCTTCCGGAATGCGAACTTCAATCTCACGCTCCTTTTGCGAAAGTCCTTGACCGCGACAAGTGCCGCACGGCTTGCTAATGACAGAGCCTTCGCCTTGGCAGCGCGGGCATGCAGTACGCACCGCAAAGAAACCCTGCTGCTGATGCACGGCACCTTGGCCACCACACCCGGTGCAAGTTTCCTTGACGCCACCTGGAGCAGCTCCACTGCCTTCGCAGGATTCACAAGTCTCATTGCGCCGCAGAGTGAGGGTGCGCTCGGCGCCTCCAAGTACCTCTTGCATGGTGATCTCAACGCTGGCCCTCAAGCTGCGTCCAGGTTTACCCTGACTGCGCCCGCGTCCACCACCCATACCAAACAGCGATTCAAAAATGCTGCCTCCGCCACCGCCGCCGCGCCCGCCAAAGATGTCGCCGAACTGCGAGAAGATATCGCCGAAATCGACAGCGGGTCCGCCAGAGCCGCCAGGTCCGCCTCCAACGCCGGCGTGGCCAAAGCGATCGTAGCGCGCACGCTTATCGCCATCCGAAAGAATGCCGTAAGCCTCGGTAGCTTCCTTGAACTTATCGGAAGCCCCTTCATCCTTGTTGCGGTCGGGGTGAAACTTCAGCGCAAGTTTGCGGTACGCCGATTTGATATCGGCATCGGACGCATCACGTCCGACACCGAGCACTTCGTAGTAATCGCGTTGACTCACAAGTCGTTACGCAATAGCGCCTTCCACGGCGCCTTCCTTTTCGTCTTTGACATCGGTGACCAAAGTGTTGGTAGTCAGCAGGAGACCAGCAATCGAGCCAGAGTTCTGCAGGGCCACACGAACCACCTTGGCTGGATCCAAAATGCCAGATTTGCCCATGTCGACACATTTGCCAGCAAGTGCATCAAAGCCCTTCCAGCCTTTAAGCTCAAGGACATCTTCGACAATCACGCTGCCATCAAAACCAGCGTTTTCAGCGATGGTGAAGCAAGGCTTGCGCAATGCTTTTGCAACCAGTTCCACGCCGAGCTTTTCATCGCCCTTGGCTTTCTTGCTGACGGCTCCCACTGCATCCAGGGAACGAAGCAACGCTGTGCCGCCACCAGGGACGACGCCTTCTTCCTTGGCCGCGCGGGTTGCAGCCAGCGCATCTTCTACACGGTGCTTGCGCTCTTTCAGCACGGCTTCGGTCGATCCGCCAACTTTGATTACGGCAACACCGCCGGACATCTTGGCCAAACGCTCTTCCAGCTTCTCCTTATCGTAGGAAGAAGTGGAACGTTCAATTTGGGCCTCGATCTGCGAAACGCGCTCTTTCACAGCCTTCTTGGAACCAGCGCCGCCCACCAAAATGGTGCGGTCCTTTTCGACAGTCACTTTCTTTACCGAACCAAGTTCGTCGAGAGTGACATCGGCAAGCTTTTGGCCGGTCTCATCCATGATGGCGGTGCCGCCGGTAAGGACAGCAATGTCACCGAGCATGGCTTTACGACGATCACCAAAACCAGGGGCCTTGATTGCACAGACATTCATGATGCCGCGCAACTTGTTGACCACCAAAGCAGCCAGCGCCTCGCCTTCAATATCTTCCGCGATGATGAAGAGTGGCTTGCCCGTTTGAGAAGCGAGCTCCAGCACCGGCAGGAACTCCTGCAAGTTGGAAATCTTCTTCTCGTAAATGAGCACCATGGCGT